>JACCDW011706597.1_pt1 | contig 28199 bp, 24 predicted proteins | sample 7449781 | NCBI WGS metagenome assembly JACCDW01 (sample SAMN15323449, study PRJNA562643) | freshwater metagenome | isolation source: river surface water | place: USA:Blue River Watershed | collected 2017-08-18
GCGACTTTGTAGGGATGTCGGGATTTGGCGCATCAGGCTCGGCTGATGAACTTTACAAACTTTTCAACATCACTTCAGAGGCGGTAGTAGACAAAGTACATCGTTTGCTTTGTGAAGTAACTTGACTAAAAAGAATAAAAAAAAGTTAAAAGACAAAAGCTCGTTATCTCTTACAGGGTTTTGGAATTTGGTGGGCCCACCAGGACTTGAACCTGGGACCAAAGGATTATGAGCAGCTTCAATAAAAAATAATCTATACAAATCAATAGGTTACAAGTGATCTAAAGAGGTGTGGAAGCAAATGTGGAAGCAGTGTTTATTCACATTGATAAGCCACGGACTGTTGATTCAAATAACCTTGCTGCCTCTCAGCCTGTCGATCTGTTCCGAGCTTAAACCTAAACTCGAATAAAACTGATCGTTATCCTGCCCACGATGTGGACCAGTTTTTGGAATCGGCAAATCACTTCCAATAAACCGAGGCACTATACATGGCGCCTTGACACTACCTAGATCGTCGTCAGGTAAATCAATCAATGCATTTCGACTTATAAAGTGTGAATCAGCTGCAAAATCTTCTATCGAGTTAACGCATCCGTAAGGTGCTTCATATTCATTCAATCGTTGCAAAACAAATTCCATTGTGTGCTGACGACACCAAGCAGCCAACTCTTGATCCAGTTCAACCAGATTCTGAGTACGTTGTTTGTTATTACTAAAACGAGGATCACTAAGTAGATCCTCTCGATTCATAGCTTTACAAATGCGCTGAAAAATCGGATCGCCAGTGCCAACAATAGTGATCCACTTGCCATCTGCAGACTGGAAAACATTTGATGGCGCTGTATAAGTTGCACGTGAGCCATTGCGCTGCCTGACAACATTCATAAATTGCATTTCTGCAGCCAAAGGGTCTAGCAATCTGGACAAAGCTTCAGTCGCAGCAAGATCAATTTCTGTACCGTGGTAATCAGAATCGGGCATGCGGGCACGTTCTGCAAGTGCCGTAGAAATTGCAAAGGCTCCAAACAAACCGGCAATTGAATCGCCCAGTGGATAATTCATATGCTGAGGGGGGCCGTCAGCTTCTCCCGTCAAATTTGTAAATCCACTCATGGCTTCAAACACGCGGGCGAATCCAGGACGCTTTGCATAGGGGCCTGTTTGACCAAATCCTGTCAGTCGCAATACGATTAACTTTGGGTTGTGCAAGCGAAGGGTCTGAAAATCAAGACCCCATGAATCCAAAGTGCCAGTTCGAAAATTTTCAATCAGGACATCAAAAAGTGGCAGCATGCGCAAAAATAAATCTCGCCCTTCAGTCTGCCTTACGTCTAAAGTGATGCCTTTTTTGCCTCTGTTAGCAACCTTCCAAAAAAGTTCGTGCTCTTGCCAAACAGGTGCCAGTGTTCTAAGTGCATCTCCTCCATTGGGGAGCTCTACCTTAACTACTTCAGCACCCATGTCTGCACACAAAGTACCAGCAAATGGTGCAGCAACTACCGTGGCTAAGTCCAAAATTCGAACCCCGCGCAAAGGCCCTTGCTTGGAAGAGTCGATTTCTAAAGTCAATTAATTGCCCGTTAGATTAAGTTTTCCAAGCATGGGGTCCCATGCCTTACGGTCTTGACGTACACGATCATCAAAAGCGGAAATTGCTGTCGGTAACTGGCTAGCTCCCAGTTGCTGAAGTTTCTCTTTAAGTCCTGGCGATGCCATTGCCTTTGTTAAAGCTTGATTCAAGATACCTATGACATCTGCGGGCGTACCTTTGGGTGCAACCAGGCCCATCCACAAACCGGCCTCTAAACCAGAAATTCCGAGCTCGGCAAAAGTAGGTACATCAGGAACAGCTAGCGAGCGAGACTTTCCTGTTTGAGCCAGTATTCGGATCTGCCCGCTTTGCATGTAAGGCAGGGTGCCACCCAAGTTGTTGCACATCACCGGTATGTGTCCACCCATTAAATCGGTAACGGCCGGAGCATTACCTTTATAAGGTACGTGTTGCAATTGAGTTCCCGACTGGAAGTTAATCATTTCGCAAACTAGGTGCGAAGGTGTTGCCATACCAGCAGAAGCAAAATTGATGGATTTTGGCTTTCCTTTTTCAGCTCTGATCAAATCATCAAGCTTTCTATACGGGGTGTTTGAATTGACGGCAATGACATTAGGCAAGTCTGCAACCAAACCAATGTTAGAAAAATCATCGACAGGATGGAAACGCATATTTTTATAGACATAGGGTAAAAATACATTGGTCAGTCCTGCCATCAACAAGGTATGCCCATCTGGCGTCGCCTTGGCCACAAACTCTGAACCAAGCAAACTTCCAGCGCCTGCCTTGTTATCAACTACAACCGATTGTTTCAAAACTGTACTCAGCTCGGCAGCTAAAGCGCGCGTTACCAAATCGGTACTTCCTCCTGGTGGAAACGGTACGACAACCCGAATGGCTTGGCTTGGAAAATCTGCAGCTTTTGCAGCCAAAGTTAACAAACAAGCTCCTAAAACAATTGTCAACCGGTTCAAATTAAAACTTGAAATCATGATTTCTCCATCATTGGTAAAAGAGATTGAAAATCAAACTTGGCCGCGTTCACGAAGAACATGCTTAGCAATGTTCATCTGATGAATTTGACTCGTTCCTTCGTAAAGCCTAAACAAGCGTACATCTCTGTAATAGCGCTCGATGGGGCTGAAATCAGCTATGTAACCAGCACCTCCAAACATTTGAACGCATCGATCCGCAACTCGACCGCACATTTCAGAGGCAAAATATTTGCACATGGATGCAGTCAAGGCCACATCCTCACCTCGGTCACGAGCGCGAGCTGCTTCAAGGATCATTGATTTGGCTGCATAGATTTCAGTCTGACTGTCTGCCACCATTGCTTGCAGCAATTGAAAGTTACCAACTGGTTGACCAAATTGCTGACGTTTTTGCGTGTGCTCAATTGCCAGATCTAGCATTCTGATCGCGGGTCCTGTACAAAGAGCTGATAAATGCAAGCGCTGTTTGTTTAGCACTTTCATAATGGTCTTAAAACCCACCCCTTCTTTTCCACCAATCAGGTTAGCGGTCGGTATGGCACAGTTTTCAAAATAAACGTCAGATACAGGGGACCCCGCTTGACCCATTTTTTTGTACGCTGGTCCGGTTCGCAAACCAGGCGTATTACGTTCAACAATGAAGGCTGAGAGGCCAGCACTGCCCTTGCTGCCTTCTTCAGTGCGAGCGACGACTGTGAAGACATCAGCAATAGGCGCATTTGTGATGTAACACTTACGGCCGTTGAGAATGTAATGCTCGCCTTGAAGACTTGCGGTAGTTTGAACATTTGTCGCTTCAGAACCGGCATCTGGCTCTGTTAAAGCCAAGCACCCTGTCAACTCACCTGTAGCCATGCGAGGAAGCCAACGTTGTTTTTGATCTTCGGTGCCATCAGCAACAAGCGCTTCTGAACCAATGCCCGTATTCGTTCCAACTCGAGCTCGCAATGCAACTGAGGCTTGCGAGATCTCAAATGCCGCCAGAATTAATTCTTCGGTGCTAAGTCCCAAACCACCGTAGGCTTGAGGAATGCTCCAGCCAAAAAACCCACGCTGCTGCAATTCTTTAACGATGTCTGCTGGAACTTCGTCTAGCAATTCAATTTTGTTTTCAATGGGATGCCAACAATCGCGGACAAATGCGCGAACGTCTGCCAACAGGGCATCTAGTTGTTCAGGGTTTCGAATCATGCTTGCCATAGTGCAGGAATGTCCGTACTCTGTGAACGTGTGTTTCAAATAATGAAACAACTATCTTTAAATTTCAGTGCATCAACGACTATTTCAACATGCAACTTCATTCACCCACGCAGCACCTCAATGACCAAAAAGAGTTACAACTGCTACGAAAAGAAAATCCAAGTTTTGCAGGTACGCTGGCAAAAGGGATGATGATTTTGCAGTGTTTTGTTTCCGATCCACGTCCTCATGCAAACAGTGAGCTTGCAAAGCGATTAGGTATCCCAAGACCTACTGTCTCTCGTCTGTGTCGCACACTTCAAGCCATGGGTTACCTAGACCATGATGATAGGTTAGATCGATATTTCATTGGTCCTGCGATTGTCTCGCTTGGATACCCTTATCTAATCAACACACCATTACTCAATCAATTAAGACCCGCCATGCAGGCAATGGCTACACAGATGAAGGGAGCAGTCTCAATCGGTGTTGCAATGGACCTAGATGTGGTTTATTTGGAGTCATGCACCCATGAACAAGGCACCTTGAAACGCCCAGCAGTAGGCGCTGTTCGAGGAATCATTGAAACAGCCATGGGACGAGCTTTTCTTGCATCACTAGAAGAAAAATACCGAAATGAAATCTTGGACCGAATTCGTGTTCAAAGACCTAATGACCACCAGAGGTGCCTTGCAGGCGTAGAAGAAAGTCTAACCCACTATCGAAAAAGAGGTTTTGCTATCAACTTGGGAGATGCTGGTCTGGGTGTATTGGCAGTGGGCGTAGCTTCTCGAATTCGATACGGCTCTCGACAATTGCTGTTCAATTGCGCAGTTCCTGGATATCGGGTGAAGTCACAGGAATTACTAAAAACTATCGGCCCCAGATTGATTGACATGGTTCGCATGGCCGATTCTCAATCTGGCTTGAGATAAATCTGAAACTAACAGCATCACTTCAACGAGGAGACACACATGAAACGCAGAGATCTAAACATAGCCACATTGGCTTTGCTATCAAATTTTAGCTCGACCGCATGGGCACAAGATAGGTACCCATCGCGATCTCTCAAAGTGATCGTACCTTATCCTGCTGGTGGAGTTGTTGATGTACAAACTCGTGCAATGACACAAGGTTTGGCCACTGAGTTAGGACAAGCTGTAATTGTTGAATCACGTCCTGGTGCTAATGGAAACATCGCTGCTGAGGCTGTAGCGCGAGCGCCTGCAGACGGCTACACACTGTTAGTAACTGCGCCCTATTTTATAAATAACCCAATGCTTGAAACGTCGATACGCTGGGCTCAAAAAGATTTCGTTCCTGTTGCCAGGTTCTCAATGTCTCCAAGCTTCATGTGCGTTCCTGCGGCTTCTTCGGCACGAACTGTTCGAGAATATGTTGAGTTAGCGCGTCGAACTAAGCCTGCTCTGCAATATGGTGACCCTGGTGCTGGCACCACTCAAACCATGACAGTTGAAATTCTAAAATCTGTAGCTGGCATCGAAATTGAACCCATTACTTACAAAGGTGCGCCACCAATTGCGGTTGATCTGATTACAAATACCTTATCAATGTCTGTATTACCTTCCAGCGTTGCCTTTCCACACGTTAAGTCTGGAAAATTAAGAGCACTGGCAATCACAAGTTCTGCGCGTTCTGCTCAGTTGCCCGATGTTCCTACCATTGCCGAGGCTGGCTATCCTGAAGCCACTGTCATCTCTTGGTACGGACTTCATGCTCCTGCAAACACAGCAACTGCCGATTTGCGCAAGCTTGATGCAGCCATCAAGGCTTCAGTCCAGAAAAGTGAGACACAAACAAGGCTGATAAGTGCAGGAGGTGAAGAGGCCTATATGGGTATGGATGAGTTTTCTCGGTTTATTACCTCAGATACTCAAATGTGGGAACGCATTAACAAGATGTTACGAAAATGAAAACTATCAAGAATTTAGCTCGCGAGGCAATTTTGTACGCATTGCCAGTTTATGAAATGGCGCGTATGCGAGCAACGAGCAGTCCGCGCAAAAATGCTGATGGCATTTTCGCTGATGCGAATGGAGGGCCAGAGTCCTTATATCGTTGGGTTAACTTATTTTCACATTCACGACGACTTCTCAATGCAAAAGATCGTCGTGTCGTGACACCAAATAACGACACGCTTTACACCAACGCCTGGCTAGACTTAAGCCATGGTCCATTGTTAATCAATACGCCAGACACAGGTAACCGCTACTACGTTCTTGGCCTAATTGATCATTACACCAACCCCTTTTCACATTTGGGCACTCGCACAACTGGGAACAGCGCACATACTTTTTTTCTGCATGGGCCAGACTGGAAAGGTAAAGTACCAGAGGGTTGCTTGGAGGTTTCTTGCCCAACCAATAGCGTATGGGTCTTAGGAAGAATACTTGCCAGCGAAGATGAAGACTTAACGAAGGTTCATTCTCTACAAAATTTGTTTTCAATTACGACATTAGATGGACAGCCTGCTCAACGAGTACTTGAATGCAGTGTTAAACCGCACGAACTTCCAAGCGATGCGGCCACCTTTCTACGTGTTGTCAATCGAGAAATGGCTCTTAATCCTCCACCTGCAAGAGATCAGAAAGACTTGAAGGAATGGGCTGAACTTGGTATGGGTCCAGATTTACCTGTTCCAGCCAATTTGGAGTTTATTCAGCAAGTTTTGACAGAAACTTTAAAAGAAATTGACACACCAGTACAAGCTGATATGCAAGGTGGTTGGAAAGCTGCAGTTGAAGTACAAGATAACTTCAACGGAGATTGGCTAACCCGAGCCCGCGTTGCCCGAGCCTATATCGGTATCCTTGGTTCCCAAGAAGTACTTTACCTACTTGCCTTTCGTGACAGCGATGGCAATGTTCTTGATGGGCGAAAAAATTATCAAATCCATTTTCCTTTAGGTGGATTGCCACAGGTCGATGCCTTTTGGTCTCTCACACTTTACCGAAAAGAAGACTATCTTTTTTACGATAATTCACAGCAAATTTTTGCAATTGGCGATCGAACAAAAGGACTCACGTATGACAGCAATGGCGGACTTACTCTTTGTATAAGTCATCTCCCTCCAACACACATTTCAAATTGGCTGCCATCTCCTCAAGAAGGTTTTTATTTGGCTTTGAGACTTTACTTACCAAGGCATATTCACCAAGAACACGCCTATGTCTACCCTGCCATACAAGTGGTCAATTAAGTCAGAGCTTAAAGCTGGAGAATCAATGACTATTTAGCAGAGGGTGAATGACCCAGTACCGCTTTATTCTCAAGGAACTCACCAAAAGCGACGTCACCCCACTCGCGGCCATTGCCCGATTGTTTAAAGCCGCCAAACGGCGCCATCATGTCCACAGGAGCACTGTTGAGGTTGACTTGTCCTGCGCGCAGGCGGTTGGCCACTCCGTGCATTGTCTCAACATCAGTTCCCGATACGTAAGCGGCCAGACCGTAGGGCGTGTCATTGGCAATCGCTACAGCTTCGTCCAGAGTCTCGTAATCGATGATCACTAGCACGGGGCCAAAAATCTCTTCGCGCGCAACAGTCATATGATTGGTCACGTCCGCAAACACAGTTGGCTTGACGAAAAAGCCCACATCCAAACCCTCAGGGCGACCCAAGCCACCAGCTACCAAAGTCGCGCCTTCGTCCAACCCCTTTTGAATCAAGCCTTGAATTTTTGTCCACTGCGCCTTAGAAACCACGGGACCAATCGATGCACCGCTATCGGGTGCACCCACTGTCGTTTTTAAGGCTGCTGCTTTGGCAGCGGCCAAGGCCTCTGCCTTACGGGCTTTGGGTACTAGCATGCGGGTGGGTGCATTACAAGATTGCCCCGAGTTGTGCATGATCGCCTGTACACCACGGGTCACAGCAGTGACTACGTCTGCATCTGGCAAGATGATATTGGGTGACTTACCGCCCAACTCTTGATGCACACGCTTGACTGTGGGCGCTGCGGCCTGTGCCACCATAATTCCCGCGCGTGTAGAACCAGTGAAAGATACCAATTCGATCCCAGGATGCGCTGCTATCGCAGAACCTACGCCAGGCCCATCACCATGAATCATGTTGAAAACGCCAGCCGGAACGCCTGCCGCATCCAACACTTCGGCCAAAATTTGAGCCGACAAAGGCGCCATTTCTGAAGGTTTCAGCACCATGGTGCAACCAGTGGCCAAGGCGGGCGCCACCTTGCACATGACCTGATTGGTAGGCCAATTCCAAGGCGTAATGAAACCGCATACGCCGATCGGCTCTTTGCGTAACAAGGTTGAGCCGCGCTGCTCTTCAAATGCATAGTTCTTCAAAACGCCCAATGCCGTCTGCAAATGCGCGATACCAATGCCAGCTTGAGCTGTTTTGGCTAACCCGGCAGGGGCACCCATCTCGGAGGAAATCGCCGCGGCAATATCGGTAAAACGCTTCTTGTACTCCTCGATGATCCGCTCTAGCAAGCTCATCCGCAAGGCGACAGTCGATTTTCCAAAGGACTCAAAAGCCGCCTGTGCTGCCTTGACAGCAATGTCTACATCTGCCGCCGAGCCTAGCGCAATACGGGCGACTACGCCCTCGGTTGATGGATCAATCACATCGTGGCTGCGCAACGCTTGTTGTGGCGCAATCCAGGCGCCATTGACATAAAATTTAAAAAGTTCTTGCATGGTGGTATCTCGCTATTCAAACTAAAAAAAGGATAACTACTGGTGACTGTGCTTTGTCATAGAGTCTGGCTTTTATGACTTAATGGCAATAAATGACTTATTGCAATTGCTTGCAGATAAATTCAATTTGTTTCCCGATGGAACTTTGGGCTTGCGCGTCACCCAGACGAAAGAATGCATGCGGTGCACCCGGATAGATATCGAGGTACCCCTTGTTTCCAGCCGCCAGCCAACGCGCGTGCATGAACAGGCTATCGTCAATGAGTGCGTCCCGGGTACCAATCGTGAAAAGCGCTGGACATAAGTTCTGAAGGTCAGCATGCAGGGGCGAAATATCTGGGTCACCCAGGTTTGGCTCTCCGGGCAAAAAGGCAGCGCGAAATTGAACCATGTCGACGGTGCGTAAAAACAGTCGTTCATCACCAAAGGCGCGCGCACTGGGTGTCAATGCCATGTCAAACACACCAAAATTGAAGTTGGCACCTGTAAACGGGCAAGCCTTCAAACGCTGACGAAGACGCAACAAAGTGACAGCACAGAGGTGCGCTCCTGCCGATTCGCCTCCCATGAAAAGCTGTTCGGTCCCATAGACTTCCTTGCAGTGATTCAGTAGCCACAGAGCTGCGGCCTCGCAATCGTCAGGGGCTGCAGGGTAAGGGTGCTCGGGCGCAAGTCTGTAATGCACACTGACCACCACCACTTGCGCATGGTCCGCCATTGCCAGTAGCATTGTGTCTTGCATGTCAGCGCCACCAATGACCCAACCGCCCCCATGCATGTGCAGGTAAACGCCCAGGGCTTTGCCTTGGGCTGGCAGAAATTCACGCAAGCGCAAGGGGCCTGTTGGGCCATCAATCGTTCGTGTCTGGGCGCGCTCGCTGAAAATCACTGGCGGAAAAACACCTGCGCCCTCTCGTTGTTTCTGGCGAAAAGCAGGTGCACCAATTTCCCACCACTCTGGCATCGCGGCCATCGCATTGACGATGTGCTCGTTTCGCTGGTGAATTTCTGGTGAGATGCTTTCAGGGCTCAGCAAAGCAGGGTCCGGATAGATATTCATGGCATGCAATGGATGAGTGATGGTGCAATCGAGCGGCCAAGCGCCAGGCTTGTCCGCTCTTGGAGTTAGACGTTTAGCTCAATTGCAAATTGGCTGCCTTGACGGCATCACCTAACCACTGCAAGTCTTTTTCGATGATGGCTTTGAATGCGGAACTGCCAGCAAATTTTGCGCTCAATCCCAGAGGTATGTATTTTTGAGCTAATGCAGGGTTGTTAACAGCAAGGCTCATGGCTTTTTCCAGCGTCTCAATAACGGATGCTGGTGTGCCAGCAGGTACCGCCAGACCGCCCCAGTAATTCACCGTGGGAATATCCAGTCCCTGCTCTTTGGCTGTGGGTAAATCTGGCAAGAAACCGATACGCTGTTCCGTCAGAGCAATCACAGGTTTGATTTTGTCTTTGAACTGGATGATCAGTGGTGCTGGTAATGCCATAGCTTGGATCTCGCCTTGAGCAAGTGCCAAGGCACCATCTGGACCACCTTTAAATGGAATGTTGTTACCCGTGATGCCGACACGTTGCATGATGCTGACCATGCTCAAGTGCTCCATCGAACCGGGACCTGTGGATCCATAGTTAAGCTTTCCAGGGTTGGCTTTTGCCCATGCAACCATTTCTTGTGTTGTCTTGAATGGCGCGTTGTTGGCAATACAAAGCATGGCATCTGTAGAGCCCATGTAACCCACTGGAATGAGCTGCTTGAGCATGTCAAAGCGTTTGAGTGAAGCCTGCACAGCGCACATGGTGGCGTTGAGGTGAATCAGGGTGTAGCCATCTGCTGGAGCGCTGGTGATAGCCTGAATGCCGATTTGGTAAATACCACCGGGTCGGTTTTCCACCACGAGGCTCTGTCCCAGGGGCTGTTGCAGAAACTCCGTCAGGATGCGCACTGATACATCTGCTGCACCACTTGCGGGAAGAGGCACGATGATGCGAACGGGCTTATTTGGAAAGGCTGCTTGCGCAGCGGCAATCAACGGTATCGGTAGCAAGCTGGCCCCCAATGCTTGCAGGGTCTGGCGGCGTGTCAATGCATTTGTCATGAAGTGTCTCCTGGTTGTGGTAGAAAAAATTGGTAGGTGCGGTGAGAAAAATTCAGTTAAAAATCAAAGAGCCGTCATCAAGCGCTACCACTGGCAGCTCGTCCTTATCAATCGAGTAGTCTTGCTGGTGTAACCAGGGTGCGCGATCGCCTTGGCTTGGCAATTGATGCATGCTTCGGGCCAGATACCCAGGGTTGAAGTTGTCCGGCCGCACCCATGGGCTAAGGGTCATGCCCTGCTCTTCTTGGCGTAACCGGGGCACCACACTGCGTAATTCGTGTTTGTCCATGTGCTTCAAAAGCTTGCAGAAAAAGTCTCCAAGCAAATCAGCGCGCAGCGTCCAGCTGGCACGGAAATAGCCGAACACCCATAACAAATTGGGCAAGCCCGTAAACATGGCACCGCGCCATGTGACGCTACCGGCAAAGTCCAGCGGTTTGCCATCGACATGGAAAACAATGTCACCTAATACGTTTAGGTTGAAGCCCGTGGCCGTGACAATCACATCGGCAGGTAAGGTCTCACCGTTGCTTAGTCGAATGCCTTCTGGTACAAAGCGCTCAATTGAACCTGTTTGCACACTGGCCTGACCATTGCGTATTGCTTTGAACAGGTCGCCATCGGGCACGAAGGCTAAACGCTGTTGCCATGGACGATAGCTCGGCTTGAAATGGACATCAACCAAATATGCGTGTTCGGGACCGAGTGCCTCTCTTGCTGCGCCAAGCAGCTCAGCTGCCACGGTATCTGGCTCTTGGATGCAGCGCCGCTGCATATTGACTTGGTCGTGAAGGACCTTGCGGCGAACAATTTCATGAGTCCATTCGTGCGGTATGTCCAGTGCGCGCAGCGTATCGGCCAGCTCATTGGCGTTTCGACCAGTTGCAAACCAGGTTGGCGATCGTTGAAGCATGGTCACGTGATCACAGCGGCCAGCAAGGGAAGGCACCAGTGTTGCTGCGGTAGCACCCGAACCGATCACCACCACACGCTGACCTGTCAGATCGAGATCTTTCGGCCACTGCTGCGGGTGGACGATGCGTCCGGCAAAGTCATCCATCCCGGACCATTCCGGGGTGTAACCCTCGGCGTGGTTGTAGTAACCCTGGCACATCCATAAAAACTGACAGCGCACGTGGCGGATGACTGGGTTGCCCTCTTGCGAGGTGTGCAGGATCTCGACTTGCCAGCTTGCTTCGGAAGAAGACCAACGAGCCGAGTTGACACGGTGTCGGTAATGGATCCGCTCTTTCAAGTCGTATTCGTTAATGACCTCGTTCATGTAGTTGAGGATCTGATCGCCACTGGCGATCGGGTTACCGCGCCACGGCTTGAATCGGTAGCCAAAGGTGAACAGGTCGCTGTCTGAGCGAATGCCGGGATAGTTGTGTGTTCTCCATGTGCCGCCAAAACTGGCCTGCGCCTCGACCAAAGCAAAACGCTTGTTCGGGCACTGTTGCTGGAGGTGGCAGGCTGCACCAACGCCAGAAATACCGGCACCAATGATCAGTACATCCAATTGCTCGGGCAACAGATTCATGTCAGGGGTCGCACTCATGAAGGTATACGCACCATGAGTTCTGTAAAGCCACGAACAAAGGGCGAACGCACCCTGACTGGGTCGGCTACGACCTCGATGACGGGAAAGCGCTTGTGGATTTCTTCCCACAAGATTCGCAGTTGCATCTCTGCCAAGCGGTTGCCCACACAGCGGTGGATGCCAAAGCCAAAAGATAAGTGCTGGCGCGCCCGAGGTCGATCAATGATGAACTGTTTTGCGTTTGGTATGGCATCTTCGTCGCGGTTTCCAGAGAGATACCACATCACGACTTTGTCGCCTTTTTTAATTTGCTTGCCTCCAAGTTCTGTGTCTTGCAAAGCGGTTCGACGCATGTGAGCCAGCGGTGTCTGCCAGCGAATGATTTCCGAAACCATGTTGTCCACCAAGGCCGGATTGTTTCGCAGCTTGTCCCATTCGGCCGGGTTATCGTGCAGGGCCAGCAAGCCGCCTGTCATCGAGTTGCGAGTGGTGTCGTTACCTCCCACGATCAGCAACACCAGATTACCCATGAATTCCTGCGGAGACATGTTCCGGGTTTCGGGGTTGTGGGCCATCATGGAAATCAGGTCAGGGCCAGGACTTGTGTTGACGCGCTCATTCCATAGGCGAGTGAAATAAGCCGCCATCTTGTGCAGCTCAGCCATGCGTTCTTCTCGTGTTGGCGCGTTGGGATCCACATCTTTGTTGGCTGTAGCTACATTTGACCAGTGGGTCAAGAGATGACGATCCTCCAGCGGAAAGTCGAAAAGAGTCGCCAGCATCAACGTTGTGAGTTCAATAGAAACATGGTCTACCCAGTTGAAGGTCTGACCACGAGGCAGCCCGTCGAGTACTTTGCATGTCCGCTCTCGAATTAGGCTCTGCATATTGGCTAGATTGCCTGGCGCGACGATGGGTTGTACAGCCTTGCGTTGCACGTCATGACGAGGAGGGTCCATGGCGATAAACATTTGCAATTGCCCTTCAGTGGCCGGGGGCTCTGTGATGGCAATCCCACCATTTGTCCAGTCTGAAGAGTAAATGCCGTGGTTGGTGTCCACGTGCATGATGTCCTGGTAACGGGTCACTGACCAATAAGATCCATACAAGGTGCTATGACAGTGGTGCACCGGATCGTCACGACGAAGGCGTTCGAAATAATGGCCAACGGTGTCGTTCTCAAAATAAGAAGGTGTTCCGGGGTCGATCTGTTCGATCGGCATGGCAAAGGCTTCAGCACGGGCTGAAGCCTGTATTTCGGCATGTGACAGTTTCATATTTTATTTTCCTTAGGTTCATCTTCAGCTTCAGTGCTGGCCTTCTGGCATATGGACTTCGATTCCGTCAATCTCGGCGGTCATGATGATCTGGCAGGCCAGTCGGGAAGATTCCCTGCGCTCGTTGGTGAATTCCAGAATATCGTTCTCATTGGTTCGCATGGTCGGCAGGCGCTCAGCCCAAGGCGCAGACACGTAAACGTGACAAGTGGCGCAAGCGCACTGACCGCCGCAATCGCCATCGATACCAGGCACGGCGTTATCGGTGGCAGCGCGCATCAGGTTCTCGCCAATCTGGGTCTCAACGCTACGGCGTATACCGTCAAAGCTGATGAAATGAACTTGGGACATGGACAAAAATCTTTCTTGAAAAATCAGAATTCAGGAATCAGCTGACTTGCGCATGGCTTCGATCTGCTCACGTGACACGCCGAGTGCTTGGCTCATGGGACTTGTTGTATGGGGATCCCAGCTGTGGCGGGGTCCGATAGTAATCCCACCATCCACCGTGATGTGGGTGCCAGTGACAAAGCGGGCGGCATCACTGGCCAGATACAAGACGGCCTCGGCAATATCCTGCGGCTGACCGGCGCGGCCAATCGGATTGGCGCTACTACTGTGCTCGCTTACGCGATTTGCCAGATCTTGGGAGGCCTGTTGGTCCATTCCAAACAGACCGCCGAAGATGCGCGTTGCAATGAAACCCGGCACCACAGCGTTGATGCGAATATTCAAGGCGCAGAGTTCGGCCGCTGCCACTCGCGTGTAATGCAGCACTCCTGCCTTGGCCACCGAATAGGCTAGTGGAGCGTAGCCTGCCTGCAACGCAGAGATGGAAGATGTGTTGACAATGGCCCCTGCGCCGCGCTTGATCATATGGGGCACGGCGTAGCTCGCTCCAGCTGCTACTGATCGCAGTAAAAGGTTTTGGGTGTTGTCCCAAGCTTCGGAATTGAAAGCCTGCACACCAGCCATGGTGCCTATTCGTCCTGCATTGCTGAACAGGATGTCAAGCCCGCCAAAATGATCGGCAGCACTGTCGATGGCGGCGCGCAATTCACCAAGTTTGGTCACGTCGCAATGCGCAAAGAGCAGCTGGCCTGCATACTTCTCTTGAAGTTGCTGACCCACCTCTTCCTGCATGTCAGCCGCCACCACTTGAGCGCCTTCTGAAAGAAACAGCTCGGTGGTAGCCAATCCAATGCCCGAGCAGGCGCCAGTGATCACGGCGACTTTGTTCTGCAATCGTTTCATAGGTCTCTCCATCAATCGAAGACGATCACGTTGCGAGCGATACCGCCTCGCTGAAGAGCAGAAAACCCGTCGTTGATTTGCGCAAGCTTGAGTCGGTTTGAAACCAGTTGGTCGAGCTTCATTCGACCCTGCATGTGAAATTCAACCAAGCGGGGGATGTCAAGTCGAAAGTGGTTGGAGCCCATCATCGTGCCCTGAATGCGACGCTCGCGCAGAAAGTCAAAGCCGTGCAGTTCAATTTTAGTGCCCAGCGGGATCATGCCCACAATGGTGGATAAACCACGAGGGCGAAGCATGGCAAATGAAGCTTCGGTGGTGGTCTTGAGACCGATACATTCGAATGCGTAATGCACACCGCCTTGAGTCATCTCGATGATCTTGGCAACCATATCAGGGTCTTTGGCATCAATGCCATCTGTAGCGCCAAAAATCTTGGCCATCTCCAGTTTGGTCGGATCGATGTCAATCGCGATGATCCGGGCTGCACCAGCCAAATGAGCCGCATGGATTGTGGACAGACCTACGCCGCCGCAACCGAGCACAGCCACCGTGGTGCCGGGCTCCAGTTGTGCGCTGTGCACCACTGAGCCATAACCCGTGAGAACGCCACAGCCCAGCAAAGCCGCCAGGTCCAAGGGCATATCTTCTCGAATTTTGACGACAGCGTTTTCGTGTACCAGCATTTGCTCAGCAAACGTTGAGAGGTTGAGGTACTGATTGAGATGCTCCCCTTTCCAGCGCAATCGTTTGGCCACACCGGGGGGCATCTTGACTGCGGTATTGCTGCAGATTGTTTGGTGACCCGTTACGCAATACTCACAATGGCCACAGAACACCGACAAGCAGGTGACTACATGGTCCCCAGGCTTGACGTGGGTGACGTCTTCACCAACTGCTTCGACCACCCCAGCGGCTTCATGGCCAAGCACGGCTGGCACGGGGGTGGGGTATTTTCCTTCTATGAAATGCAAGTCGCTGTGGCACAGGCCGCTGACACGAGTGCGAACCAGTACCTCGTTGCGCTTGGGTTTTTCGATCTCGATGTTCTCAATGGTCATGGGCTGACCTGGGCCATGAAATACGGCAGCTTTCAATTTATTTGCTCCTGTTGGTCATGATTTTTTTCTGTGGGGATACGGTACGCAAACGCACATTTTTGTGCTGCGGCATTGCCGATGCTGGCGGCTTGACCTTTAAGCAGTGCATGATCACTTCAAACAACCAATGGCTGAGGTGGGGGTCGTGTAAGGGCAAGTTGTTAACCGGATGAGTAATGCAATTAACCAAATGTCCACTGATGATTTGCAAGCCGATAAGCAGTTGTTGCCGAGCTTCCTCTTGGTTTGGCTTTCTTAATTTACCAAGGATCAAATCAATGTAGTGAGCATGTAACTTCCACCCGTTGTCCCGCACGGGTTGCCAGTCATCGCTGTCGTTGATGCTGTATTGGACAGCGGCACGAATAATACTTTCGTACTGTCGGTTGGTCTCCACATAATGGTCTACACAGTAACGTACCGTCTGCGCCAAGGTGAGGCCTTTGATGCTTTCTTTGGTGAGATTTAATTGCAGTTCAGCTTGTAAGGTTTCGCTGATGCTTTCAATGAGGAATTCAAAAAAAGCCTCTTTGTTGCGAAATCTCAGATAGAAGGAACCAACTGAGCAACCTGCTCGAGCAGAAATTTTCGCAATGGAGATATCATCAAAAAGCCCATTGCGCAACAAATCAAGACCTGATTGCAATAATTTTTCGTGGGTTTTCTCGGACCTTTGCTGCTTGGCCGGAAAGGCCCTGATGACAGCCTGAGTGGTTTTTTTCCCGATACTTGAAGCTGGCTTCCTAATTCGTGTAGCGGTAGCAAATTGAGATGTAGTCAAGTGCAACTTTCAAAAGCAAAATAAAGAACATGAATTCATGTTCACAATAATTCCGCTTGATAACACATGTCAAGCCTCAGCCTCAAGAACCAAGGGAAAACGATGTGTTTGATGCCAAACGGCTCGCACATGGGGCACATTCGGTTTGTCAGGCCCAGAGGACCTGATCTGGTTGGGCATACCAGTCGTCAAGTCTTTGCAGAATGCTGGACTCGATGGCACTGCGCTTGATTTTCATCGTGGCCGTCAGGCGCCCGTTGTCAATGGTCCATGGTTCGATCATCACCACCATCATGCGCAGCTGCTCGTGTTCATTCAGTGTTGCATTGGTCTCGTCTAGAAGCCTTGCCAGCTCGAGTTCGATCTGTTCTCGCAAAGTAGGGTCTTGCCGTTTTGCCTGGTGCTGCTCTGACAGCTGAACCAAAGCGCAGGCAGCGCTTTGACCGGCGCCACATACCACGCTTAGTTCGATCATCGGGTGGTTGTTTAAACGGCTTTCAATCGGCACGGGAGCAACGTATTTGCCTTTGGTCGTTTTGAACAGCTCTTTGATCCGACCAGTGAGTTTGAGCATGCCGTTGGGCTCGAAATGACCGCAATCGCCTGTGCGGAAATAGCCATCATCGGTGAAGGCCTCGGCAGTCAGGTCTGGCCGCTTGTAGTAACCCACCATGCAGCCTGGGGACTTAACCAAAATTTCATTTTCTGACGACAGTCGCGATTGCACACCCGGAAGTGCGCGCCCAACATAGCCAGGTTGGTTGTATTGCGGCAGCGAGCCATGTGAATAGGCAAAGTCTTCGGTCATTGCATAACCCTCCATCAGGTCCAGACCCAGATTGCGGTACCAGGCAATCAGCTCGGCTGAGATTGGTGCCGAGCCACTACCGGCTGACACCACGGCGTCCAGACCGAGCGACGCCAAAATCTGCTTGGCGACCAATGGACCTTTAACTGGGTCGGCTAGCGCTGCATCAAGCTGTTCAGCTGATATTTTTGCGAAGACTCCGTGCTGGAACTTGAGCCACAGGCGAGGTACTGAAATAAAAGAGTTTGGCCGTGCGCGCTTGAGATCATCCACAAAAGTGGCTAGCGATTCTGAAAAGAACACTCGCACGTTACCTGCCACCAGCGACCAGCAGGCGATCTTGGCACGCTCGAATACATGTGACAGCGGCAGATAAGACAAAACTCTGTGTTGTATTGGGTGACCTGTGCGCTCATTGACCAATTCCATCGTGCGTTCGGTGGCATCGCTGATACCGCCAAAGCTGTGCATGACCCCCTTGGGTTCGCCGGTTGAACCAGATGTGTACATCAGAAGCGCTATATCTTGCGAGTCGCGCCTGATGCGACCGCTCAGCGCTGCAGTGCGGGCCACAATGTCTTCCCAGCGAGGCAAGTCTGGCTGGTGTGCAAGTGCATCAGAAAGGGGCAAAGCGATGCAGGCCAGCCCCTCGGGTACACCAGTTCTTTGATGCGCCCAACTGTCGAGTTTGCCCACAAAAAGAAGGCGCGTTTCGCTGTGCTCAAGTACAAACCGAATGTTGTCGGCCGACTCTGTTGGGAACAAGGCAACCGTTGTGCCACCAGCCAGCCAAATGGCCAGTTCGGCCATGATGAAATGGGCACAGTTTTTTGTAATTAGACCGATTCGGGTGCCCTTCTCTAAGCCTTGCGACTGCAGGTGCTGCGCCATGCGTCGGGCCTCATCAAGTGTTTCGCGCCATGTGTAGTCGCGCACCTGTCCTTGACCTAAAGGCTGTGTCAGGTAAACCTGGTCAGCCCGCTGAAATTCATGATCCTGAACACGGTCAAGGATCAGACGGTATGGATCTAATTCAGGAGTAAGATGGGTCGTCATATGTTGCGGCGGGTTTGTAAATGAAGACCTCTCGGGCCAGTTCGTTACGATTCGTAGGATCAGCTTTTGTTGACAAGTTGCAACGGAGGCAGGACATATTGGCCCCTGAGCATTTCTTCTCGTGGGTGGTACATGCGCAGAATCAGGTAAAACGCTCCACTTGGCGCAGGCAGCCAGTTGGCATCACCTTCGGCGGGTCGCTCGTGTTGGATTTTCAACGTCAGTGAATTGTCTTCATTGCGACGCAAGCCATGAGTGCGGTCTCCGATCGCATAACGGCCGATTGTGTTAGCCGCGAAAAAACGGTCCTCGCCATAAAGGGATACCGACCAGAAAGCCTCTGCTGGCGGCATGTAACCACCCTCAAAGCGCAAAGTGTAGGCATGCTGACCGTTCAGGGGCTCACTATCAGCATCAAAGTCGGCCTGTGCATAAATTGTTTCGGTTGCAGCCAAAGCACCCAGCCCCTTCATGGCCACGGTGGCACGCATTAGGATGTTGTCGCCCCAGATACCAAGATGCGGACTCCAGGTCCAGGGCTTGCGCGTCAGGTTGAATGTGTGCTGCTCGATCAGATGCATCCCCTCCGCGTGGGCTTGTCGCAAGCCGTCTCGAACACGCTGGCTGCTTTGCTCTAGCGTATCAAGCCTTCCTGGTGGCAAGCGCAAGCTGCGCATCAATGGGCGCATGTCACTGGCATTGGACGGAACGCCAATCTCATCCACCGCCTGCAGAAGGTTGTGAAAGAAGTCATCGGCTGTATTGCCGCTGTTATGCCACAGGCTCACGCATGACGGGCGAGGACCGCTGCCATGCAACTGCACGCCATCTGCAAATCTTTTTGCATCGGATACATCGTTTGTATTGCCCACGAGCGCTCGCCCTAGCAGCCAGACCAGCCGTGTGGGACAGCGCACCACGCGCGACGGATTTATGCCCGCTGGCATGGGGTCCTCGGTGTGGATCAGCCACCAGTCAGCGCCCTCTGAGGGGGTATTACGCAGACCCACGTTGTGGAAATTTTCGCTCCAAGCATCGAGCAACTGCACCACGTAGTAGCGACCATTGTTTGGAGGAATGTGCAAACGAACCGGGGAATCGCCAATCCAGACCCAAGCGTTGTAATAAAGCAGGTCGCATGAGGGCGTGACAATGTCGCGGTCTTCATGTGTCCAGGGTCTTTCACTGCCGTGGAACCTGCCAAATGGACCGCGGCCAAATGCAGGTGTGGCTTGTGGATTGCTTTGCACTTGGCAGGTTCGCAATACTTCGAGCAGGGGGTAGCCCCACAGCACTAGTGGCTTGGCCATGGCTGCAGTGAAGGCAGTCTGTGGCGATGTATTTTGTGAATTTGTATTCATGTTTCTAGCGTAGACACTTCAAAACAGTCTGGCAACATCAAAAACCCTGTGAATGGCACGCTGGCGACAGCTAGGCCGCTATGTGACTAATTTGATTGGCCAATGAAAAAAGCCCCGAACAAACGTACAGGGCTTTTTCCATTTTTGATTACGCAATCAACGAATCTTGCCACCACCCAAGACCTTTTTGTTAACGCTCACCTTGTCTGCTTTAACACCAGGCTCATCGAATGTAACGCGCTGATTCACTCGGTTATGCGGCCAGTAATCGGCTACAGCGTAATGCTGTGTAGAGCGGTTATCCCAAATTGCGATGCCGTGGGGCTCCCACTGATGGTGAATCATAAATTCAGGCTTCTTCATCCACTCAAGCAAAAATCGCAAAATACCAACGGCCTCATGACGGTCAACGCCTTCAATGTTTCGGGTGAAGTCGCTGTTGACATAAATACACTTGCGCTTGGAGTCTGGATTGGTTCGCACCACTGGATGAACGACGGGTTTAAAAGCTTTAATGGCCGCAATCAGAGCGTCGTCGCCCCGCTTGCCCAGAGCTTCGCGAAACCCAGACACTTCCCAGCTGTGCACAGCACTCAGGCCATCCAAGTATTTCTTCATGCCTGGTGACAACCAATCGTAGGCCTTGCTTGTACTGATCCAGCACGTGTTACCACCTGCAGGAGGGGTAACCGTAATTTGGATTGCAGTTCCCAGGGGAGGCTGTTTTTTCCAACTGATGTCGGTATGCCAGTTGTCAATGGAAGGTGGGCGTTCAGGGTCAGAAGCAATGACTTCAAGATCTGGCGATGTGGGATGACGCTCAAAATAGGAACCCGACGACAAAGGACCAAACACCTTAGCCAATGCAATGTGCTGGTCGGGCGTAATGACCTGTGGCTTGAAAAAGATCACTTCGAAATCATACAAAGCTTGACGCAATTCAGCTTGTACAGGTTTGCTCAATGGTTTGGTGAGATCGACTCCCTCAATCCATGCCGCAAAGTTTGGCATGCGTGGTACCGGTTTGATGTGCTTATAACGCTTGGCAATATTGATAAGCTTCATGGGTTTCGTGTTGGCCATTTTGTCTCTCTCTTTCTTTGTAATGAATTATTCAAGCTTTTAAATATTAGCGGACAAACTTGCTCTTGGTCACTCGAAAGTCTCCGACTAAACTTTCTAACTGGCTGGCATCCCAGATGTTTTTGAACTACCCCATTACTAGAACGATGATTTGGAAACCCACTGGCAATGCCTCTGCGTTTAACTTTTCGCGTACAATTTTTCTCTACACATTCCTCATCTCAGGACACTTTCTTAAACAAACACAAAATCCGTTTAAGAAATATTTTCCTCATACAGAACAACGACTTATTGGAGTCGAACCGAGAGTGTGGAAGCGGTGTGGAAGAAACAGGGAAATTTGCTGGATTTTTAAGCAAATTTAGGCGGTTTTTTGCTGCCGAAAACACTTGAGATTTGTGCTGTACTAACACAACAGAAGATTCGCAGTTTCACTCGAGAAAACTGCTTTTAAATGCTGGCATTTGCAGCTAAAAGACAAGAAAAAAGCGACTCGATTAAGTCGCTTTTTAAGTGGTGGGCCCACCAGGACTTGAACCTGGGACCAAAGGATTATGAGCAGCTTCAATAAATAAAACCAATTACGAATCAATAGGTTACAAGCGCTGCACAGAGGTGTGGAAGCAAATGTGGATGCACGCAACCAATTACCAGATGGGGAATTAACCTTAATAATTTTTCGCGAAATTTTCAAACTCAATTTTACGCAAAGGGAAAATTCTACGGAATTCATAAAGTCCATCATCGATAAGAATGTTTCTTTGCTCAAGTTCAGCTTTTGCTGAAGCAAGTTCAGATGCGGTAATCCCCTCTTGATCGTCTCCATGAGATCCAACCAAATACATGCCATCTGCGTCTGGACCTTCGGAATCTGCTTGCTGTATGTGCCCTTCATCAATTTCTGTATAGACCATGTTGTAGTCTGCTTCTGCAATATTTTTAAATGAATCTGTTAGACAGTAGATAACACCAGCATGGTCCAGTTCTTGAAACTTATCTAAATCTGCATTTTCATCCGGAAGCAAGTGTGAACTTATAAGCCCTCGGCCAATCAACTTAACTACTAATGCTGAACGCGTATAAAGATTAATGAAAATCAGATGCGGAGCAAAAGAATTAGAACTAAAGTGAAGCGCAAAAGGAGGGTAAAGATTGATCAATTCCTTTGTATCGAATTCTTCATCTACAAAAATTGCGAGTAAATGATTTCGGTAATTCAAACCAAAGTCTTCGTCGAATCCCTCCATATCTGAAGCCGAAAAGAGTAAGTCTTCAGATTTCTCAGTGCTCACACGATGGAAATCATATACATCTACTAAATGCCCACTTGATTTGAGTTTTTGAATCAACGCAACTGCAGAAGGAGAACCATTAATTTCACTCATATTTCGACTCCCAAATTACTTTGCTAATTTCATAAATTAGATCATTTTTTTACTCACCTGAAAGTTAATAAATATTGCGTCTTGTTTAAAAACCACAAAAAATCATGAAAACTTACTTAGCACACATACGAATTCACGGACAAATTGTTAGAACTCACATTCATGCTGAAAGTGCAATTCATGCCCGCTTGCTCGTGCAATATGCTTACGGAATGAACAGCATAGGAAATGATCCAATTCAAGTTAGTGAATCTGAAATGATCAAACCTTTACCCCCCGATAAAGCAAGAATTGCTGCCCTAAAACTACAAAAAGGCAATGTAGATAAATTACTAAAAGCAGAGCAAAATAAGCAAAAAGTTAAACGTGCTCAAACCCAACTTTTCAAAGCAAATCACTAAAAATTTGCTGCACAGTTTTCAAGCCCTCTTGAGATCTCGACCCCCACCAGTTTTAATCTAACCGACAATGAACTTTAGCTAATGGGTTTTCAATAAAACCATCAGAATTGGCTAGTTTTCAGACGTTTTTTCATAGTTTTAGTGATCAATCAAATGACGACTGAAAGGCATTGCTCAAATAGTTGGGTGTAATTTATTGAAGCCATCTACATTACAGTTTTTTTGAAAATTTCAAATGCCATTAGTTCCTCTAATTTCATTCTTTGCTTGTGCTCACCTTCCTCTTTAATCGCATCTAGAGACACAGGTGTGTAGCGACTTAGTTGCTTAGCAGTAAGATGCCAATAGTTATTGCATGTTGACTCCTGCAAATCAAGCTCTATCTCATGCTTCAGGTCTGAGCCAAGCCGATGCTTAAAAAAAACTGCATCATGAACTCGTGCAATTGGATGCTTTCCTTGATTTGATGCCATCGTACAAATCATATCCATAGCATTTGTTTCGGCGTGCTGATAAAGGTAGGAAAGGACTTTCGACTTACTAAGTCTTCCACTTGCAGTTTTTAGAAATTCAAAGTTCATAAGCTCTGGTAATTTTCTCTTTGCAACTGAAAAAATGTACTCATCCAACTCATGTTGCTCAGCAATAAATGCCTTGACAGTAGGATCTGAAATAAAATTTTGACGCTCAACTTTATTCATCAGGATATCTACAAGTGCTGGATTCCTCCTTATGCCCAAACTATCAATCCATCCTGAACCTGAATTTTTAGCTCCAAAACTTATAGCTGTGAGTGCTTTCTTAATTAAACTTAATTGAAACTCATGCGTAAGAGTTGTATTACCTTCAAAGGTGAAATAGCGAACTGTACTCATAAAGTCAGATTTATCTTCTAGATATAGTGTGGTTGCTGGAAACTGCGTGCGAACATCTTTTTGCAACTTCGCATCAAAAATTAAACCTTTGGCAAACCCCATTTTCCAACTGACCACGCTGCTTCGCATGTCGTATTCCCAGCAATTACCCAACATGGCCCTACGTAGTTCCTTGTGTACGTTTTGAACACTCACACCTTCGTAGTAAACACGACCAAATGGACTCAGCTTGCGTCTCTGAGGATAAAAGCCACCAATAACACTTGCTACTGCGAGAATTGTTTTTGCATGGATTAGAGACTGCGCTCGCTTGTCGTGTGAGCTTGAGTCAGCCTTGGCTGATAACCAGACTATGAAGGCTTTAACTGAGCCAATATCGACAGGTACAAAGTCAAACTCACCTGACACAGTATCCAACAGCTGTGTTGGGTTGATGTCTGGGTATAGATGATTAAAAATTGCAAGGTTATCCTCTTCATTTCCAGTCAAATATCTATCAAGTTCTTTGTCAGATGTAACTGCATCAAGCTGCCTAGAACTAAGCGTTACTTGACCACTGACTACTGCCAGCTTGCTGAGTTTTACCAATGAGTATTCGCCTGTGAATTTATTGCCTTTCACTACTGTTTCTACTATTTCCAAATTATTGTCCTTAAGCCATTTATGCATTCTTATCTTTTCAGAGCCAATGCGCCCACCCCGATTGGCAAGTTCATGCAACGGTATGGAAAACAATTTGAGCTTTCGCTGCTCAGGTGTTATTCCGCGCTGAATAGCATCAAAAATCAAGCCCTCCAAAACGGCAAGATATTTAGCAAGTGCACGGGCAGCGGATTTAACTGGCGAAGGAAACGCCTCCTGCAAACCAATTAAGACCTTAGGGTTTATGGTTAGCTTAATCATGGTAGTAGTCTAAAAATCATTGTTTTCCGTTGTATTTAGCTGGTTTTATTGGATTTCAAAAAAGTAACACACATATAGTAAATCCAGGAACCATCGTGGCCAAAGATGACGGGCAGAGGCTAAATGAAACCGGTATCGTCATGATCAACTCCATATCTGCTCCTTGATATTGAGTATGTTCGAATTCATCTTTTTCTGATATTCTTCAATTCATTCATTCGAATTACTTGTTAAGAATATGAAAGTCCACTTCCTTGCACCACATCCATTGTTTGGACGTAAAACGGCTCCGCTTCCCATAAAGGAGCAGGAACGCAGCCCCTACTACTGGTGGTGGGCTTATCTGAGACGATCTGAAGCCTACATAAAGTGCTGCGAGAAAGGCGGGAAAGGTCCACTTGCCAAGATATATGCTGACTTTGGAGATGTCAGGGAAGATGACTTTCGCAAATGGTGGACTACGGGTGATCATGGTGCTGAGCTTTTTGCAGAACAGCGTCAAGCGGTCAAATTTGGTCAGCTTAAAGACGCCGCTGAGTGGCATCCTGATTGGACGGCTGAGCGAGCCTTGGTAATTTCTATCCCATTAAACATGAACAAAAGATTGATCAAAGCAGGCGTTTCCAAATTGCTAGATTCCCATATTCAGTCGCGTCGCGGAAGAAAAGCTTTGAGAGATGCGGATAGTTCAGCCCTTTATCCATTAGCTAGAAACTACACAGCACAGAATCTAAAGACTGCGCTGGCTGTTTACGACCTTTGGCACATGGGAAAGGTTAACCCAGAAGAAAAGCTTTACCTTTGGGAAATTGGCGTAAAGGTTGGTCTAAATCGACTATCAGTAAAGGATGCCAAGTCTTCAGATAAGCATGCACGCTATGAAGCTCGCAACAGACTTAACGCCACAGTGCTTCGATACGTCAAAGAGGCACAGAAGATCATCAAGGGTGTTGAGTTAGGTGAGTTTCCGGCTGCCTAAATTACCTTCACAACATCTAGAAAACCTAAATGCCACTCATAGGCAGATATATATAAAGACATAACAATGGCAATTATCAAACTTGATCAGCAAACAAAAAATGTAAATATTGCAGAGTGCTCAATTGAACACACTTTAATCTTTAAGTACTTTGACGATTTACCAGAAAAACAACGCGACGACGAATTCAAGCGAGCACTTCAAATTGGAGTTATTGCTTTAATGGAAGATCGTTTTGCTGCTTTCCTTTCAAGAACTGAAGGTGAACTGGGAACTCAACTTGAATCACTCAAGTTGATTTACGAACGTAACGTAAAAGCCAAGGAAAAGACTACTGAATCTGGCACAAGTGCCGAACCAGAAATCTATAAAGAAATACAGAATTACCTTGAGCGTGCTGGATTTTCTGATGATGACGTTGTCATGACTGGCGCTTCTGTTGGAGCAATCCCACGCAACAAAACTGGTGACATTGTTCTTAAAGTCAATGGTGATGACAAAAAGAAGATTGCTGTTGAAGTTAAGTTTGATCAGTCTCTAGCACTTGGTGAATTTGATGGAACAGACAGTCTTGGTCGTCCACGTGATACCGCTATAAGTCAAATGATTGAGTCTATGGCAAATCGTGAGGCTCAGCTAGCGGTGATTGTTTTTGATCAAAGCCGTTCATCAGATGGACTGAAAAACATGGTTAACGGTATCGCCTGGATTCCAAGCGTCGGTTTTGTTGTCATCATTGACGACGTACGACAAGACTACTCAAACTTATTTATTGCGCTTGATTTGGCACGCAGCATGTTGATGAGCACGCTCAAAGTAGTTGACCAGAATATATTTGAAAGTCTTCTTGGAAGAATGTCAAAAGATCTTTCATCCATCTTAGAAACTGAAAAGCTTCTCAAGGAAAATCACTCTAATTTAAAGAAGATTGCAACTTCAATTCGCAAGCACGCGTTGCTAGTTGGATTTACACAAAAGATACTCAAAGATTTTATCGCCAATGGAAATGTAAGCAACCAAGAGTTGCTAAAGCTCTACCACGGCAATGGGCTCAAAGAAGAGTTTGCGATAATAACTAAAGATGTTGAAGCTATTTTTCCTGCACTTGAAATTTAATTCTTTTTAGGAGATAACAAAATGAGCCAAACGTTTAACTACATTGAAATTCATGGAAACGACGCAGTGAATTCTGTCGTTTTGAAAATTGTTGAAAAATCTGATGAGTACAAAAATTTAAATCCTACAACCTACTCTAAGCATTTCATTTCATCAGTTTTTTATGGCGAGAATTATGCTGATTTTCAAAAATCTGGGGCTGATTTAGTAACAAAATATTTGCATACAGATGTCATTGGCGCGAATGAATTTGTTTTCATAAGTGGCTCATCTACCCCAGACAGTTTCCAAGATTACCTTACGGAAAAGTTTGCAACTTTAGATCCTCATGTTTTGCTTGTGAATTCATTTAACAGTACGGATGATGAAGTTGGCCAATACTATTCCGTCTGCAAGGATGCAGCGAATGGTGACTATTCAATTTGCTATGCTTTTATAAACTCAGAGTCTGATAGCAAATCAGCGACAAAGAAAAAACTTAAAAATCTAGCCGCTCAAATTCCATGGGAATGTAAATTTCTCAATTCAGAAATAAAAAAATAATTGTTGCAGCTAACTAATTTTCAATAATTTTTTAGCTTGGTAGCTTATGGGCTCAAATTCCCAAATAGATATGTCCCAAGGTATATAAGTTTCAATTCGCCCGCCCGAAGCTTGTGGCTCATCTGAGGCTCTATTTAGATCAATGTCAGAAACTACAGCGAGTATTGTTTTCCCATGGTTTGCTTTATGTAGTTTTAATTCGGCTGCTGTTAGAAGGAAACTATTCCCTTCAAAACTAGTAGTCCCTTTGACTTCTACAAGCCAATCAATTCCATCTTTTCTTGCAGCGAAGTCGTAAGACTCAGTCCGTGATTTATCAGTAACTTCTGTGAATCCCATATTTTCTAATTCTGCTTTTGCTACGCTCATAGCTCTTAGCTCTATAGCTTGGCGTTCTTGATGTGATAGGCCACGTCCTTGACCAGTACCTGACCTCTTTCTAGGTTTTGCAATTTCTTCAAAAAGATCACGTGCGGCCATCAAATCTGGTTGGTCTATTGCAGGAGATTTTCCAAGTCTTTCCTGCTCGTACAGTACCGTCAGGTGAGAGCAAAATATCTTCAGGATTCTCCAAAAATCGTTTTCATCAAAATCAGTTCTAGGATATTTTTTTACAAGTGCACATGCTTTTTCGAAATGTCCAGAGAGCGCATTGCCTTCTAAATTCATTTCCTCAAGATACGGTGCAATGTCAATACCACCTTTTGTCAGCGTCTTTCTCGCCCAAGCTACTTGCGCTTCAAGTTCTTGAGGTGGGACTTTAATTAAGCTCCCATCTTTAAAATTAGTTGCGCCGCAACCTAACGCAAGAAATGATTGATTTCCTTCTCTTGAAAAATGCAGTACAACATACCAACCCAAAGTTGCAGACGGTGACATTGATGGGTCATATATTCGAACCCAAGGAGAGGCATTTTTTCTGCCTTTACCATCAGAGCCTTCTATGGCTAGTTGAAAATTAGCAGCTGAAAATATCGGCTCTAGACTCTCAAATTTATCTTGAATTATTTCAGGCAGTGCATCACGAATTAGGACGCCTCTTCGCTGCATTTCTGGTGTGTTTGTTGACGAATAGTTTCGTTGCAAATCCAGAATCTCGTTTACTACGTTGGTTAAGCTATTTGTTGCAATAGATTTTTTTGGAACAATAGTAAAGCCACACCTTTGCAAGGCACGAAAACTTGCAGATGACTCGCCCCCTGAAAAATCTGAAGGTTCAA
>JACCDW010785754.1_pt1 | contig 28192 bp, 29 predicted proteins | sample 7449781 | NCBI WGS metagenome assembly JACCDW01 (sample SAMN15323449, study PRJNA562643) | freshwater metagenome | isolation source: river surface water | place: USA:Blue River Watershed | collected 2017-08-18
AATTCAGCTTCAATTCATTTTATTCTTGAATGCAGGACAATTGAATCAATTCAAGAACCAATTAAATCACGGTGTTCAATCAAAATGATCAATGCTCCTGACAGACAAGATCTATTTAATTATGCACTTTCGCTCGGTCTAACACCTGATCAGTTTAATCAGGCTTACAATACATGGCCATCATCTAAACGTACATGGAGACAGGTAAAAGGATTAAAATTTATGATTGATAATAACATTTCAGTAACATATAATAATATTTGGAATAAAATGGAAAATGAATTTATTAATATGTCTATAAATGAACAATCTGATTATTTACGTTGTCGTCATATTGGTGGGAATCCTTTAGCTTTTGATGCGTTGAGAGAAGAAAGTAAGAAACTCATGGAAGAAAAAGATGGAGTCTGATTCTAGCGCAAATGTATATTCAGAGGCAAAAAGTGAGTATATGTTACAATTATGTTCTTATTTAACCCCGGCATATTTTAATTTTTATATTGATTTGCTTGGAAAAGCCAAAGAAGAGATGAAGAATGAACCTAGAAAGTATTTATGGCAATTTCAGAATCTTTTAGCTGAGGTTGAAGATTGGAATATGGAAAAGGTTGGACGTGAGGTGAATAATATTATACTATCTGTTGCACATTCTGGATGTGATTTCTTAGATGATCTTTTGACGGCAGTATTCATTGCTCATACCAAAGTTTTAATGGCGATTCGTCTTAATAGTCGGCAAAAGAAGATTCAGATCACAGTTCCTAAATTAGATCATTTCCTTTTCAAGGTCTTCTGTGAATGCTCTCGTCTATTATGGCAAAGCGCATATTTATTGCGTGATAACATTGGTGGCATGGAACAACAGCAGAATTATAAACAGGTACAGATTTTAATTGAAAATGGAATTAAATCATCAATACGCACATTAGTTCCTGTAAAATCTTTATTAAAGGATTGTATTAATCCTGGAGCTGATTCCTCTATTCCTGAAGATGATAGTGATAGTGATGATGATACTTCAGCAGAGGTTCCTATAGAAGCTCCTATAGAGTTACCTGTAGATAATCGTATTGAGAGTCCTAAAGAAGATCTCAAAGAGGCTCCCATAGAGGCTTCTATAGAGGTTCCTACTGAGGTTCCTACTGAGGCTCCTACTGAAGTTCCTACTGAGGCTCCTACTGAAGTTCCTACTGAAGTTCCTACTGAAGTTCCTACTGAGGTTCCTACTGAGGCTCCCATAGAGGCTCCTATAGAGACTCCTACAGAGAATCATATGGAGGCTCCTATAGAGGCTCCGGTGGAACCTCATAAAGAAGAAAAACTTGTTACTGAATTACCAATTGATAAACGGAGAGTAAATGTTACAAAGCAAAATGTAATTGTTGTTGATGATGAAGAAGTTAAGAGAAATGTTAGTTTCAACGAATATGAAACGATCTTTGATATGGACAATGAAGATGGTCATCATATTCAACCGGCAACAAATCCAGAACTAGAGAATAGACCTCCCGAAGATGATGAAGATGAGAGTTTGCAGATCTTAGATGACGAAGCAACACCGTTAACAGATGATGATTTTGATGATCCAAATGATCTTGGATCAGCAGAAGCTCTATCATTTGATGATTTTGATGATTTAACTCAATAAGTTGATGTTTTTTTCGCAATTTCGTACTCTTTGCACGTCACAGAATAATGAATACATCATTGATGCTTTATGCCCTCGGGGGTGCAATTAGTTTTTTTATTTTATCAATGGCTGCAACCAAATATCGCGGAGATTCAATTCAAACAAAGCATATTGTTCGTGACACAACTGCAGGGGGTATCTTTACGGCACTAATTTTAACACTTGTCCCAGATATGCTGCCTCAAATCTCTCTATCAGAAACAATATCAACAGTGGGAGAACAGGTTCAAAAGTCTGTCAGATTTGATGACTATGAATTACAGATTGGTTACCCAAAGAAGAAGTAAATCTAAAGTCAGCAGACAATTCATAAATAACTTTGACTTGATAAGCAATATGCCATTAATAACGACTATTGAGGATCTGAGAAGAGCTTTCAGTTCAAATCTCTATATTGATCCTATGCAGCTTGATGAATCTGATAATACTCTACTTCATCATGTTTTAAAAGATCCTCAAGCGGATCAACTAACAATTCTACAAATTCTACGTCGTCATGTGATTCTTGATCATCAAAACAATCAAGGACAAACAATTTTTCACATAGCTGCAAAACATGCGCATCCTGAAGTTCTGCAAATGATCCTAGATTATCCAGGTGAATTTTATGATAATGACTTATGTGAAACAAATATACCTGATAATAATGGAAATACAATTTACCATTATGCATCAGCTGCGAATATAGCAGTTCTTGGAGAATATAACTATGATATTAATGCAAAAAATAATGTTCATATGACCCCTTTGTTAGATGCCATATTTAAGTCAGAAGATAGTCGTGCAACTGCATTACTTGAAGCAGGTGCTGACATATTAGCAACAGATTCAAGTAGTAATAATGCTTTTCATTACTGTATAACTAGACCTATAATAAATCATCAGATTTTGGATATGTTGTGCAGTACACCTCATTGTCCAATTAACAATAAAAATATTTTGGGTAATAGTCCTCTAGATCTAGCTATAATTAATAATAATCAAGAGCTTGTTTATAAGGTTTGGCAAACATGGGCATTTAGTGAAAATGAATTACAGAGATGGATAAATAGTCCTCATCCTATGGCAAATTATTTGCGCACACTTGCAGATTCAAGAAAATCATTTAGAAGTCGTTTCATCTAAATTATCTGAGTCTGTTTCAGTAATTATAGGCCAAATTTTAATTGCTGCAGAGCTGGCAGCACGAGCAGCTTTACCACGCCATTTAAATTGTGAGAATGCCCGTTGTTTAAATTGTTCTGCAGGAATAGCATTTCCAACATGTTGTCCAATATGAATGTATAGATCAAATCCTGAGAAACGCTCATCATCATTATCATCATATAATACCGTTTTTCCATCATCATCAATCATCCATGACCACATCATATCTGCGAGAGGACTGGTGTCTTTGTCCTCTTCAGGGTCATAGCCAGGATATAATGATTCAAAGAGACTAACAGCAAGACGACAGAGATCAAAAGATTGATTCGGTTCAACAGTTGATAACTCGGGATCTTTGATAGGCCCCCAGTTATATTGTCCCCATGCATCCTGTCCAGTTTCATAGTCCGTGCTAATAAGCTGAAGACCACCAATTTCTGCTGTTGCACGTCCGAAATCAATTAACTTGAAGATCTTTCCATATGTTGGAACTTTATAGAGAGTTCCATCTGCGGATTTATAGTAAAGATATTCATCTGTTGTGGAAGTCCAAACAATATTGTTTGCATGAAGATCATTATGACAGAAGTTTACATATTTCTGAAGAACAGAAAGTGCTGCACAAATCTGGAAGAGCCAGGCAGACCATTGACGCTCCGCCTCCTGAAGACCGAAGATTCCTGAAGCGGCTGAATCTGATCCGGATTCAGAGGATTCCGCATCAAGCATCTCACATAAAAGTCCATCCATTGTCCCTTCCGCTGCCTCCTGGAAGCAGACTAATACAGGAATATTTTTGCATTTTAGATAGATTTCTCCATTTGAATTTTCAAGTTCTTCCATCAATGTAAATTCTTCATTCTCCTCTTCGGCAACAACAGAATTATTATCAGAACTTTTTTTATTAATGACTTCAGGTTCTTCCAGAGAAAGATCTTCCATATTGAATGAGAATTCTTCTAGTTGCACTTGTTCTACAGGAAAAGTTTGATCTCCTGTAGCATCTGATGGACTTTCTGGTGCAGATCTGTACATTGAATCCGCCATGATAATTTCTTCTTCATATTCTTCATCATCAAATTGATCCAATTCTTCATCAGTCGGCTTAGTAATAACCCATTGCTTCACTTCATCACTAACATCTTCGCCGTCCACTACAAGAAGTTTTCCATCTTCAGCATAAGACCAGAACCATCTTTTATTACGCAAAGTCTCATAATCATCGGTAATTCTATAAAGATAGTTTTCAGCTACTCCACAAACAGTCTCATAATACTTCACGGTTGCAGGTGTCAATGATCTATCACCAATACAACTTAGAATATAGCAAATGGTTGCATCAACAGAGGCCTGATTGTAACGACTAATAGCATGTTTTCTGAGTCGGTCACGATCAGATGCATCAGGTGATGGCATATATGATAATATATGTGATCGCTGCATGAATTCAAATGGATCAACAAGATGAATTATCTTAGAATAGATTTTGCCTTCATAGACTGGTTCTAGCGCCGCTTTTCTTGAGCGAAGATGACCATTCCATATGCGACCTGGAAGATCTTGTGGTGGCAAAGTAGCGTCCAATATATCATAGCCAATAAATCCACTATTGAGCGTCAGTGATTCCTGTGGAGCAAAGCGACGTAGACCTCCATGATATCTTTGGAAGTCATGAATGCCGGAATATGTAAGGTAATTAATTACACCAGGTGATATATGTTCTTCATCCAAAATATCCTCCGGATTAATTTTGATTGCCTGCATTGTAATTCTGTTAATTAGCCTAAAGTTTGAATTGTGTCTCAACACGCATAATTTTTAGTCAATTTTAATTAGCTAAAAATGGCACAATCACTAAGTCTCAAAAAGTTTGATATGCGAATGGTACCACAAGATGCAGTCTGTGTTTTTATCGGTCGTCGTCGTACCGGTAAATCCACCTTGGTGCGTGATCTTTTATTTCATCACCAAAACATGCCTATAGGCACTGTTATATCCGGCACAGAAGAATCCAACTCTTTCTATGGGAAAATGGTGCCTCCAATTTTTATTCATAATGAATTCAATCCGACGATTTTGGCTAATTTTGTTAAGCGTCAGCGATTAATTGTTGCACAGATGACCAAAGATATAAATGAAGGCAAGCGTTCAAATATTGATCCTCGTGCCTTCCTCATCTTAGATGACTGTATGTATGATGATAGCTGGACTCAGGACAAACATATTCGTTATCTCTTCATGAATGGTCGTCACGCTAAAGTGTTCTTTATCATCACTATGCAATATCCTCTCGGTATTCAACCTGCTCTTCGTACAAACGTAGATTATGTCTTCATTCTTCGTGAGCCTTATCAGTCCAATCGTCAGCGTATCTATCAAAACTATGGAGCAGCCTTCCCCTCATTTGAGTTCTTCTGTCAAGTCATGGATCAATGCACCCAAAACTACGAGTGTCTTGTAATCAATAACAATACACAGTCCAATAAGTTGGAAGATGCCGTCTTCTGGTATAAGGCCGAAATGCACCCTGATTTCCGTCTAGGTGATGCTCGTTTCTGGAATACAAATGTGGAGAGTTTAATGGAAAAAGAAGGTATGGGAGGTAATAATTATGATCCTAATGCCAGTCGCCGACTCAAAGGACCTTCTATTCAAGTTAGGAAGACCGTTTAGGGGTTCTCAGTCATAAATAAAGGCTTGTAACATTAGTAAATGGCAGGCAAATCAGGTCTTAGATTCCCAGTAGGTATATTTATATTAGTTGCATCATCAATAGTCTTATATTATGGTCTTCGCCATTTTCGCGAAGGTTTCATTAATGGATCGGCAGCAGGCAACCGATTTGCTCCTCGTTGTGGTGTGGAATTTCCGGCCTGTCCGACTGGTATGAAATGTATTAATGGTTATTGTGGAATCCCGGAGGCGCCAAAACTACCTCGTCATACGGGTCTTCCTGTCTATCCTATAGGCCAAAGCTCAGCATCATGGGAATTACCAGTTGATCCAACAAATACCAAATAAAATAGTCTATTAGAAAGATGCGTATGTTAGGTAAAATGCGTAAGTCAACTATGACCCTACTCTTCATTATTGTGGCTGCAATCATTGTTATCCCTATGATCATGTCACAGCTCAAGCTTCGTGCTGGATTTGTTGATATTGGTGAATCAATCACTCTGCCTTCTGCACCTAAGCCCATGGCCAATTTCGGATCTCAGTTCCTCCCTTGTCGCTCTGATGGAAGCGGACAGCCTTGCCCTGAAGGTACCTTCTGTGATGGTAGCAGCAAGGGCTGTGTTCGCATCGCTCAGCCTGGCGTCTAATAGCCTGGTGTCTAATTCTACGGAATTAAACAATAAACTGTTTTAGCACTTGCATAATTAAATTTTATATTTTATATTGAATTTACTTATTCAATTAGGTGACACAATTACTCGGTTGAAGGCTTTGTAATAGTATTGGTCTTGGCAGTATTAGCAGCGGCAAGGGCCTCCATCTTGCGCTGAAGAACAAGATCGGTCTGATCAAAGAGACTTGCATTCGCCTCTGAGACATCATCAGCGCCAGCTCCGCCACCTACAGATCCATGAATCTTGGCAGCAGGCTTCTTCAGCCCCTTCTCCTTGTAGAAGTTCTCAACATTCTCCTCATTCTGCTTGTAGCTCTGCATGAGGTTATTGAGCTGCTCCTGGGCATAGACCTGATCCTTGATACTATTGGGGCTAGGATCCCAAGGGAGCCACTTACCGACCTCACCAAGAAGAATGTTATGGACAGAGTCAGAACGCTGCAGTTTCTTAGCACGCGCCTCAGCCTCCTTAGGATTTGCGAAGACACCACGAACCTTGAGACCACGAACAGTCGTCTGGAAATTATTGGCAGAATGGAACTCATCCTCAAGCTTGGCACCATCACGGAACTGGAAATCCTTGAAGGCCTCATCAATCGCAACACGTGTCACCTCCTTCTTGTACTTACGGAGGTAGGTCTGGTACATCTCAAGGAAAGTCTCCACTGGCACACGCTGCGCGCGAATTGCATCAAGGGCCTCAGTGGAAGCACCTGCCTTCTCAAACTCCTCAGTGATTGCATCTAGCTTACGATTGATTCCGAGAATTGTTGTGCCAAGGAACTCCTCAAGAGACTTGATCTTGAACTGGATCTCATAATCAGCAAGGAACTTCTCAAACATAAACTTCTCCTTGCTCTGAAGGACATTCTCAGGACTGATGAAACTGAGAAGAACATACTTCTGGCTAGGAATCTCCGGATCCTCATCAAGATAGTCCTCACGAACACTATTTACGGCACTCATTTTGGTTCTAAACTTGTTAGATTAGAATTCCTTAAGCTTTTTACCTGCGAGGCGCGCTGTTTTTTTCTCACGTAAAGATATAAGAAATGGACGGCTTCATGAGTGATTTGATCTCCCGCGTTGTAAAGTATCTTATTGAGGGTCTCGTCGTCGCTTTCGCGGCGATGCTCATCCCCAAGTCTCGCCTCAACATGGGTGAGGTGTTCGCCCTCGGTGTCACCGCTGCCTGCGTTTTCATCCTCCTTGACCTCGTCTCGCCCGGCATTGGTGTCACGGCTCGACAGGGGGCCGGATTTGGGCTCGGCGCAAATCTCGTGGGTTTCCCTATGAGAGGTTAAAAAATTTCTGAAAATTTGTATTACAAATAAAAATTTGAAATATTGAAATTTTCACTTCATTCAAAATTTTTTGTATTAAATGCAATAAATTATGGATGAATTACATCATAATTAATACCCTTTTCTAACTTCTCAATGTGTATCTGATAAACATCTTCCTTGCTAATGAATAAAACTTTTGGTTTTTCTTCTAGGATCATTAAATCAATATGTTTTTTCAATAATGCCTTCCAATCATATTTATCATTCCATACTTCATCTTGGTAAATATGAATTATAGAATAACCTTCTGCAATTGCTTTATGGATCTTTTCAACATCCTTTAATTGAACTTCTTCAGGAGAATCCCAATTTGAAATTTGTTGGAAATGTTGCCTGCCATCTAACTCAATTAAAAGTTTATGATCTCCACCAATTAAGAAATCAAATGGCATAATATTATTTGTTTTGGAAAATCTACACCAATTAAATCGTAACTGTGCTTTGCAATTACTATAATGGCTAGTAAGAAATTCCAAAAGTTTGCCTTCTGTTTTATTCTTACAAAATGGACACCAATAACCAGTTAAAACATTATATAATGCCGATTCAAACTCGCACTTACATTTATCACAATTAAATTTGCATTTTGTATTTGAACCCTTAAATAATGATCTTGCACTAATAGTATTTTTAGAACTCCAACAGTTAGCTCTTTCATGTGAAGCAAATGATTTATTGAAACACACTTGACAACCATCATTAGAACATAATTGTTTATTATCACAAAATGAACATGATTTTCCACGATTATAATAATGATTAGGTGTTGTCTCATATTCATGCTCACAGTCTGGACAATTAAATTTCACCTTTTTATTTGATTGCAGAAATACTTCTCCCGCTTTCAAAGAATTTTTATCAGACCATCTCTTTGCCATTTCATGTGATGCACATGATTTTGCCACACAAATCTCACAATTATCAGCGGTACAAAGTCGCTGATTTGAACAATAAGGACAAGTCATTCCGCGATTTAAACTGAATAAAATTGTTTCAAATTCATGATTGCATTTTGAGCAATTAAACCATGCTTTTTTATCAGATGATTTCATTATTTCTCGCGGTTTAAATATATTTTTCATAGACCATGAAGATGCCATTTCATGTGATGCAAATGATTTATTAAAGCAAAACTTACAATCATCTGATTCACATAATGTATTACTGTTACAATATACACACCATTGATTCTTAACAACATTATGCAAAGCCATCTCTATTTGATGCCCACAATCAGGACAATCAAATTTGAATTTCTTATTACTTTGTTTATTAATTTGATATGGATGTATTTCATTTTTGGCTGACCAGAATGCTGCCTTCGGATGAGAAGCAAATGATCTTTGAAAGCATACTGTACATGTACTAGTGCCGCAAACTGTCTTTTGAGTAGGATTGCACATAGTATTGATCTATGAAAATTCAGTGCTATTTTAACCTATATCAATTTTATTATAATTTTTACATAGATAAATATGAAAACATATAAGCGACGAAAATCTAAAAGAAAAACGCAAAAAGGAGGTAAGACTGGTCATTTATACAGAATAATTAATCTCAACGACTCTGCACAAATCCTGGGAGCAGGATCTAATGGATTAATTGCATCTAACAAAGATATTACAGTTAAACTTTTTTATAATCGTGAAGATTGCAAACAAGTTCAGAAAGAGGCTGATATACAAATTGCAGCACGAAAACTTCTTAAAGGTATTGTGGAAGTTCCAAAGGTACATGAAGTATTTAATCAACAGATCCTATACAAGGGTCAAAAATACTTATGTGGAATTTCTATGGATCGCGTACCTCTTGTAACTTCTTTTGATTATGCAGTCCATATCCTCCTTGGTTATAAACAAGATGATACAGATACAATATGGACAAGAGACTATAGAAATCCTCCATCTGAAGAAAACCCTCCTCGCGGATTTTTTGCTGGTATTGAAATGATGGAGGCCATATGGCAAGATGAGGGAAGTAGCCTTACTATTAAATCAGTTGCTTATACTATGGGTCTCGCATTAGCGACGCTTATTAAAGGAGGAATTATTCCATATGATCTTGAATGGATTTATGGCGGGGATGGAAAAATCTATTTAATAGATTTTGGTTTCTGTGAATTTGGTAATGTAGATCCTATAAAATATTTAAATCATATTGGAAGTTGGGGTCTTGGAGGGGATTATTATATTCCCCATAATGGGCATCGTGGTTATGAAGAGTTTATAAAGGGTTATTCCGGCTTATAAGCTGTAGCGACCAAAGGCGACATAAGCATTTTATGACTCTGATCATAGATGAAAGCATATGAGAAGCCAGTAATATATACGCTCTCGCACTTTCTATTTGGTGCCTGGGCTGTATTATGTCCATCAATTATTTATGTTTTTGTAGCCTATCAACTGCTGCAATTATCACTCGGTGTCCGTTTCTTCGGTCTTCATGGACATGTACAGAAAGGCAATAATCCGATCCATACTGCAAGAAAGCTTTTTGAATTTGCAATAGGCTATCTCATTTTTTCACTTGGTAAAAAACTATTTATTGGATCTGGCTTTGCATCTTAGAGCCTATAAAGCAAATACAAAATAGGATATGTCTGAGCACAAGCACAAGCACAAGGCACAAATGCTTTTATTAACAGTAAGTCCAGAATTCTTTGATATCAAGTATCCAATTAATCCATGGATGCGAGAGGCTCATAAGGTGAATCATATGCGAGCAGCCAGTCAATATGATGGATTCCAACGTCTTCTTCGTGTTCATGGAACTGTTTTTATGATTCCAGCGCCGATCCTAGATCCTGAAGCAGATCTTCCAGATATTATTTATGCAGCTGATGCAGCAGTTTTTCTTCCTGGTCTTCGCCAGCCAACAGCAGTTCTATCAAATATGAGTCGTGCGCACAGAAGACCAGAGAGCGGTCCATGGGCCTCCTTCTTCCAGAGCTCAGGAATCAAACTTTTAAGACTTGATCGTGATGAATTCTTTGAAGGCAGCGGTGAAGCAATCTTCACTCCTGACTTCAAGCGCTGTTTCTGTGGTTATGGAATTCGTACTAATAAACGTGGAGCCTTGGCACTAAATGTTCTTATGGAACGTGAATATCGTCGCCAAGGCGTAGCCGATGCTAAACCGATCTTCCATATGATTAAATTGATTAATCCAAGATTTTTCCATTTAGATCTCTGTTTCCGCCCATTACCTGGAGGCCATGCTCTCATTCGTCGTAATGCAATTGCGCCTCATAGTATTGAACTAATAGAGGCAATTTATGGTCGCGACAATCTAATTGATGTGAGCGATGATGAGCCATTTGCATGCAATGGTGTTATTCATGAAAAAATCTATATGTGTGCATCTGGAATAACAGATAGGACCGCTAGGTCAATTGAACGAACAGGAACAAGCGTACTTACAGTTCCAATGACAGAGTTTGAAAAGGGAGGTGGATCATTGAAATGTATGGTTCTGCCGATCCATTAAATTTGCCTGAGACAACATCCCATTTTTTCACAGAAATGCGCTACAAGTGGATCCACACGATATTCATTAATGTATTTAATTTCTTTGATACCAGCTGCGAGCAGGAGACGACAGCAAATGATACAAGGATAATGAGTGATATAGGCACAACAGCCTTCACAGCTAACACCGCGGCGCGCACAATCTGCGATAGCATTTTGTTCGGCATGCACTGTGGCTTGTTCATGTCCATCACGGACAATACTGATATGATCTAGGCCTGGTAAGAAACCATTATAGCCTTGACTGATAATTCTATTATCACGGACTAAGAGGCAGCCGACATGGAGTCGTTCGCATGGGCTCCTAGTTGCAGTTGCTTGTACAATCTCTTTAAAGTATTGATCCCATGTTGGTCTCTCTGTCATTTGTTGGATCTATAATTAGTCAAGAAAGATCAATCATTTTTATTCGCGCCGTAAAAAATTGATATTTTTATTCCAATGATCAGAAATTAACTATTATGACATCCAAGGTTGTAACAAAAAATACTGATTTTGATACACAACCATTTAAAAACTGTTGTTTGTGTAATGAAAAACAATCAGATGTGAAGCCTTTTGTAAAAATGGATGAATGTCTATGTGTATCAAAAAACGCAATTCATGCACATTGTATGCTACTTTGGCAAAATATGAGTATTGAGTATTTAAATTATGCTACAATTAAAACAAGATGTAGAACATGTTCATCTCATAAGTCAAATGAATTGACTTTGAATGACACAATCTATAATATTAAATTAACTCAAACAACTCCACATTACAATAGCAATAATAATTTCTGTATTTATAGTCGTAAGAATTCCGATACTTTAACAACAATTGAAAAGTATAAAATTACAACTAGAAATAATTATTCTGTTAATAGTAATTATTCTACAAATACAGTTGTAATTCTATATGATCATGGACAAGTAAGTGATTACAGTAAAACTGTAACTCATCACAATTTTAAATATGAGGGACGTAGATATAGAAATGTTACTTCATATGAGAAAACAAGAATTGAGGTTGTACGTGAAAATACAAATTCAATAAATTGTATTGAAATGTATAAAGATGGAAAAAAGAATGGCGAAACTATTCTATTTAATCCAAATCATAAAAATTTAATTTCTGCCATTTTACAATTTAAAGATGATAAAATGGAAGGAAAACAAAAGATATACGAAATAACCTATACAAATGAATTATATCTCTATGAAGAATATAATTGTGTAAATAATATTATCGTAGGTCCATTTAAACGTTATAATAGTGCAGGTAAAATAATTATTGATGCTAATTATGATGAAACAGGGAAACTATTATTCCCATACAAACAATACCATAATACTGATAAAAATAATATTATGGTATTGATCAATGAGATTCCAGAAGAGCCAACAAAGATGCGTGTGGAGGAATATCATGAAAATGAACGTATCAAGGCTAACTATATACGAATGAAACCAAATAAAATGGTGAATATTAAATGGTATGATATTGAACGCGAAGAAGTAAAATCCGCAATATGTCCTCCATATATTGAATATTCAAGTAAGGGGACAATTGTTCAAAAACGAGAATTAGATGCAGAGACTGGTTTTGTCAAGATTGAAACCTATCATGCAAACAAAAGATTGAAATGTGAAAAATATATCACAAATGATCATCGCGAAAATAACCGGCATACATATAAATATTACTTTGATACTGGTCAACTGAATCTGTCATATACATACAATGATTCAGGTAAATTAAATGGATGGTATCATGAATATTTCAAGAATGGTCAAATGAAATTATCTGTCTTTTACAATAATGGTGAATTTGATGGAGAATATAAGAAATGGAACGCTGATGGAGATCTAATGAAGGATCAGCGTTATGTTAATGGCAATTTGATTCCAATAGCTACCGCTTAGTAATTGTTTGTTTAAATAAAAATACTTTTTAAGTTTTGATGGGAATTTCTATCAAAAATTACACGGTTGCGTAGAACGCCCAATTCATATCAAGACAGATTTTTTGCCAGATCTTATCGTGAGCATAGAGTTTATCACGATTTTTGAGGAGAGGGAAGCATGGCAAGAACTCATCCAGTTCTAAAAGTTCACAGAACTTGTAAAGCACATATGGATAATGCAAGAAATTGCTGCGATCTTTTGGCCGATGGGCCTGGAAGGAAGGTTGAATCTCCTTGAACATATAGCGTAGCTTCTCTTCATTGTCACGGCTCATAACCGGCGCATTTTGTCCATTGAGGCGATTGAGAATATGGGCGGTATGTTCATAGTATTTATTCAACTTCAGTTTCTTCAGGATCTCACGCAACTTCGTTTGCTTAAGGGCATTCATATTAACAATTCGTTCCTTCTTCAGCTCAAGCATAATTGCATCATATACCTCCTGTGGAATCTCTGTAGATTCCTTCGCCTGGAACTGTGCAAGCCATTCATTGAAATGATTGATTCGCTTATAAGCATAATAACTTACTTCACGAGGAGGATCCTTATAGGAAGGTTTATCAGAATCAATAAGAATTGGATCTTGATGGCCACATTCAGTGCAAGCTAAATAGGCCTCATTTGTTGATAAAATCATTTCACTACCGCAATAATTACATTCACCAAATGTGTCTTGTGTTTCATCTATAGCAACTTTTGCCATATCAGGATTAATTATTTGAAGATATTCATCTAATAGTTTTTCACGATTTTTGATGGGAGTTCCTATCTGAGCTGATGGGATTTTTGTTTTCTTATTTGGTTCTGGAACTGAATCAGGATCAGAGGATCTACTAGCTATTTCAAGTGCTTCAAAGATGGTCCCCGGCCTCTTTTTAATGGAGAGGGCTTCAGTATTGCCTTTTGCAATTTTGTCCTGAATGTCGTAATAATTATACAGTATATTGCCGGTTTTGAGGTAATAGTCTAGGACCTTATCTGAGCTTTCAATTGAAGATCCAACGGTAGATATTTCATTTCTAACATTTTGAATAAATTCGCTATGGATTGCATCAAGGGTTGTCTTCTGGTAACTATCAGACATATCTAAAAAGGTCTAATTTATATTTTTTTAGGTATGAGTGCCTCCGGCGTTTTTTGCGTTTTGGCAAAATTATTTTGTCTGCTTAGGATATAACAAATGACAGGCGGTGGTCTTATGCAGCTCGTTGCTTATGGCGCTCAGGATGTTTACCTTACTGGTAACCCTCAAATTACCTTTTTCAAGGTTGTGTACCGTCGTCACACTAACTTCGCGATGGAGTCCATTGAGAACCCTTTCAATGGTGCCCCTAACTGGGGTAAGAAGGTCACCTGTACCATCCAGCGTAACGGTGATTTAATCTACCGTATGTACCTCCAGGCCACTCTCCCCCAGGTCACCCTCCTCTCCCAGGATGGTTCTGGTGCTCAGTTCCGTTGGCTCAACTGGGTTGGTCACCTCCTCATCAAGTCCGTTGAGCTTGAGATCGGTGGTCAGCGCATTGACAAGCACTATGGTGACTGGCTCCACATCTGGAACGAGCTCACCCAGGAGCCCGGTAAGCAGGCCGGTTACGCCAAGATGGTTGGCAATGTTCCCCAGCTCACCAACATCATCCAGCAGGGTGGTGTCGGCTGCGATGGTGACTGCGGTGCCGGCGAGCCCAACACTTCTGAGGAGGTGACCAACTGTGCTCCCGAGTACACTCTCTACATCCCTCTCCAGTTCTGGTTCTGCCGCAACCCTGGTCTCGCTCTCCCCCTCATCGCCCTCCAGTACCACGAGGTCCGTATCAACCTTGAGTTCAACGATCTCCGCAATCTCTGCTGGGACTATGCTCCCCAGGTCCCTTCCAACTACCACCAGATCCGTGATCGTGTCAACGCTGCTGGTCTCGTTGCTGCCTCTCTCTTCGTTGACTACATCTACCTTGATACTGATGAGCGTCGTAAGTTCGCCCAGGTCTCTCACGAGTACCTCATTGAGGTCCTCCAGTTCACTGGTGGCGAGTCTATCACCTCTTCCTCCAACAAGCTCAAGCTCAACTACAACCACCCCGTCAAGGAGCTCATCTGGGTTGTCCAGCGTGATTCCTTCGTCTCTTGTGATGACACCATCATCAACCCCTGGAAGGGTCAGCAGCCCTTCAACTACTCTGACTGGTGGGATCGCGCGGTCCTCGAGTCTGGTTACTCCGTTACCCGCATTGAGGGTATGGCCGGCAAGAACCCTACCATTGTCGCCAAGATCCAGCTCAACGGTCACGATCGTTTCCAGGAGCGTGAGGGCCGCTACTTCAACGAGGTCCAGCCTTACCAGCACCACACCAACATCCCTGCCGTCGGTATCAACGTCTATTCCTTCGCCCTCAACCCCGAGCAGCACCAGCCCTCTGGTACATGCAACTTGTCCCGTATTGATAACACCACCCTCCTCCTCACGGTCTCTCCCAATGCCGTCGGTACCAATACCTCCTCCACTGTTCGCGTGTATGCTACCAACTACAACGTTCTCCGTATCATGTCCGGTATGGGAGGCCTTGCTTATTCCAACTAAAAAGTATATACAATGTTATATTACATTTGTATTACTTTCTGGTTGGTTTATTGAAAATATAAAAATCTGGGTACAAAATTTGAACACTAATATGACTGTACTCTAGAAGTACGTACAAATCACAAAAAAATCAATAATTGATTATATTAATCATTTATTGAATTTGATTGCGTACAGAGCAATACATAAAATAAATCCATTTTTGATATTAATATTTTAATAGAATGGAACTTACTGATGTTATAATACCATCTGGTACATTTTTATACAGAGCTGCAGATAAGATATGTGTTTATAAACCTGACAATATTAAATGCACACGACGTCAATGTAGTAATACACTTAGAAATGGTATTTATTTTGGTAATTATTTACTAATTGCTCTTGGATTATCAACAGAGTTACATCGTGATTTAGAATTAGGAGTTTTTGTAACAACTAAAGATATTAAAGTAATAAAAGGAAAATATTCTTATCGGAATATCCATCCTGAGAGATTTGCTGCGTTTTACCAAGGAGAAGGCCCTCATCCAAATACCTTGTTACCAGATGAAAATGTAGGACATTTTAATAATCATGTATCAACGGTGTTATTTGATCGCAATGATCTTGAAAATTACAGATTACTTAATACGATTGAAGATGAAGGAGAATTATTTATAACATCATTAAAAGATTTATCAAACATAAAATTAATTGCATCATATAAAATTAATTATGAAAACTTGAGATCATATACATCTGCATTAAATGATTCCGAAATTGAGAAATATAATATTAATTTTTATATTCGTCAAGGTATTTTAAAACAATTTTATTGCAATCGTAAAAAAATTAATAGATTACATGGAGGTCGTAAATACACACGTAAATATAAAAAATAATTATATTATTAACATTTTTAAGTTTAATTAATGATGATAATAATATAATAACTTAAAATAACTTATCATTCTAAGCAGCTGATGCATAAACCTTTTACTGGATCTGGGGTTGGCCACCATAAGGCCCAAGAGAAGGAGGGTTGTAGGTGAGGGGCCAAGTTCCGTAAGTGGGCTTACCAGAGTAGATGAACTGGCTGCCCATGAAGAGTGTAGGCTGCATGTTGTTGTGAGCATCACTACCACCTGTCTTGCCGATAGTGTGTTGGTGTTGAGGATCGTCAATATTAAGTGCAGTTGTGTTTATTAAATCTAATTCACCAGCACTAGGATCAAATGTAGTTGCTGTATTATTACCACTACGAAATGCTAAACCAGGGTTGGCACCACCTGCTGCATTAGTTGTAATATCAGTTGATGCCAATCCAGTAAGACCATCACCATCAGCAGATCCAGGGGGATCAGTAGTATCAGCAGAACCGTGTGTGTGTCTAGGCATCTCAGCAATAGTGAGTGTGTGTGTCTCAGTACCAACATCATCACCAAGATTACGTTCAGATAAAGGTGCAGATATAGGTGCAACATCATTGACTGCACCAGCAACCCGTCCGCGTGCATCCGGAAGATTGAAGGTAGATCCAGAGCCACCAAACTGATAGCCAATAATGTTGAAGAGGAAACGCCACTCACTAACAGTTAAAGAACGACCATCACAAAGAAGCCATCCAAGGTGATCAACTGTAACAGCCGACATCTTAAGATCGCCAACAGTGGGCTTACTATGAGATGTAAAAGATGCATAGTTCTTGAGAAGAGAAGTCATATATCTAGTACAAAGAAAATATTTTTAATATATCATAAAAAATCTAATAATATTATATAATGAGCCGCCAAAGTACTATTAAGGATATTTTGAAATCCAGGATTCCCGACATGACTGATGAGGAATTAAATGCTGTTAGCATGAATATTGCCATGAATGAAGATAAGCACAAGAAGAAGTTCAAGAAGACATTTCGCAATGATGAAATAGTGCGTAAGGGGCGTAATCGTCATGCCAATACAACTGCTAAATTATCGGCTGCCAAGGCTGCAAAGTCTGCTCATAATAGTAAATTATATCAGCAAAAGAAAATGGAACTAGCTGAAGAATTTGGAAGAAAGATTAATAGTGGTGAGATCAGAATGAGTACACCCGGTGTATTGACAGGTACTAATTTTAAAAAAGGACAAGCTTATTATAATAGTCGTCGCAGCATACATCCTTATGAATTAGCATCTGAAGAATTGAGAAGACTAGTCAAAGAAGATCCTGCAAAATATGAATATGCCATTAATATTCTTTTTAGGGGAATAGAAGCAGATATTCTTCATGATAAAGCAAAAGAATCAGGTAAAGGTGGTGGTGCAGGCTTTAACATGGCTGCCGCTCCTGCTCCTGCTCCTGCACGTGCCCCTAAATCATTAGCAAAGAATATACCTGCTCCTCCCAAATCTGCTTCTGCTCCCAAATTTTCATTCAATAATAATAGTCTTGAAGTGGAAAATGTTGTGATTAGAAAACCAGCTGCTCCTGCTCCTGCTCCTGCTCCTGCTCCTGTCGTCGCTCCTATTGTAGCTACTAATTGGACAAACGAAGATGAATTTAGTATGCCAGTAATACTAACAAAGAAAGGTGGTAGTAAGCGTAGCGGCAGTAAGCGTAGAAAGACAAAAGCACGTAAATCTAGACGTAGAACACATAAATAAAAAATTGAAAAATGAATAGAAAAATAATATAAGTTATAGTATTAAACAAACAGTCAAACATGCCTCCTATGAATAAGAAGCGACTCCGTGCCGCCAATAAGGCGCTTGCGAAAGCAGCTGATGATGATCTTCCTGAAATGGACGATCTTCAGCAGTACGCAAAGGTATATAAACTTGAAGGTGATGGAAAATTTATTGTTTTGCTCAACAATGGTGATATGGCAGCAGTTCATATCTGTGGCAAAATGAGACGACGTGTTTGGGTTATGAAGGATGACATTGTTATTGTCAGTCTTCGTGACGGATTTGCCAAGGAGGATCATTCCTCTTATGGTAAAATTGTAAAAGGTGATATTTGTGGCAAGATTCCTACAACAATGTATGGAAAGCTGAAGAAGATTGAAGGATTTAATCTCTTGAAGCAATTTGTTACACAGGATAATGGATCAGTAACACTTGGTTCCACTGCAACTAGCGGCGGAGCAGGTACTGGTCCAACAGATGCGCTCTATGAGTATGTATATGAAGGAGAAGATGAAGAGGAAGCCGATAGCGGCGATGAAAGTGATGTGTCGCATGATAGTCAGAAGAAGGAGAAACGCAAGAAGAAGGGTCAGGCCCTGAAGTTCGGCATGACAGCCAGCGAAGATAGCTCCAAGATTAATGACAAGGTGATTGATGATATTTAAAAATAGTTCATTATTCCATAAAAAGTAAATAGCGCAATTTTTAGTAGCTATCTAAATTTCTTTCATTTTAAATGAATAAAATGACTCTACAATTTTCATTATGTATTCCAACTATGGATCGTTATGATAATTTTTTATCAAAGAATTTGCCAAAATATTTAGATAATCCTTTAATTTCAGAAATTATTATTACTGATGAAAATGGAAATGATACAATGAAGATTAAATCCAATTTTAATAACTCTAAACTAAATGTGTATATTAATGATCATAAATTAGGCCCATTACTAAATAAAATGAAAGCTCTTAGTCTTGCATCAAATGAATGGATTGCGCTCATTGATTCAGATAACTTTGCACCAGAAGAATATTTTCAAACAGCTGCACAATTTATTCAAAAGAAAAGACCATCAGCAAATTCAATTATTGCTCCATGTGAAGCTCTTCCTGGCCTTCTTGAAGAAAAATTTTATGGTCATGATGGTTATAACTATAAGTCATATGCAGGTAAAAATATAAATTTATCATATATCAAAACAATTAGTCAGCATAAATTGCAAAACTATTGTTTAATTCCTAATATGCTTAATCTAGGTAATTATATTATTCATAAATCAATAATTAACCCAAGTTTATTAAATGAAAATAAAATAAATATTGATCATAGTTCCTCATTTGATGTTTTCTATTTTAATTTATTACTCTATGAACAGTTTGATATTAATTTCCATGTAATACCTCAAATGAAATACTATCATAGTATACATGAAGATAGTATTTATTTGAAGACTCATAAAGAAAATAGTGTTTATGAGAATGAAATTAAACAGAGATTCTATAATTTATGCAAATAAAATTGAATTGTAGATTTATGTAATGTAGAAATATAAGAAGGATAACAAAATGGCATACACTCCTATTACAATCGCAGATATTACGATTCAGATGAAGGTGGGTGACAATTATGGTCCAAATTGTGGATTCAGCACAGCCGATGCAACAACATTCGTGCGTGCTAATCAAGCATTTAATAAGTGGCTTGAGGCAACAAAGGCGTCATTTGGAGATGGCTTGAAGGAGGTGAAGATCATTGATATCTACCCTTTTGGGCATCCGTCCAAGACGGCAAATGGCTTCGTGCTCATTGATGCACATATTGAAGTTGCAGGAAAACGCATTCCTGGCTTCGCATTTATTCGTGGTGCTGCAGTGGCAGTTCTTACTATTCTCTGTGATGAGGCTGGTAATGAATTTGTCCTTACAACTGTTCAGCCACGTGTTCCTGGAACATCTAAGGACCTTGAGGAAATTCCTGCAGGTATGATGGACAGTTCCAATAATTTTGCCGGTACTGCCGCCAAAGAGATGGCAGAGGAGACCGGTATTCAGATTAAACAAGAAGAGTTGGAAGATCTTGGTATCATTACACCATCACCAGGTGGTTGTGATGAACGCATCCAACTCTATCGCACTCGGCGATACATGAAGGCAGAAGAAATTACTGCTCTCAATACAAAATTCATTGAGAATCCCGATGAAATGATTACTTTGCGTATTCGGACCATGAACGATTTTGCCTGCGCACTCGTTAACGGCACAATCACAGATGTTAAGGCAATGACTGCATATCTGCGTCATGTAATGCACTAATAATAGTAAAAAGGGATATTTTTAGTGTGTTTTATTTATTCCGGCGAATTTTGCCTGCTATAATAAATGGGTCAATATATCTCGTATGTCAAAACACCTGTTGCTGGTACTAGTATTGTCCCTGTTTCTGAAGTGGCTGTGACCCCTGAAGCAGTTTCTGAAGCAACACCTATCACTGAAGCGACTCCTGCCACTGAAGCAACACCTATCACTGAAGCAACATCTGCTACTGAAGCAACACCTGCCACTGAAGCAACATCTGCTACTGAAGCAACACCTGCCACTGAAGCAACATCTGCTACTGAAGCAACAGTTGCTAAGCCCGAAGAAGGTCGCACAATTGATATACCCCTTGATAATGCAACAGATGCAAATAAAAAGAAGAAGAAACGTAAGCACTAAAGTTTTGCAACAGCCTCATTGGCTAATTGATCAGCACGAGCATTCTTTTCACGACGCACATGTTCAAAACTGATAGATTCAAATTCTGGTAAAAGTTTCTGTACATCTTCATATAATTTTTTCAGTCTTTCATTTTTAACGGCATATTCACCTCGCATCTGTTTGATAACCAGCTGTGAATCACCATATACTTTTATATGTTTAATGCGCAATTGAATACATAGAATTAATCCGAAGATTAATCCCATATATTCAGCCTCATTATTGGTTTTCCGGGGACCAATATATTTTCCAACATTTGCAATTTCCTTTGCACCTTCATATAAAACAGCCGCTGATCCAGATTTTCCAGGATTTCCTTTACTTGCGCCATCAAAATATAACGAGTAACTCATTTATCGTTCTAATACGTTAAGTAAAATAATTTCGGTAAATTTTACTTAATGTGTAAATTTGAATATTATTGAATCGCCAGTATATTACAGAAATGTCAGTCGCAGTAGCCGCTTTGGTCGGCGCTTCCAGCGCCTTAGAACAAATCCGTGTACGTCGCATTATTTCATATCTAAATACAAAAACCCGTGATGACTTAAAGAAACTATTACCCAAAGGTGTTGCGCGTGATAAGACTATAAAGGAACTTCCAAATGTCAGGTATCCAACAGGTATTCTAGGAGTTCTTCCAGCCGATTCTTCATATGCATCACTTGGAAATATTGCAGAAGCTATGATTTCAATTCCTTCAGGACAAATTAATCTGGAAAATCTTCTAATTATTGTTGCTCAGGAATATCCGGGTCTCTCTGATCAAGATCGCACTAAGATTACAAAATCAGTTACTACTTCGCACTTCCTAGAACGTCTTGTTGCTACACGCCAGGCCCTGGAAGCAAGTTTTAAGGGAAAACCTGAATATGAACCTACTGTTAATCGCGAACATGTCCAAGGACATCCTGATATTCGTACACCAACGCAAGTCTATGAATGTAAGCTAACGGGACAAGTTGCGGAAAATTGGATTGAATTTTGTTTCCAGGCCTTCGCCTATGCAGCAATTCTTCCAGAGGTTCAACAAGTAAATATTGTTCTTCCTCTCCAGACACTTATTTGGTCATTTGATGTGACGCCTAAATCTTGGCCTCAACGAGAGGCCTTCTTCGCTCTTCTTGAACATTTAGCAGTTGAGTATCAAACAGTCGCTGCATCAAATGCAGCAGCAGCTGAGATCATTTGCCAACATCATGGTATTGGTCGTCATATTGCTAAAGCCCCTGGTGCATTCTTGAAAAGTATCCAACATATCACTGATGGTTCAAGAGCCTGGCAACTATTTCTTTCAAGTAATATGTCGGCGCGAATCTCAATTAAAGATACTGAAATTCCTCCTGTTGCTGAACATATTCAGAGAACTGGGGCAAAAATCTATATTCATACTCCATATGTAATTAATCTATGTACTCCTGGGTCTGAAGCAGATAATTATAATGTAACATGTTTATCTGAGCTGGCGCGTATTGCTGCTGCAATGAAGTGCAGAGGTACGGTTGTACATGTTGGTAAATCTACAACACAACCTATTGCAGAGGCAATGGAAAACATGCGCCAAAATCTACTCGCCGCTGCGAGTAGCGCAACACCAGAATGCCCAATTCTCTTAGAGACTCCTGCTGGCCAGGGTTCAGAAACTCTTACAGATCGTGAAGAATTCTATCGGTTTGTCCATGAATTGGATGATCCAAGAATCCAGGTCTGTGTTGATACATGCCACGTCTTTGCTTGTGGACATGATCCTGTTGATTACTTGAAATATGGTATTGAGCGCTATCCTGGACTTATTAAGCTAGTGCATTATAATGATTCATTAGTTGAGAAGGGTGCAAAGGTAGATCGTCATGCATTTATGGGAGCAGGGAAAATCGGCCTACCAACTATGGAACAAATTGCCTCTGTGGCAACTGAAGCAAATATTCCATGTGTTATTGAAATTTAGAGAATTTAGTATCGCGCAATATAAATATATTTTTATAGTATTATTCAAGAATGTCATCTTCTGGTCGCTTAGAAGAATATGGAATTGATCCAACGACAAATGAACGCCTGAGAGTAATAAGAAAAGAGAATCAACGTGGAGAAAAAGTTATTCATCATGTGAATGCCCAGGGGCAAATGCACGGTACATTCAAAGTTTATACAACTAATGGAAAACAGTTACTGGAAGAATGTGTATATAAGAATGGTATTTTTCATGGACAGATGTTTTCCTATCATCCTAATGGGAAAATGGCTTCTATTGGTAATTTTCTGGAAGGTCGGCCTGAAGGACAGTTTCAACGTTGGTCTGATCAAGGACAACTTCTAGAAAAAAAGTTTTATAAAAGTGGCCTTCTGGAAGGTGAAGTAGAGGTCTGGTATTCTGATGGAAAACCATGCGAAAAATCCACATATTCTGATGGAAAACGTATCGGTCAAATGCAATATTGGTCATTATCAGGCAAGCACTATTTGATCTAACGAAAAAACCCGCCACTATGTACTTTTATCTTCTTGTTTAACAACCATAGAAACTCTTCGTGTCATCTTCTGTAATAGCTCCATACTCCGCATAAACTTCATGTGGGGGAGTATCCAATACAACAAACCGATAGTCCTTGTGTTCATTGTGTGCAACGATATTATTATATTCATCGCGCCAAATGTAGATCAAAAGACCATCGGACTTATGCGTAATGAGCTCTCCTTGACCAGAATCAACCAAATGCTTCATGACCTTACGATCAGCATAGGTTACTTCTACCTGGTCAAATCGGAATGAACGACTCAAACCTGTGACGGCATATACTTTGTAATAGACATGACCGGTACCAAACCGGTCTGTCTTCAGCTCCAAACACCTCTCAATATTCTCAGGAGCACGGATGGAAATATCCCCCGCGCTCATCATAGCATACGCAACTGACATTGACATTTTAACTGTTTTGGCTTCACGATTTCTGTTAAATAGAAAATGTCCATTTCAATTTTTATTTTATGGAATTTGATGGAATTTGATTAAATTTTTCCTGGGCTACAGGCATGCTCCAATTGATATGTAATGGTTGTTGATAAGATGAATATAGTTGTGCATTGGAAGTCGGTTTATCTAAATCAAGAAGAATACGAAGTGCATGAAGACGTCTATCAAGAGGACCACGAATAGCCATAATATCTTTTCTTCTGCTCAAACTCTTCCAGCGCCACTCAAACTGAAGAGCTGCATGATTATCTGGAAAATGTCCAATTACACAAACATGCTTCCATGTTCTTCCAGCAGCTGCTACAGCTGTTGTTGATCGCGCTCCTCCTTTTATTATTCCATTATGTTGTCGCAGTCTTCTAGCGGGATCAACCGTTGCACCAACATATGTTGCCTTATCATCGTTTGTAATCAATAAATACACTGACCAACGTAAACCATCTGCAGGCCCTTCTTCTAATTCATGATCTTCAATATGCTCCATATCTAATAATATCCAAGAATATTTTATATGCTTGGATAAAATATGAGCTGTAATACTCGTTATTGGTGTTCAATAGCCATGGCACAAAAAGATAAACCATCAAATCCGGCACTCCAAAAAGAAAACAATGATGGACTGAAGGCTATTATGGCAGCTCGCGAAGCACAAGATCGGGCATTTGATTATCGGAGCCAGACAGCCGAAACTACTCAGAAAGTTTCCAATCAGAATCATCAGCAGACCCCCAAGTAACTGATCTTAACGCCTCCTCAGGACCAAATATCATATCTGCTCCATGAATTACTGGAAACTCTGCAGCTGCCCAGGTGCCATCAGTAATCGCCTTTTTAATTGACTTTGCACCGATCGCCAGGAAAAATGCCTCACCACATCCAAAACTAGGCACTAAAACACGGTAAGGCTGTAAAACCTCTTTGCGACCATTACGTAGTAATACTGCCTTCAGATTTCCATACGCAGCCCTCATTGCAGCGCCCTTCCAAGGAATCCACATACCAGTATAGACAGTCATTGATCCATTTGGGCGCAGCAGACGTACAAGATTTTCCATTAAGATAGACCATCGGTCAATTTCTTTTGGCCAAATATCATTATCTAAGGAAAGATCTGTTAAATCAACAACAATTGAATCGTAGAGCTGTCTCTCGGGCGCTCCAGTCCATGCCCATGCATCAGCATGATGAATTTTGACACGAGGATCCTTATAAGAATCCCCATGCCAATCACGCAGACGCCTCTTAGCAAACTCAACAAATGTCTGATCATAATCAACCATATCAATATGTTCTACGCCAGGCCAACTCAAAACCTCCTTAATTGTACAGAGTTCACCACCTCCAAGCACTAATACATTCTTAATTTCACCTTCTGCAATTACACGTGTAGGACGACAAAGGGCCTGATGATAAAATGCCTGATCAGCTTCTGTACTCTGAATCTCTCCATCTAAAAGTACTACCTTTCCAAAATCCTTAGTATCAAGAACAGCAACATCTGCTAGACGTGTATTAAATTTTGCAACTACTGATGCATGATGTGCACCAATCTTCCAACTGCGATCATATGATGCCATATTTGCATCTTTTTCCAGCACAATATAATCATATTTATATTGATCTGTCATTTTAATATATTAAAGTCATATAGTCCTTAGGTATTGTACAAATTTATAAGAAGCCTAAAGAATATTAGCGTTAATCTTTAAAATTGATTGTGTTTGGTCTAAAACTACTTAACATAATTAATCATAGAAGTTAGAGAATGTCAATCCGATTTAACAAAGCGTCCTCCGACGTGGAGCCTATTATAGGTGTCCAGTTTGGGATCTTTAGTCCTGAGGAGATTGAGAAAAGGTCTGTAGTGGAGATTACCACACAGCATATGTATGATGGTAATGAGCCTCGGATTGGCGGTCTATTTGATCCTCGTATGGGTGTTCTTGATAACGGTAAGACATGTCGTTCTTGTCATCAATCAAATCATCTGTGCCCTGGTCATTTTGGTCATTATAAACTAACACGTCCGGTCTATTTCTATCAATTCATTGATCGTATTATAAAAGTTCTTAGTTGTGTATGTATTGCATGTGGTAAGCTCCGTATTGACAAAGAGGCGCATAAGAATATTTTGAAGAAGCGTCATGATAAGCGTTGGCAGGAGGTACAGGAACTATGTAAAAATATCAAACGTTGTGGTCAAGAGACTGAGGATGGTTGTGGCGCTCCACAGCCGAAATCTTATACACGTGAAGGTATTGCTCGTATTGAGGCCAATTTCGGTGATGCTGGTGGTATGCAGACTCTAGATGTTGAATATGTTCATCGTCTATTCAAGCGTATCACAGATGAAGATGTTGATTTCATGGGCTACAGCAGCCACTGGTGTCGACCTGATTGGATGATCTGTACAGTGCTGCCGATCCCTCCTCCTCAGGTTCGCCCATCAGTTGTTCAAGACAATAATCAGCGCTCTGAAGATGATTTGACTCATAAACTCTTTGAGATTATTCGTTGGGACAAGACTTTGGCGCAGAAGATTGAGAATGGAGCTACGAAGAAGCAGATTGATGAATGGGTTACTATTTTGCAATACCATGTTGCAACACTTGTTGATAATAAGATTCCTGGTGTAAATCCATCCGCTCAGCGTTCTGGTCGTCCTCTTAAGTCTCTTTCAGAGCGCTTGGGTACCAAGGAAGGTCGTATCCGTTATAATATTCAAGGTAAGCGTGTGGAATTCTCTGCACGTTCTGTTATTACTCCTGATCCGAATATCTCTTTGGCCGAACTTGGTGTTCCTGAGAAGATTGCAATGAATTTAACTATTCCTGAGCGCGTAACACCATTTAATATTAACCGGCTATACAAGTTTGTTCAAAATGGTGCAGATGTGTTTCCAGGTGCAAAGACTATTGTCCGTCGTGATGGTCGTCCGATCTCTCTGAGACACATTAATACTCGTGAAATTGTTCTGAAGTATGGAGATATTGTGAATCGTCATATGATGGATGGAGACATTGTGCTCTTCAACCGTCAGCCGACTCTTCACCGTATGTCTATGATGGGTCATCGCGTCAAAGTGCTGCCCTACAATACCTTCAGACTCAATGTAGCGGCTACAAAGCCCTATAACGCTGATTTTGACGGCGACGAGATGAACTTACACGCACCGCAGTCCTACGAGGCTGCGACTGAATTGGAAGAGATTGCGGCCGTGCCGCATCAAATTATTACGCCCCGTCTGGGTACGCCTGTAATCTCTATTGTCCAGGACACTCTTGTCGGTGCATACCGTGTGAGTCGGCCAAATATTTCATTTAATTTGCGAGAATTTATGAATCTGATGATCTATAATCGTCGTTTCAATGGGCTTATCCCTAATCCTCGTGCAGGCAAGCGTTATACGGGTCACCAGCTTGTGTCACAGCTCTTGCCGCCAATTAATATGAATATGAAAAACGGCTTATATAAGGATTTCCCTACAGAGGAGAATATTGTTAAGATCCAAAATGGTGATATCCTCCAAGGAACACTGGACAATGGTGTCTTCAGCAAGGCCTCTGCAGGTATTATTCATGTCACTTACAATGATTATGGTAGCCAGCAGACTGTTGATCTGATTGATGGTCTTCAAAATATGTTGGAGAGTTTCTTGATTATGAATGGTCTTTCAGTTGGTATTTCAGATCTGATTGCTGATAAAAAGACCTACACTGAGATGAAGTCACTAATTGAGTCAAAGACTCGTCAGGTTGAGGAGATTATTTTACAGGTCCATATGGATTTGTTTGACAATAACTCAGGTGGCAATAATAAACAGGAGTTTGAGAATCGTGTTCTAAGCACGCTCAATAAGGCTACTGATGATGCAGGTACTGCAGGTGTATCGTCTCTTGCAAATGATAATCGTCTTATGTCTATGGTCCGTTCAGGTTCCAAGGGTAAGGTGTTTAACGTTGCACAGATGATGGCCTGTGTAGGCCAGCAGAATATTGAGGGTAAGCGTATCCAAGATGGTTTCACTGATCGCACACTTCCTCATTTTAAGAAGTATGATGATGGTGCAAAGGCTCGTGGTTTCATTGAGTCATCATTCATCAGTGGTCTAGATCCTGAAGAATTCTTCTTCCACGCTATGTCTGGTCGTGAAGGTTTGATTGATACAGCCGTAAAAACCGCAGATACTGGATATATACAGCGTAAGTTGATTAAGGGTATGG
>JACCDW010504984.1_pt1 | contig 28191 bp, 41 predicted proteins | sample 7449781 | NCBI WGS metagenome assembly JACCDW01 (sample SAMN15323449, study PRJNA562643) | freshwater metagenome | isolation source: river surface water | place: USA:Blue River Watershed | collected 2017-08-18
ATACCGTCGGGGTTTTCAACTATGATCCATGGAACCGGCCATTTGCGGTGTATGGAGTTGATAGGGTTAAAAACAATGTTCGATATGAGTGTATTAAGATTGATGGTTGGGAAGGTGGCAATGATGTATGGGTGATGACGACCACTGTGGAAGGTATTGTGGTGTATTGTTTGGATGTGTTTGAGAATATTGATTTGAATATATGACTTTAAGACAAATAATGAATAAGTACCCCACGACGAATGATGAATGGACATATATGTGTGTATCACGTGATGTTGGTGATTATTATAATGGTTTGACTTCGTTTTTGCATAATGTATTATTTGGCAGTAAGTCAACAATGAAATATAAGAGTGATGAGTATGTTGGTGTCAATGAATTTTTTGTGAGACTTGCATTGAAAGATGATTTTTATGATAACCCCGATGTTTTTACATCAAACACGAATGATTTGTTTCATTATAGCGGTAATAGTGATCCATGGGGTAGAAAGTTCAAGGTATATAAGAGTTGGTTCAATGTTACAACTATGAATGGATATAAGTGTGATGCTATACTTAATGAGGTTGGCAAGCCGTTGGTGTATATATTGAATACTAGTGTGGAAGGGCATACAATATATTGTGTGGATAGGATTAATATATGACTTTTAAAGAGATAGTAAATAAGTACCCGATTGTTAATACCAATTGGCAGTGCAATTATGTTGGTGCTATGTCACATCATATTATGTTGGTTACTGGCACTAACCGTCATGATACATTGAAGCCGTATCTTGGTATAGGTGGGTATTTTAGTAGAACGCGAAAGGATGATGGTAGTAGTGTGATGTTTAACTGTGATCCTTGGATGCGTGAGTTTAAGATGTATTATACGAGGAGTGGAATTAAGAATGGGATGTATGGATGTACTCGTATTGATGGCGTGAATGGAAGCAATGATGTGTGGGTGATGGTTACTAGTGTGGAGGGTAGTAAGGTATGGTGTATGGATGTGTTTGAGAGGTGAATATGACTATTAACGATATAATTGGCAAGTATCCTATTGTGAACAATGAGTGGGAAATGGGTGATAGTGTGTATAGTTTAGATTTGTATATACAAAAGATTTCTCGGGACTTGCCATTGCGTGGCTATGAGTTTGGGTATTACAATGGAATGCGTGATTATTTTGTGAGGTGGAGTGGCATGGATAGTAGTAATTGTGATCCTTGGAACCGTAAGTTTTTTGCGTACAAGAGTGGATTTCAGTTAAATATGTCGAATCGGTATATGTGTAGACCGTTGATTGTTAATAGCTATGATGCAAAGAAGAACGGATATGTGCCGATGATGAGGGTGGATGAAATGGTGATGATGTATGTGATAACGACGAGTGTTGATGGTCGTAGAATACATTGTTTGGATGTTATAAAGGATTCTTTTTTTGAGATGGGTATTTGGCCTATTGGCAACAATTTATGAATGATATTAATGTACAGTATCCGATTGTGAATAGGTTTTGGCAGTATATTGACGACATGAGTTTGTATGAGTATTTGGTATCATTGGGGGTTAATATGCATTTGGAATTGAGGGGTGTAATCAATAAAAATGATCCCCTGAGGTTTTATGTGAGGGCGGGAATATATGATTTGAATTATCAATATCGTAATTCGTTGCAAAATGTGAGTCTGATAACACAATTGATGGATAAAGATCCATGGCATAGGAAATTTAATGTGTTTCCCACGTATGATTCGTTGGTTGATCTTAAGTATCCTGATCATGGATACTACGGATGTGAAGCAAAGGGGTTATCTAGTTATATGGATGGTGAATGTAATTGTTATATTATGGTGACCACGGTGTGTGGGGAACGGGTATTTTGTGTGGATGTATTGAATTGATTGGCATATTTATATCACATGAATTACCGGGAATTTTTTGTTGAGAGTTTAACTGATTCGTATCGTTACAGTGCTAATTTTAAAACTGAGGTTATTGATCACGAAGATGAAGATACTGGTGAAGTATACAAAAAGGATGTATTACAACCGGTTCAGATTGTTCGTTTTACTGGGGGTGATGGTACACCCTATTTATGGTATGCCAGACAAGATTATCATGACAATACGTTGTGGACTATAGCGTTTGGAGTATTTACTGGAATTGATGCGCGTGGAGCTAACAAGTTGGATATTGAATTAACCAACAAGAGAGATGCGTTTAAGATATTGTCAACGGTTATTGATATTACCAATGATTTTATTCGATTTGATGGTGACAACTATGAGGTACAACGTTTGATGTTTATGTCTGAGGGCAATAAGCGTACAGCTTTGTATTTGAAGAGGGTGGTACCTAGAATTGAGGATTTCAAGGTGAGTGATGTAAATACAGTGGGCAGTGAGAGCACAGTTATTTTGAGTAGAATGTATTGATTGACATTTGGTGTTAGTTGTGTAGTATGTATGAGTTATGTATATGATTAATCTTGATGTGGACGAGTTATTGGGGAGGTATCCGATATTGAATGTGGATTGGAGTGTGGTGCGTGGTAAAAACTGTTTAATTGAGGTGATATCGAAGATTGTGAGGTCCAAGTCAACTGAGGATAATGGTGATATAAGTCATTTACAGGATTTTGCTAAGGATGCTCGTGGAATTTACATTGGGGTTAATTGGTATTTTTCTAGGGGGTTGTCACATTTATTAAAGACGAACGTTGTAGCGAACAGTGATCCTTGGCGTAGACCATTTCCTAATTATCGAAGTGGATTAAAGTCTGATGGCAACATGGAGATTAAAACAGTTACTACTGGTGGGGTGCATATTATGGATATTGCGAGTGTGAATGTGACTACGGTTAGTGGGCATCGTGTATATTGTGTTGATGTGTATGTGTGATATCTCTCTATATGGTGTGGGGGTTTTGTGTTTGTTTTAAACTATGTATGTAGTGTTGTTGAAGTAATATTTGACGACGTATAAATTTGGTTGATATAAAATGGGTTATCAATTGAATTGTAATAACTGTAACAATAAACACAAAAATAATATATGGCAGATAGTATTGCAGATAAGTTTAAGGGATTGCCGATTGAGGACTTGATTGTTTCTCCGTTGGTGGGCATGGCTAAGGGTCAGGCCAAGTTGAATGATGTCACTTGGAAGTACATCAACGAGGTTGGATTTACTACTGATAAGGATGGTAATACGGTTCCTCGTAGTTTGGATATTCAGATCAATAGATATGTACAGGTAGCTGGACAACCAAAGCCGGAACTTCAGTCAATGAAGAGTATGGTACCTTTGTTGCCGTTGATTCCTCTTCCTGCGTTAGCGATTACCCAAGCTGATATTGAGTTTACGATGGAGGTTCAACAGAGTGATTCGTCCACCGATACTTCGAGCAGTGAGGTTGATACGAGCGTGGAAGCCAAGTATAAGTCGTGGTGGGGATTGAGTGTGAGTGCGACTGTTACTGGTAAGGTTGCTTCGTCGAAGGAGAATACACGTAAGACGGACAATACTGCTAAGTATGATGTTAAGGTTCATGCTGAACAATTGCCTCCTACGGAAGGTATGTTAAAGTTGAGTGATGCGTTGATTACGATGATGGATCCTGTAGTTATTGGTAACAGTGGTACTGATAATTCGGGTGGTAACAATGCCTGATAGTTGAGTGTAAACAAATAAGTTATAGTTATTATATGAGTGCCGTCACATTGGAAGATCTAATAAAGTCGTTGAAATCAGCTGTTATAAATGCGTCGAAGGTATTGGAGACAACCAATATCAACACCATTCATGATTATTTCAATGATGACGGCACTCCTAAGACTCTTCCTATTAAAGTTGGGGACAAAACGTCACAAATACCGTTGTATACGTTGATCAACTCACAGAATTTGAACATCTCCGAATTGGAGATCAGTTTTCAGACCAAGTTGTTTAGTGATAGAATGACAAGTGAAAGTGGGTCATTGGATAGTGACATGAGTGGTTCTGGTGATATTAGCGGATCTGTTGATCCTAGTAGTTTGTATTGTGACATACATGATCCTAAGAAATCACAAGATACTGGCTCTGCTACTATTAAGATGACATTCAAGATGGGTGACAAGCCGGAAGCTGTGGCTAGAATCAATGATATGTTGATACAGGGGTATAATCTATGATAGGTGGAGGAATACCGTGTCCGATTTGTGGAACAAGGTTGCAATTGACCTTGGATTTCATTGTGGAACACAGTGCAGCAGCGTGTCCTAAATGTTATACAGTGATGCAGTTTCCGAAGAATGATGTATTGTTTGATGAATACAAAAAGATTAAATCGGAGATGGAGATGTTAAAGAGACAGATCAAGAGTTTTGGTTGAATTGTCTATGTTCCATTGTATTGTACCGCCGGGATAATTGTCATAGATTTCTTTTACTACATAGAATTTTTTAACACTGTTCAGATTTTCCAACGAAGTGTTTGGAATGTTGTTTACAATCCAGTTTTTCATTTGATCTATTTGTTCTGGACTTAAACGGTTTGTTAAATGCCATAAATAATCAGTATAACGTCCGAATGGAGTTATATCCTTGTGTTTAAATTGTGTATATTTTGGATATATTTCTTTAATATCCTTACAGTTCATGTTATTTTGAATTATCAATGATGGCATTATTACTTCACAATATCCGTTGTGAATTTTATATTGATCGTTTAATAATATACCAGCTCGTTTAGACAGTCCGACAAACGGAAAGTAACACCTAGCAAGAGGATATGTGTTGGTGGATTGATGATACCACCATTCATAACTGTGGGGTCTTGATTCTGTTAGATAGTCAATGTCTGACGACAAAAAGTCTACATCTTTTAAATGTGGGGTGGTTGATTCTATAAAATCTGGCCAGTGATCATATGTTACATCATAATCGATATTCCAAATGAAATCATATTCTGGATGTGATACGCTAAAGTCTACGATGCTAATGTCACTTCTATACCACATTAAGTTGTCTTCGTTGACACCATCATAACGTTCATTTGTGGGTATTGGTGACCAGTTTCTATCTGATATCAAAAAATTTCCATACTTATGAATTTTATCGTAAGTTAGTGATGGTGTACAGGTTTTTGCGTTATAGGACAAAAACACGTCATGATTTGGTAATGACTGTCGCATGTATTGAAATGTTGCATTAATTTCATCATTCCAAATATGTGTTTTGTATATAATTGCAATTTTCATTTTGGTAATATATAGATCGGTTATGATATCAATGTATAATAAAACCCCTCTCTATACGGTGGGTGGTTATATTTATATCAAATGCAATACCGTGATTTTTATAAAGAATTGATTAAGGAAGCGTTGTCTATCAGTTTTGCTAAAGACTTTACTGATGAAGAAAAACGACAAGCAACTGACGCACTTAAGTATTTCATAAAGAGTGGTTACAAACATTACAGTGAAAAGTATGGTGAATTGATGGTTTCACGGTATGATTTCATATTGAAAGACATTCGTGATCATTGGAGAGAAACCATTTATTCATTTGATATTGTTGGAAAGGGCGGAAGAGAATTCTCCAAGTCATCTTTTCCGGATAGTGACAGTGAAATTTTGAGGAACTGGAAACGTCCATATCGAAAGTACAGAGATATTAAAGATGCTGTACAAGAAATTCCTGTGAATGTTGATAGTGCTTATAGAGGAATGTCATTTGAAGAGTTAATTGATGCCAAGAAAAAAGGTTATTTCAAATCATCTGGTATCATGAATATTGGCGATTCGCAAGAGAGTTATACATTTTTTGGCGATACACCGTCCACCGCAAGATATTATTCGGCGGGATTTCAACCTATGCCTAGTAGTGTTACTAGAAATAAGCCAGGCGTTATTATAGAGGTGCCTAAGAGCATTCTTCAACAAGCTAACTTAGCGGTTTCAAAAAAGACAGGTAAACCCGTTGGTTCTGAGAATGAGTATGTTACTGACAAATCTATTAGTTTTTCTGATGTAAAGAATTTGTGGTTGATTGTACCAGAAGAATCTGGTTTTGGTTATTTTGAAGTGGTTTATGACAAATACGAAAAACGGTACAAGGAAGGAAGCAGATCACCAGCAACGACGAATTATAAGTTAATTCACAAGAAGGGAATGATTTAATGAACAAAACTAAACTGAAACAACTAATCAAAGAATGTGTGAATGAAGTATTGAATGAAAACCTTCGTGATAACATTCTAAACGAACTGGTTTTTGTTAGAAAAGCACTTGGTGAAATGAAATCTAGTGGAACGTATTCCAATGAACAATTGGATATTGTTAGACAATATATTTCATTGATAGAGAAGATGTATAAATCTTTCAATGATAGTGAAGATATTACACAATTGGCCAAAACTATATTAGACTTTGTTGAAACTCACAATGAATTGATCTTGGTCAACCACGTTATCACCAAGAGATTTTACGAATTTCTTCACAACATTTAGTATTTATATATCAACTATGGCAAAACTATTTAAACTCCTAAGTAACAACACATTTGCGTTGAACGAATCTGTGATTAAAGAAGAAACGGGCAAGATGACACGTGAACGCGCGATGCGTATTGCATCATCTTTGACTCCCCAAGAGTTACAAGACATGACGGATTGGCTCAAAGAACTTAGTTTTGCAGATGTTGATGCTGATGATTTGGATGATATTGCAAAAGAAGAACCTTGGAAGATTGTGATGGTTGTTTCTAACAGTTATGATGGTGGATTGTCTGCTTGGTGGAAAGACAGTATCAATGAAATTGATCTTGGACCCGATGATTTTCATATACCACGTTCCGGCCATCCATTTGACGCATTACACGCTGGACCCCCACCACCATATAGAGAACTACGTATTGAAAGATATACTCGCATTGGAAACGCACTGAAGGATGATGACTTTGATGCAATGGTCAAGTGGTTACAATATACAAACAATCATCCTGATGATATCAATTATACCGATAAACGATATAAGTCTTCAATTGTTTCTTTGATAGACAAACATTATCCGGGCAAATTGGATGCTTGGTTTAAAGAGAACGATATTACCGATATTCCATTACGACTAACAAAGAAACCTTGAGGTTATTCTTCGTAATGTACTTCAAACTTACTTTTAACTTTTGTAACAAACTGTTTGAGTTCCCCAATTAATTGGTGTTGTCGTTCGGGGGGATAGTTATACCAATTTTTTATTTGTTCCCACGTTCTTCCACAACCAACACATTGTTGGTCGTCATTTAATTTACAAATACGTTTACATGGATTCATTGTTAAACCCCATTAACTTTTTGATTGTATCACGGTATTTGCCCTTATAGTCTACAATTTTGATTCTATCAGGACTAATATTTTGCAATACAACAAAGGTTTGTGTCTGGTTTATAACTCTTTTCAAATCCAACTGATTGCTGCCCTCTAATTCGGAGTAACTAAACTTTGTGCCATTCAGCCAGAAATACTTGTTTTCAAACCAAAATCCATCGTCTGTTAAATGTGCATCAAAGTCAATCAATGTGCCTAAATCAGCAGCAATATCAAGTCCTTTAACATTAACTTTCAATAGTATCCACTCTTCTCCTGGCTTTTGATATTGACGCATTGGTTTGGTTCCCATGAATATCGGAACTTTGCCGTATGCTTTAACTGCCCAATCATTACTTTTCAGTATGTGTTGTTGTGGTTGGTTGATCTTCAACCCATCTTTCATAATACTGTCTAATCTGGACTTGACAGTGTAGTGATATCCAACATCAATAAATTGATTTTGGATTTCTAACAGTATGTCTTTTAGGAGTATCACGGATATAAATATTATCCCCATCAATATTGTTATCGATAATGTTTTGGGTAGTTCTACATATTTATACCAATATGTCAGAGACTCCACATAAATTGTCTGAAGAGTTGTATTTCCAGAATAATACTGCTACATTGTTTCATCGTACCAGATTAAAAATTGAGGGCGTTGATAAGATATTGAAAGATGGGTGGTCTGATTCTGGCAGCGGTCACTACGGTAGAGGCATATATACGACCTACAAAATCGAAGATCAATTTGATGGAGTTAAAGATAGTTACGGTTTGATACTACTCAAGTTTAAATGTACAGCTTTAGATAAGTTGTTGTGTTTTACACCGGCTGTTGCTAAAAAGGTTCACCCAGAAGGTTATACGTTAAAACAACAACTTGAAAAATTGTGGCCGGAACATAAATCAATAGATGGTATTGATGCAATGATAAAACGGGCACAAGAAATGGTAGATGAAGGGGGTAGTAGTGCTGCTGCTGCAAGATTTTTGTATACTCGAAATATTGATTTGAATGAAAATGTGTATGGAATAGAGTATATTGGTGATACCGACGGTCATTGTGTTTGCATTTATCCTCCAGCAGAAAATTTGATATTGTTGGCAGCACTACAAACCACATCAAATCAAAGTGTACCAGATGATCCACAATGGCTTACCGTTAGTGCTGCAAAAAAGTTGTGGTCAAAGGCATTTCCTTCAGGTCTATACACTGATTTGGGTGTTGGTGCATCTTTATCTGTGTCAAAAGGTTTTACCAAGTCGAAAATTGAGAGTCTCAAAGTATTTTTTGAAAAGAAGGTAATTCGTCAACGTGATGTTGATGATCTTATCAAAGACATAGGTCCGGCTGATGCGTTTAACTTTGTAAAAAAAGTACCACCATCTAAAGTTTTTGGTAGTGCCAATGGCTTATATTTGGGCGTATTGTTTGTACCGTTCGCAAACAAAATGTCATTTGAAAAGTTGATGGAGTATGTTTTGAATGAAAATACACGTAGTGTCGAAGAAAAATTGACATTCATTAAAAGTGTTCAAAATGAAATATTAGATACTAGTCGAACAAAATATACTGATTCGTTGTATAAAACGTATATGACGTTTATCAAATCGAACAATTTGGTACAAAACCAAAGTGTAGAAGCATCTGCATTTTTAAATACAACACTGAGAACGTTATCAAACTCAAAAATTATGTTGAGTGGTGATATGTGTAATGATCTGATTGATACATTTGGTCCACGATTTAATCAACCTATTAATAGATCATCTGCTACTGTACAAGACCAAGTATCTGCTTTGATTTTTTATCGTTGTGAGTTGTCAAAATTGCACGAATTGATATTTAAACTGTCCAATGTGGTAATTAATATCAATGACATATTAATTTCTATTGAAAAGAAATATGAGTATTATGGACCAGCAACGTCATCAAGTGATATCCAAACTAGATTTTTTACTGTGATCGACATTTTCGATGGGCCACGAAAAGACACGCTACCTGTTGAATTTTTTGATAAACTACTTTCACAGAACAATGTTGCATCGGGATTCAATCGAATCATATACACATATTTGTTACAGGATAAAAAAGCACCATTAACAACCGTACAAATCCACATGTTATCTAGGTTTGTTGGATTACTGATCACATCAGAACAGTACTTGGATATGGCCTTGAAAACCTTAGATACAGAAACTCCATTAACAATTACACCTGATCTGTTAAATGGCGTTTTGTCTGGTTTAGAATCTAAAGATGACGAAAAGAGTTGGGATGACTATGTTAAACTAATTACTACCGTAACTTCATCCACTAATCCTGTCGAGTTTACGGTCAAACATCCACTTTCTGCTAACTCGTTTTTACAATTTGTACGTTCTTTGAATCGGTTTAACGTATTGGATGGTAAAAATCTATTTTCAGTATGTTCTATAGGAATAGAATCTGCATATGGCAAACGTGATGCGTTTTTAAAATTGGTTTTTCCCAATCTTGTCAGTATGAATAAAATTGACAGTTTGATCACGTTTAGAAACTTATTTTTTAGGGCACTCGTATCATCTGATCCCGGTCCTGTTTATACACTTTTAAAAGATCTTCACGCCCTTAAACCGTCTGTATTTAATGTACTGAAAACTGATCCTGCGCATTTGGGTGAGTTGATTAAGGGAACGTATAATGACCGATTGGGTAAGTATAACGTCGATTATAGTTCCGGACTTTATGTTGTAAAATATAGTCTGATACTAGAAATAATAAACGTTGATGACATTCCTGCATCAGTCTTATATGATATAATTAAAAATTCATCGAAATACGATTATATTTCCCTTCTTGAACTTTGCAGTGCAAGTGATAATTTGTTAAGTCAGCAATTTGGGTATGCGCGTGAAATTATAGGATTACTTGTAAATTCAGAGCTGTTTAGTAACAAGGTATATGATCGTATCAGAAATCTGGATCCGTCTGCGTTCACAACATCGACTCCGGAACGTGTATTAACCATGTTTGGTAACAGATCAGATAGCACTTTTTATGATCCACCTCACAATCCTAAAGCAACATCATCGTATTTAGATATTCTCAAAACAATAAAAAACAACAAATCGTTGGTTGAGGAATTGAACAAGAACTCAATTTATGCTGATGCAATTATTAAATTCTTTCAGACTGGCGTAAGAATTGCTGATCAAAACGCACGTGATTATTTACAGTACTTGGTTTATTTCTTGACAATTTTTAAAACGTCATTGAATTCTAAACAGGTGAGTACACTCATCAATATTATTGCATATCCAGCAACACCAAATAAACGTTTATGGGTGGGCAATACAATTGTTTCGTTGTTTAAAAAAACAAATATAGATCTGGATATTATACCGCCTCAGTCATGGGGTATTTTATCCAACGCGTCAAAAGTTCCAAAAGATATTTGGAAAGAAGCATTGTCTCCAAAACGTAAAAATCCAGACGAGATTTTTGCTGATATGTATGCTCTCTTATCTCCTACAAATAAGTCGGAACTTGTAAAATATGCATTTGGCAATTTTGAATTCAAATTCACACCGGCTGTAGCAGTTACGCTGGTGGAAAGTGCAGATAGCGTTGAAATGGCAAAAATGATATTTGCTAGATCGTCAATTGAAAAATGGAATCCGGGTGACAGTGATCTTTCTGCGTTCTTCAATGGATCTATCCATTACAGAAATTCAGGTGTTCAAAATTATACATACAACGTCATAGCCAAAATATTTGAACGAATGGGAAGAAAAGAAGCTGTGTCATTTTTTAGTGGTATATACGATCCAAAGTCTGTGTTGTTTTATGTAATTAAAAAGCGTAATTTATCATTGGATGATGTAAACATACTGTATAATAAAATGGCAAGAATTCTTTCTACACGTGATGACGATGATGCTGATCCTCGTTATTCTAATGCGTTAGATAGTCTTTTCAAAACAATCTTGAGATATCATTCTGATAAACCAGAATTGACTGCTCAATTCATTAGTAATGTGGCAAATAGTGATTCATATTATAGCATGTTGAATTACTTTAAAACAATCGTTAAACACTTCAATGGAAATATTCCATATGAAATTTTCAAAGAAATGCACCGAGTGATGATAGATGGTGTTTCAAAATACGGATCTGTTCGTAGCTTCACAGACACCATCATTATATTGACCAATTTAATATTGAAAACAAATCCGAGTGCGGTTTATGTTGATAATACCGTCACCTATATTATGGATATGTTGAAGTCTATTGGCAATAATCACTATGGATACGAGGATAAAGTATTAAAAGAGGTAGAAGAAATTTACGAAAGAATCATGCGTATTTTGAGACCCAAATTATCGGATCGAGCAGCAATAGATTTGTTATCATCATATGCATCGTTCAGTCAGAAGCTCGATGACTTAAAAGAACGTCTAAAAAAGATAATAAACTACATAATTTCAGCTAGAAGAAATTCGCTTACCAGTCCATTAATTTTTAATGTTTTGAACTCTTCCAAAAGAGTTGGTGCTGACTATTTTGAAAGCATGATCGGAACTGTGATTGATCTTCAGAAGAACAAATTAACTAGACAAGATGCAATTGAAATACTACGAATTGCAAATAATAAACAGATGGCGTTGGACAAACTCAAAGACTATATCGACAACAATTGGTTGAAAATGGTTATTGCATCAGTTGATCCCACATTGAAACTACAAGAGACAATGATAAAATACAACGATTACTTCCTTAACGAAGTCAAGGTTCAAGGAGATCAAATTGACTTACGACAGGCATTTGATGTATTTGACGCATCTTACAAAAAAGCAACTGGAAAGAGTTGGGATTTCAATAAATTTGCGTCACGTGCACAAGATTGGACATTCTTTGGTGATGATAATGGATATGTTGCTGTTCGTGAACAACGTAGTGGCATGGTCAAATTGGTAGGAACAGCAGGAAGTCCAAAGAGTGTTATTGCTGGATTTAGAGAAATGACTACAAACTATTCTGGAAAATCAATTTGGGGTGCTGTAAGTTTGGAGATTGCTACAATGGTTGAACGTTTGGATCCAAACTTTAAGGCAATGAGAGTTCCCGGTGGAATTGGAGGTCAACTATTGTTCAAAGCATTGAAGACTATGATTCCAGCAAATGTGTTTGGTGGCGCACAAATCAAGGGTGTAAACGCAGATGGAACTATCACTTTTGAATATCGTGATGTGGGAGAAACAAATAAAGTAATGGTGGGAAACAAAGAATACTTTGATTTTCTGAAAACCCAAATTGCAAATGATCCAAAGTTAAGTTCTTACGCACCTATGATAAACAAATTATTATAACTTGACATGCAATTGTTATAACCATATAGATGCTGCAAGCGCAATAAGCAATAAACAAGCACCTTAATCTTCTTTTGGTTCAATTTGAATATATGGTGTAAGTGCTTTAAGCTTGTGTGTGGCAGGTATTGAAGTGCCACCAGCACCTTTGGTCACTTCAATGTAGTTCTTAATATCCTCTGGAGGTATACCAGATATTGCACCAAACACTAAATCCATGACAGGTGTGTTTTTGCTATTGTAATTTGGTATATCAACGTTGATTTTGCTTAAAACCGGATTGTAGCCAACAGTACGTTGATATAACTCTTCAAAATCTTTACGTATCTTTTCCTTTTCAAATTCGTTTGATTGGTGGTATCTGTGAACCATTGATTGAATATTATCTTCGTCTTGTTCACTGAAACCGTAGTATGTGTATGGACCCACTTTTACGTTTCTTTCATTGATCGATGATTTTTTTGGATCTCTGAACATTGATTCTGGATAATTTGGTCTATAACTTGACTTGGAATATTTGCTTACAAATCCAAACCGTTTATAGAAATCAACCAATCTTCCGTAACTAGAAGTCTTCTTGAATCCAGCACTACCATAACCTTTTACCGCCGGGGTCAACACAATAACCAAGTTATTATCATCAGCAAACTTAGTCAATTCACGCATAAATGATGAACCAGTACCTTTTGGTGCATCCTTGGTAGCATTCAATGTTTTTAACTTGATATGTTTCGTATATACAAATACATCAATATCGAGTGTACGAACATATTTGTCTACGATTTTGTTTAACTCGGATTGTAATGATGGATTTGGAGTTTCGTCAAATGCCCATCCGGACAGTTTAACTCTACCAACTAAGCCACCAACGGGAATATCTGATTCCATTAAACATTCAACAATCAAATTACGTAAATCTTGGACGGTCATGTCATATAAATAGTTTATAGAAAAGAATTCATCGAACTTATGGATTGATACTATCTATGTAAATTTGTTATGCAATTAAATCGACGTAATTTTATTAATTCAAGCCTTGTAGGTTCCGCTGTTTTAGGATTAAATCTCAACGCAGATCAACATAGTCACCACAATTCAGTTGGGGGACTCAAAAAGGTGCAATCAAAGTTCGATCCAACCAAAGATCCAAAACGTGTTCGTAAGAGTTTCTATGATCTAACCGATGAAGAACTTCGTAACCTCTGCAAAGCTGTAGGCTACATGAGAAATGATATTCCCACTGACAGTCCGCTTCACTGGGAAAACTACGGTAGGCAGCATGCCCACCACTGCACTGAGGCCAGTGAGAACAACCCTCAAGTTCATTGGAGTTGGCACTTCCTCCCATGGCATAGAGGTTACGTTTACTTCTTGGAACGTATTCTTGCGAACATCCTCACTACCAAACTCAATATTGACGGGTCCAAGTTTGCATATCCATACTGGGACTGGATGACTCACAAAGAAATTCCAAATACACGTTTACGTGAACAATCAGGACTTGCCAGTCCATTGTTTGGGTATGATTTGACTCAAGAGAACATGGTGAACGCCGATAATCTTGGATTTGATAACACCGCTTTGTACGATGGAAATCGTGGACCAACTCTTCTTAAGCCAAAGATGGATCCAAACAATGAACTTACAGTTGATTCTCAAAACCACGTCAAGGATGTTTTATACTACACCAGTCCGGAGTATATTTACAAGATCCTAAACGCTCCGTGGGAACAGTTTGGTGGTCAATCCACGATTGATCGTAACACCGGACAAGGATTGCTTGAACAAAATCCACATAACGATGGACATGATTGGGTTGGTACTCGTATTGGCAAGAACCGTTCAATGGGAACTCTACGATATGCGGCTCTTGATCCTATCTTTTACATGCACCACGGCAATATTGATCGTATTTTCTCAATGTATAGCCAACCAATGCCTGATTTGGATGGTCCGTGGGGTCAACAAACATATCAGTATACTGATATTGATGGTTCTTGGATTACAGTTAGTGTCAAAGACATCATGACGGGTATCACAAACAATATCAGTTACGATAAAAAACTGACCGTTACCAAACCAATGAAAGTGAATCGAAATGTTGTAGTTAGGGTTGGTAAACAAATATCAAATCAACCAGTTGAAGTAAAACTAGAAGGATCCATATACAAAGCAATTGTCAATTCATCCGCTGCTTTGATGGACGTAATTACAGGACCAATTACATTTACTGGAAAGTATCAAATCGACATTCATCTTACAGATGGAGATGGTGTTACCACTAATGTTGGACGTATTCGTATGTTGGATGGTGAACATCGTAAAGACAATAAAGACCCAAAGATTAAACACACGTTCAGTGTTTTGTTAAAGTCATTGAAGGTACCGCAAAATGGAAATTTAAAGTTAACGTTTGTTCCTCCCAAGAACGGAGTTCCTATCTTTATAGAAAAGCTAGAATTTATGTCGATGGAATAAAATAAACAAACCCCCGGTGAAACGGGGGTTTTTTCTTGACTATAATAATTGCTGAGTATACTTTTGGGTCGTATGAATAACTTTGAAACAAAAATCGAAATACAAAACTATATTAAAAAGTTTATTGAACGACGCAGAGAAGATCAAATTTATAATGCGGAAGCAGTCTTCAAGATGAAGTCTTCCAACTTCTCTAGTGAAGTGAGTGAAATGTTGGCAAAGATCCTGATCAAGGAACGTGATATTCTTGTGGATTTTCCCCATCCTATTTATTCTGTTACACGTCCCAAGGAAAATGGTGAGACAAACGACATTTTGATCAATGGTGAACACATTATTGAGGTCAAGGGAACAACAAGTCGAGATGGACTTATTACATTGAGCAAGAACAATCTAAATTGTTTTTGTTGGGTTTGGTTGGACTTTAGCAGGGTTGTCGATGAACAGTCTAATTTTGTTACTATTCATGTGGTCAAACGACCTTCGTTGAATATTAAGCCAAAGATTATCAAGACTAACAATGAAAAGAAACTGAATCTGAAGAAGTTGTGTCGTGATATTCAACATGGCGCTGATTATGAACGACATGATTATGATGTTTGGAATTATCGATTGTGTAAAGCTGGTGATACTTATAATGAGTTCTTCGTTGTTGGATGAACCAAGTCAAATTCGAACATAAATGTTTGGGATATAATGATGACCTAGATCATTTTGAGTATGCTTGTGATATATATGGTCACGTTAAGGGTCACTACAAATGTGTTGGATATTGCAAATACTATTCAATTGGAATTGAAAAAGAAACGGTATACATCGAATTCATAAACATATCATATGAACATAGAAGAAAAGGATATGCTACCTCAATGGTAAAGGAACTTCTTAATAGATACACTTTACATTGGGATTATAAATTTACCAAAGAAGGTAGAAAATGGTTTGAATCACTAATAGAAAGAAAAGTTATATGAGAAAACTACAAATGTCAGAAGCGTTCATTGTCAAGTACGCTCAAGCAATCAGAAACATTCAGGAAAAACAAATTTCAGAATATGAAACGCTCATACTAAATGAGTTGGCCAAACTCTTTCCAACATTGCAAGATGATGGCGCAGATTGGCTTTGTGATATCCTAATGGGATCTTCGGACCAAGAAGTGGTTGATACATTGGATCGAATTCGTGAAATTGAAGATACACGAACAAAATTGGAAACTAATAACACACCAACGGTGGAAAGTCTTACTCTTACAATTAAACGTATGTCAGACTACATTCAGCAAATGGAGGAACGACTGTCTCAATTGGAAACTCAGTACGAAGAGCCAACTAATTGATTAGATTGTAGTAAATGGTAATATTTATAGAATATGACCATCAAATCACTAAGACAACTAATCAAAGAGAGCATCAATGAGATTCTGGAAGAATCGTCATGTGCTGTTTGTGGTGAATCTGTATATGAAGCTGAAAAGAAATGTACATGTTCAGAACAAAACGATCTTGAAATTCTCAAAAACAAACTAAAAGATAAGTTAGATAATCTCTAACAAATTGATACACACCACCGGTAAAACGGTGGTTTTTTATTGTTTATTTACATGTGGATGTTCTACCCAATATGAATCCGGACCATAATACGTTTTAATCTCTTCATCCTTCTTGATATACGATTGTGTAAAAAATATAAATAGTCTATTAGCTACATCAGTTCTCCATGACGCATTTGCATTATCTGCGTGATTGTAAATACATGCATAACCCATTGGTAATGTTAATTCTGTTTTTACACCAATCGTTTCGGTTAAAGGTGTACCAGCTCTTGGAAACAAAAACACATAGTCGTGAGCTACACCGTCTGGAACACTAATGAACGGTACTTCTTCCAAAATAGTATTTGGTTCTATGTCTTTAGTAGCAAACACCCCATATCCGTGTATTGGCGATTTACGAACTTCTATGTCTGGATGTTGATATAACACTGTTTTCATCATTCAATACATAGACATCTATGCATAAAAAAACGGAAGAGGGTTACTCTTCCGTTCGTTTAATTGTATATTAGAATTGAGCCAAACTATCAGTTTGTGTTATCGTTCCGCCGGAACCAACGGTGTAACCACTCGTATCAAATACCATACGGTATTTTCTATACTCACCGTTGACTGATGGGAAACGATAGTCACCTGCACTTGAAGTGACTGCGGTTGTACCACTACGTGAATACAATGACATAGTAATATTTGAAAGATCATCATAAACTTCCATACAACCGTAACGACCGTTGGTAGTAATATATGATGAACTTAAGTTAGTACGATACGTATTGTACGAAGCATCATCTTGACGAACAGAAATACTACTTCCATTCCAAATATCAGCTCCACTCAACATATATGGTCCACCCTTACGACTTCCACCTTGATCAAGTGGCGATGAATGGAAAATAGTCATTGGAGGATTTGGACGACTACCACTGTACCATGGTGAAGTTGTACCATCATCCATTGCGGTCATGTGAGCGTCACCACTCAACATGACTAGTTTTCCGATTGATCCGCTGTTTTGACTGATGTAATGTGCAATCTTTCGACGGTATGTTGTGTATTTTTCCCAACCGTCATCACCGTCGTATGCAGCAATAGTATCATCTGATTCCCAAGAAAAGCTATTGACCCATACTTTTACAGGACATGTAGTATCAGTGATTTGTGCCTTGAACCATGTTTCTTGTTCAGGATCCCAAACGTACTTGGAATCATTGTCTGTATTTAAGTACGGCATTCTTTGAGAACGATTGTCGGTAACAATAAATTTCACACGGCCAATTTTGAATGTGTGATAAATTGCTTGGTGATTAACTGATACTGATGCTGATGTATATGTTTCAATTGAAGCACTCAATGGATAGTGTGGAAACATCAACTTGTATGCAGCTGATGCGTGACCCCTATCAATGTGTCCAGCATCCGAATTATTCTCACCATAATCGTGATCGTCCCATACATAATCAAATGCGGTGCTTCTCAACATTTTTGTAACGTAGTTGGGAGACGACCCGCTGTAATATGTAGATGTGCCTGGTTCATAATAAACAGAACCAGATGCGATTACAGTTTCATTTGCGTCTTCGTAGTTTTCCTGACTATCTGGTTCCAAACTACCATCCCAATAATGAAGATCGCCCATGTGTATAAATACGTTTGGAGCGTAGGTGCTAATTTTATCAAATATGGTGGATGTGGTTAAATTTTGTTGACAGCTAGCAAAACTGGCACTGAAACTATAAGCGGAAGAACTTACAGGATATGTGTTGAACGTTCCTAGATATGATAAACCATATCCTTTGGTATTTACTGTATAACGAATGTATTCATTGGTTACGTCATGATACAACCAATAGTAATATCTGGTGTTAGGACTCAAACCCGATATTGTTGCAATAGCGTAATTTTTGTCACTTTCGTATGATCCGCTTGTGTATGTTGCTGGAACGATTTGGTATCCTGCAGCACTTGATCCTGAATTTGTTGGACTTTTGGTAACAACAAAGCTCATTGATTCCAAAGAAGACGTGATATGACGGTTAAGTTTTGATTTAATTTGAACTTTCATATTGTGGTAAAATTGTTTGTATATTATGGATTTACGTCACCTGCTTCTTGTTCAATTGCACCTACAACAGTGAACAACACTTGTGCGTGATACATAGCAGCACTGGTATAAATTCTCGTTGTGGTACTTTCAATATAGTTACCAGAACCAACTGGATCGTTGTAAGGATTGGTGATTCTTAGTTTGTATAAATCATCATTATCAAACAGTGATGCACTAGCAATGGTCAATACTGAACCAGAAGCATTTGTACTAATAGTTCTATTGGAATCACCACTAAACTCACTACCGTTACGATACCATTGATAAATGAACTCATTGGTAGGATATCCGCTGACTTCAACGTTCAATTCGTATGGATATGATGATCCAAATTGAGCAATTGATGATGTTACTGGCAAATCAACTATGATATCAGGACCATAATATTGATTTTTGATCGAAGTTTGTACTTCTTGATAAAGATTACCGTTAAAGGTCTTGGTCTTGGCCCTAGTTTCTGGTACTGTTGATGCACTAGAAATGTTGCTAGTGACTTCAGACGCAATTATACGGGACGACCTAAGATCAACGGGATCTACGAGTTTTGAAAAAGGAAATGTTTGTACCTGTGCCATATCGTCAATAAATATAAAAAGTCACGTATAAACCATAACAATTTAGCAACACATTTAGAAACCCACATCTATTTATTGACATTATGAATTTCGTACAGGTATTACTAACAACTACACATCAACTTCATGTATATCATTGGCAGACTGACAGTTATGCTGCTCATCAAGCATTTGGTCAGGCATACTCTGCTATTGATGGATTGATGGATAACTTTGTTGAAGTATTCATGGGTAAATACGGTAAAGTAGCAAGCAAAGAAGGATTTGATATTGAATTAACAAATCTTACTGATAAGAAACCCGACGAGTTTATTGATGGAATTATCAGTTATTTGACCAATGAACTGCCAAAATCATTGAAAGATACTGATACTGATTTGTTGAATATCAGAGATGAAATTGTTGGTGAACTAAATAAATTAAAGTATCTATTGACATTGAGTTGATATATGGATATTGTAGACCAAGGTTTTCTTAACTCAAAAGAAGTTAAGTTAAAAAAGCTCAAACATACAATCAAACGTATGATTAGAGAAATTCTTAAACAAAAGGTAAAATAATGAATCAAACCCAGTTACGTGGTCCAGGCGTGGACGTTAAACAAACCAGTGAAGTAAAGTGTGACAAGTGTGACAATATTACTTTTAATCAAGGTGTATTTCTACGAAAGGTAAGTGCTCTCGTTAACCCAGAAGGTCGAGATGCGTATCTTCCAATTCCCACTTTCTATTGTACTTCATGTGGAAATGTAAATGATGAATTTGTTCCAGCAGAATTGAAGAACAAGATTCAACTAGTTTAGAATCAGTATATAGCCAACGGGTAAATTCCGTAAAACTCATTGTGGACCGGGCAAGTCCAGATTCTCTTTAATTTGTTATATGGCTAATGGTGTTTATAAAATCACAGAAGAATTCGAACAACAACTAGCAGACTACACTGGTGCTCCCTACGTTGTTACTGTCGATAATGCAAGTAACGCAATCTTTTTGGCATTAATGTACGAAAAGATCTGTGGAACCGAGATTACTATTCCCAATAGAACATATCCATCCGTACCGTGTGAAATCATTCATGCGGGTGGCAAGGTGAAGTTTGAACAGGTAGAAGGTAAAACCATCAAGGGAGCGTATCAACTCAAGCCTACGAAGGTTTGGGACAGTGCATTACGGTTCACGTGCAACATGTATATTCCTAACACTCACATGTGCATTTCATTTACCGGACCCTACAAGACATTTAAATTGAGTAAAGGTGGTGCAATACTAACTGATAGTTTGGATGCGTATTTGTGGTTTAAACGTGCTCGATACAGTGGAAGACGTGAATGTTCATATCACGATGACAACTTCGATATGTTGGGGTGGAATTTCTACATGATGCCTGAATTGGCAGCTAGAGGATTGTTGTTGATGAATCAGTTTTACAATCTGGATAAGACACCCAAACACAATGAAGATTTGGAAATGCCATATCCTGATTTGAGTAAGTTTCCGATTTACACAAACCCATATGGCGTTTCTAACTGAACAACAACTACAGAGTCTTGGTTTGAACTCGTATGGTAAGAACGTATTGATTTCAGACAAAGCATCAATTTACAACGCAAAAAACATATCGATTGGAAACGATGTTCGTATTGATGATTTCTGTATATTGAGTGCAGGAGATGGAGGCATTAACATTGGAAACAGAGTTCATATTGCGTGTTATACTTCATTGATTGGTAAAGCCAATATATCAATTGGAGACTTTTCAGTGTTATCATCCAAAGTATCTGTATATTCCTCATCCGATGACTTTTCAGGTGAATATTTGATAAGTCCAATGGTTGATTCCAAATACACCAATGTCACAAGTATACCAGTGCATATTGATAAGTACGTAGTTGTCGGATGTGGATCTGTTCTATTACCCGGAGCACAATTGGCTGAAGGATGTGCTTTGGGATCTATGACACTACTCAAGGAAGATACTTACCCATATAAGATTTATGTGGGATCGCCAGCAAGATATTTGAAAGACCGATTAACCAATTGTTCCGAACTAGCAAAACAATATGAGTGACGAAGTATACATTGTTGCAGCATATACACCCGATAGCGAAAGAGAAGATCTTTTGCGTAATCTGGTTAACCAATTGCATTCAGCGAATAAAGAAATACTGTTGATTAGTCATAGTATTACACCCACGGATATTGTAAAGAAGTGTAGATACCATGTTTATGATAGTGAGAACAAAATCTTAGAAGATGATCAGTATAAACACATGGCGTGGAATACAATCATGCCTGGATTTGTTGTAATGTCAAGGGATGTCCAGAGAACATATACAACTTTGATACCCGTATACAAACTGGTATTGTATGGTTTTGGATTCGCAAAGATGGTAGGATATAAGTATGCTCACTATATTGAGTATGATACTAAAGTCAATGATTTTACTTTCTTTGAAAACAACCGTAAGATATTGGAAAAACATGGTTGTGTAGCATATACAAATATTCACGAACATCCTATTGGATTTTACTTTGCATTCAATCTTGACTCATATACATTTGATGATCTCAAATTTGATGAAAAGAAGTTCCTCAATAAGTTGGTAGAGTATTACCCGAAGTTATATCTGGTAGAAGAACTCACAAAATACTTCTTTATGGACAACAAAAATCCATATTTCAAAGATGAAAGTTTGATTCCAAAAGAAGGATTACAAGGTGCATTATACTGTTCTAATAATAGTAAAACGGGAATAAGTTCATGGGTTATTCCATTGGTGGTTGGAAATTACTTGCATATGTTTATCACCAATCTAGACAACCGTATGATCAAAGTTGAATATGTTATTAACGACAAATATCATAGACTACATGTGAACGAACGTGAATATCACTATTTTAAGATTACAGACTGGGAGTCAGCAAAGTTTTTGAAAATAATGGTTGATGGTGAAAATCATCTTGAGTATAATCTTACCGACGACGATATTCGTCAACGATTGATAGCCAACAATTTGATAGAAAGTGCACAATGATACCAACATTTTACCACTCAGGTGAAATTGGCGACTTGTTGTATGGATTGAAAGCAGTAAGTAGACTGCCACTATCTGATCTTTATATCAATTCTGACTTACTACTTCCGTTTGATCCAAACACTGAATTGCTGGCCAATCCAAATAGAACCTTTTCACAGAGAGATTATAACTTCGTGAAGGATTTGTTACATAGACAACCATATTTACGTAACGTCGTTTACGGACAACCGAATCATATTAATTACAATCTGAATAGTTTTAGGAAAGAAATATTTGTACGACAAGATTTGAACTTTTCAGATTTATATGTTCATGTGTGTGGGTTTCCTGTGAATAACGGAGACGCTTACATGCCATGGTTATACTGTGATATTAAAAAACAATATCCGATTACGGCAATACGCGTTGAAAGACGAAACCACGTACAGTTTCCGTGGAAACAAATTGTACAAAAATACCATAAAGATATTGTGTTTTTGGGCACTTACAAAGAATACCAAAACTTTACAGAATATACCGGAAAGTCAGTAGAATGGAATGATTATACGAATTTGTTGAGTATATGTGAAATCATCAACGGTGCAAAAGTTCATATCGGAAACAGCACGTCAATTACGGTTTGTGCTGAAGCGTTGAAGAAACCTATCATTTATGAAAATGAACACGTTGTAGGTGAAATACGATATCCCACACATGAATTTCATAGAACCAACCGTGTCAATGTTGACCCGGATACTAAGGATATTGATGGTGTGATGCAAAAAATAGAGCAATTTCTAAGTGTGAAGTGATATTTATATTGAGTGAAAAAGCCAAATAAAAAGAAATTAGTCATTGCTAAGTTCATTCAGTTTGTAAAGCGTGAACTTGGTTTCAACAAACCATTCAAGGTTAATCTTGTAACCGAACGTGATGATTCATTGAAAACATATGCGTTTTACAATCCAGAAAACTTTGATATCAAGGTATATGTTAAGAATCGTGGTTTGGCTGACGTGTTGAGAAGTATTGCGCATGAGTTTGTACACCACAAACAGAATGAAGATGGTAAACTAAATCAACCAGTTCAGGATGTGGGTGGTGCAATTGAAGATGAAGCAAATGCTAGAGCTGGATCTCTTGTCAAGAAATTTGGATACGAGAATCCTGATTTGAAGATATACGAGTAATATAAGCGACGTGTTTATCTTTAATCACTTGTAACGTATTTTCTCTACTGGTCCACTGTTCAACAACTACCGGTTTTGATTTCTTGCTATTGTTCTTGTAGTGAGTAAAAAAGTCAGCAGTAACTTCCAAGAACGTTTCATCAATATCAGTTATGTCTTCGTACTGATTTGGATTGTATAGGGGAATACCCAGTACCTTATAGTCTACGACGCCACTGTCAATCGTTAACAATCCACCAACAATCCGACATTCAACCAAGGTACCGGTTTGAATTGGTACGGTGTTATAGACCAGAATATCCAACGGATCACCATCATCACTGAGAGTTTGTGGAATAAAGCCATAACTAGCCGGATAACGCATACTACTGATAAGACATCTATCAAGAACAAATACACCCAGTTCTGCGTTATACTCGTATTTGGCACTACTGTCTTTGGGGATTTCTACTATTGCGTTTACGATGTTTGGGAAGTTTTTTCCTATAGGTAACTTGATTAAGTTCATAACGATTATTTACAGATTATTTCGACTCTACATTTTTTTACGGTAACAAACTCTTCATCCATTAAGTATTGAGTTATGTTATCAAATAAAATTTGATGTTCTTCATCTATGTTTTCGGAGTCGTGGTAAAATCTAACCAGATTAGAATTGTGAACCGACAATTTTACTCCTCTGACATAAAACGGTTTATGAAATGCGTTTGACTGGTTCATCTTTACAAGATTAAGTTGACATTTCACGAATGTCAATTAATATATAGTTACGAACATTTATGTTAGTTGATATAAAAACCGAAGAGTTTTATCAAGATGACAAACTTGTTGCCGTCGAATATTGTCTATACATCAATGGCAAACGTGAGGGGTATATTGGCATAGATGTAAACACTAAAAAGAACTTCGTGACGGTAAGTCAAGTCAATACCAGATATCGTGGACGTGGATTTGGCAAAATGTTGTATTTGACAGCGTTGGAAAATCACGGTAAGATCAGCACACGTTATCATAGATGTTCAAAACTGGCACAACATGTGTGGGATTCATTAATCAAAAAGTATGCATATCGCACTGACTTTTTTAAAGATACACTGACGGTATACAATCGTCACAAATAGTTATTGACATATTAACCCCCTGACTCCTAATATACTGTTATGACTCAACAATTAGAATTTGATTTTAATCCCGGTTCAGATATAACTCACATAAAGCCAGTCAACCTACCCACTGAGTTGGAGATTGACGAAAAGATTGATGATTATAATTGGTACCGTACAAGCAAGTGGGGAGATAAGATTCTTGACACCGTTCCATATGGATGGCGGCTTTACTATCGGTATCACGATGTAAAACAGTGGTTCATCACCAAGTACCAACAATTGCGATATGGTGTTGCGGATTCTGAGTGTTGGAGTCTTGATTCTACATTCACACGATATATTCTACCACGGTTAAAACATTTCAAGAAAATGACTCGACATACGTATCCCGGCGATGGAATTACTCCAGAACAATGGGAGGAAATACTGGACGAAATCATTTGGACGTTTGAGTACATGAACGATGACGAAAAGATGTTGACTATGCCGTGTTGTGATGATAATGGTGATTTCAAGGGTTATCTAAATCGTGAACGAACTGAAAAAGAAAAGTTGGAATGGAAGAACTATTTTGATCAAGCAAAAGCTCTCAACCAACGTAAAAAACAAGGATTAAAGTTGTTCGCTCAATATTATGAAGTGTTGTGGGACTAAGTTATATTTATTTGCTTTCCAGAAATGAATGAGTTAATCACTGAAATTATTGTAAAACATAGCGATCAACTGAAAGATGTTGATAGAAACCAACCAATAGCTAAAATTGTAAAACAAATTGACCACATGGTTCAAGGTCTGTATCTTGAACTCTATGGTCTAAGAGACGGACGCAAGTGTCTAACAAAACAAGACGCTGAGAAAAAAGGACATTGTTGTTAATATGAACCAAAAACAGTTATTCGTAGAATGTGATTGTTACAGTCATGCTATCGTAGTAGAACAAATTGATGAAGATGGTTATGGTGATTACGAATACTGTCTTGCATTCTTTACCCGTGGACATGACGGTAACGCACTTCCATTTATGGAACGGTTGAGGTGGTGCTGGCATATATTAAAGACTGGAAAGCCATGGACAGATTCTATCATTCTGGATCGTAACAAAGCCAAACGTCTCGGAGAATTTCTATCACAATGAACACACAAACTTCTATATCTGAATTTGAAAGAACAAAACCTACCGTTACAATGCAAAAGATCAATGATCTGATTCGTCTGATTGACGAAGAACGTATCAAAACGGAGATCCTTTACAGAGACAGAGTTCGTAGTCTTGACGACATCAGTATTCTTCTTAAAGATATGAAATCCAGCTTTAAGAAAGGAGAATAACCATCTTCAGAAGTCGGGGGTGCCGTGATACAGTAAAATGTATCACGGTTTTTTTATTGGATGGGTTTGTTTATTATATTTATAGTGACAAATGGCAAGTAACGACAACAGTAATAACACAGATATATCGTTCACAACAGAACGTGTTGAAAATACTGCGTCGATTCATGAAGCCATGGCTAAAATCCAACGTGATTTTGATAGTCGTGAAATGTTATTGATTGAAACGTGTTTGATATCCAAAGCAGATAAGTTTGGTCGAATCACCTACGTTAACGACAAGTTCTGTAAAGTGTCTGGATATTCCTCGGAAGAGTTGTTAGGTGCCGATCATAGAGTTGTAAATTCAGGATATCACGATGTGGGTTTTTGGAAGAATATGTACAAAGTTGTTATTGAACAAAGACAACTTTGGTGTGAAACCGTAGTCAATAAGAACAAAGATGGAGATTTATATTGGGTAAAGAGTTGGATTAAAGCCGAATTTGATGAAAATGATGAATTTTGTGGATTTATCTCGGTGAGACAAGATGTCACTGAGATTATTCAAGCCAAGAATGAAATAGATAGAAAGAATGCGTATCTTGAACATGCTGCAAAAATACTACGGCACGATATGCATAGTGGTATCAACACTTATATTCCACGTGGTGTTTCATCATTGGAAAGAAGATTAACACCTGAGGTTATTGAACAATACAAGTTGGAATATCCATTAAAACTTCTCAAAGAAGGACTTGCACATACTCAAAAAGTATACAAAGGCGTATACGAATTCACCAATTTAGTAAAACCACATTCAAAATTGGAAACTGTACAGTGTGATTTAAAGGTAATTTTGACAGAATATCTCAAACACACTGCTTATATTAGTCAAGTAATCATTGATGATTTGGTGACAATCGAAGTTAATGAATCGTTGTTTTGTACCGCAATTGACAATTTAATTAGAAATGGACTAAAATACAATGACAGCCCCACAAAATATGTAAAAATATACATGGAAAATGGTTTCTTGATTGTTCAAGATAATGGCAGAGGAATGAGTTGTGAAGAATTTGAATACCTTTCCAAACCCTACACACGCAAAAGTGGTCAGAAAGAGTCTGGTAGTGGATTGGGATTGAATATTTGTATCGAAATTTTAAAAGAACACGGTTTTTCCGTGAGTTGTGAACAACAAACCCAAGGAACCAAACTCGTAATAACTTTATGATCAACTCCATATTATTGGTCGATGACGAAAATCTATTTCATCTTATTTTTGAAGATGCATGTAATTTATTGGATATCACCCTATCACTCAAATCCTTAAACAGTGCTGAAAAGGCAGAAGAACACTTCAAGGAGATCGTTGCAAAAACAAGAAAACGTCCTGATTGCGTGTTTGTAGACCTAAACATCATAGGATCATCATTTGACGGCATCGAATTAATCAGAAAGATCAATTTTGAATATGGAGACAATGTTGTAATAGGAATCATATCGTCCAGCGATGACGAAATTGAACAGGCAAAAGCAATGAAGGCAGGTGCACAATTCTGGATGATCAAATCGGATGATATCGAACCCCGGTTGATGAAGTTCAAACAAGATTTTGATGGATACGCAAAACGAACCCTTTCCTTTAAAGTTTACAAATGATTAAAATCGATGAATCCACTCGTAAACAACTTCTGGAATATTACCGTGACAACGAAATTTGTTTGGAAGGTCATATTCTCAAAGTTATTGCATTCACAGGTGATGAAGAATTTGATGCGTATTTGAAAGATGCACTTGCAAGAGATGCTGAAAATCGTCGTAAACGAATCGATTTCAATAAAGATGTACAACATCAAAATACAGAACTTCGTAAGGCTCAGGCCGAAAACGAAGAAATAAAGAAACGTCTACGAACATCACTCGACACTGCAGAAACAGCCAAAAATCTAGCACTTGATGATCTGGAAACCGCACAGAAAAAGACTCAAGTCGAATTGATTAGTTCTATAGTTAAAGTAGCATTGTGGATCATTTGTGGTGTGGGAATGATTACATCGTTAATGTTTGTATCCAGTCTTTGGTTGGGTATTGATAACAAAGTCATTGAAACCGCATGGAGCAACATGTTTGGTATTCTATTGACCAACAGTTTCAGTAT
>JACCDW011319047.1_pt1 | contig 28175 bp, 30 predicted proteins | sample 7449781 | NCBI WGS metagenome assembly JACCDW01 (sample SAMN15323449, study PRJNA562643) | freshwater metagenome | isolation source: river surface water | place: USA:Blue River Watershed | collected 2017-08-18
ATAAAATGTTACAAGTGTATAAACACTATCAACCCCTGTCATATTATATTTTTGTGCAAAACTAAAATCCTTAGTTTGTTTTTGCATTGCAATTTTTATTCCACCATTAAATTTATTCACTTCTTTGATAAATTGATTTTTGTAATGAGAACTAATATAAATATCAATATCATTTGGTGCATATTTTAATCTAAATATATACTGAACAGGATGAGAACCAGCAGTAACAGCACGATATTTTGAAAACAACTTTATCAATTCACTTTCGAATCTTTCAAGATAAGGTTGTGCGTATAACCCAATGCTTGTGATACCGATTTGTTGCTTAAGTCTTTCATTAACAAATTTACAGCTAGTAATTAAATACGGGAAATAATCTTTAATAAACCAGTTCATTATTTTTTTATTTTTATTTTTTATCAGATATCTTAAATTACTTCCATGACAATAATTGTATGCTAAAGAATGCTTGTAACCAGTATTAGAGATAATTTCAATTAAAGTTTTTAATATTTCTGGTTGATATTTTTTATCATAAGAATGAATTGGTTTATTATCATAATATATTGTATAATCATTAATTTTTATTTTTGACAAATTATATCCAATTGAATATTTAAATTTATGATACTCGAATATTTTATATGGTTCTAAAAGTTGTTTCGCATAAGGAGAATCAATATTAATTCTAGGAAGTGTATAAACCATAGGTGCTTTATATTTATTGTAAGATAATGTTTGATTCTTAGAATCTGGACCTTCAAAAACTTCATGATACACAGGAGTATTCGCAGGAACAAGTATAGGAGTTAAATAACTTCCAAAATTTATAAATTGATGTAAATCCTCAATTTTTGAAAAATAAAATCCACCACCAGAACACCATCCATCAGGTTTAAAATCTTGTGGGTCAATATTTAATCCCTGATGATATTTATATCCTCTAGAAGTATAACTTGATTTGGTTAGTTTGTAATATAATTTATATTGGTGTTCGATTAAATGTGTATTTTGAGATTTGGTTAATTTTTCCCGATATGCTTGATTAGTTATATATTTGGATTCCAAATATTTACCAAGTTTAATTATTTTGAAAGGATTGGAATATATCTTAACCATTGATTCATAATCATATAAATTTAAAGAATCAAATTCATTTATAATTGAATTAGTTGTTGTAATTGAATTAAATAATTTAACTGTATTAGCTAGATTACTTAAATTGAAAAAATCTGCTGATTGATTTTGACTTAAATTTAACATTGGATCATCTGATAAAATTGTATTTGTTTCTATATTATCAGAATCAGTTTCTGTTTTTGTATCCTTTTCAGGATAAAGTAATTTCATAATATTACTAATGGCTAAATCCATTTTATAATATATAATATAGCAGGTTAATTATTTATAATAATTCAGAAAACAATTTTTTTACAATTGACTTCTTAATCTATTGATAACTTGGTCTAATTCATCAGGATAAAGTCCAATATCATAAGCAAATTTATCTTTTATATCAGAAGAAGCATTAGGTATATTTTTGACAAAATCACTAGAATATCCACAAATTCCAGCAACTTCATTAATATGGTCAATAGTAATAAGTGAAATAACACTAGAAACAAAAAATGGTTCTGATCTAATTTCGTCAGCTTGAGCTCTAGTTAGTTCATATCCACATTCTCTAACTTTGCGAACAAATTTAACATACTTGATATAGTTGTTCGATTCCTTTTCCCAAACCTTACAAATTAAATTGTTAGATTCATCAAATGCTTCTAATGTCCAAACTCTGGTAAAAGGAACTTCAACAAATAAAATTTTAACTCCCCCATCATGATATCTATTAACACGTCCAATTGTTTTCTTTTCTTGCATCATTTATGATAGTTATTATATATAAGTTTAATATAATTTTATAAATTATTAAACAAATCTATAATAAAATTTAATGGAAGAAGAAAATATATATAAAATTGAAGACGAAAATGTAATATCGCTTTTAAAATCTAAATCATCAACTTATTTTGATATATTATTTTTCAATTGTTTTAATCCAGATACAAATTGTTTAGATATGGAAAAATTTTATGCATCAATCGATGATATAATAGAGGTTTACAATATGTTATTTGATTTAGGGTTAAATCTAGCAGGATTTCAGTTTATCGGATTGTTTTTACAAGAAACAGGTTCTGAATCAATTACTCTAGATGTTAAATTTGCATATTTTATTTTATCAATGGGCTATATTATTGCAATGTTCGGTGTACTTCTTAGCTTTATTACAGTAGAATATTTTAGAGGTTGTAGATATGAAAGTCCAGAATTTATTATTGTAGGAGCCAACACATACAAATGGATTTTTAAATTTTCCGATATGGTATTATATGCAAATTGTTTCTTTTTCTTAGCCCCAATTAATATACTAATTCATAAAAGTGTAGGACATTATTTTGGAATATTGTTTAATATATTTTCTATTTTAATTATGTTTGTAGGAACCTTTTTACATAGCAAAATTATTATATGTAGACAATCTTATGATTTACCTGTGAGCTTTAAATTATTATTTTCTATTTGTGGTAATAAAAAAAGAAAATATCAAAGAAAGTTATATAAAATCCAGTAAATTATTTTTTGTAATAACTTAATTAGGTTTAGCATCATATCCAATTAATCTGTATCCAATATCTGGAATAATAGGTTGAGAAATTTGGACTACAGGTGGTAATGCTTTTCCATAAGTATGTGGGGTTTTTGCAAATAACTTGGGTTTATGAGGCCAATGAGATGTTGTTCTCAAATTCTCAAATGCATCGATTTTTTTCTGAAGATAACTTGGAGTTGATTTATTTCTGGGAGTGTAGCACATATATGCAACACATCTTATTTTTTCATTTGCTCTAGTACTAATTGGTTCTGTTCCGCAATGAATTGTTCGACTATCCCAGAATACCATTGAACCAGCAGGACATTTAATATTAACCTTCTTACATCCTTTTGTTTCAATATACCAATCTAAATCTTCTTCTGTCAGTACATACCAATCATCTGAAGCAGGTGATTCAAATCGATTTGCACATTCAGTATGAAATTTATTGGAACCTTCAAGTATTGTTAGAGTTGCATCACCTTCTTCTACATCATATGCTGTAATCCAACTTTGTACACATTCAAATCCGGATCTCTTATAACTTTGGTCTGAATGTAACCATGATTTGTTTTCTGGTTTCCATCCATAACCCGTTTGCTCTGGAGGAAAATGAAATGATGCGCCATCAAAACTTACCAATAAATCTTCTTTATTTTCATTCCATAGTTTTTCAAATGGTTCAATAACCTTGGGATTAGTTCTTAGATCCCAAATAAATTGTGCATGACCAATAGACCAATGTTGAAGCAACATAGAATGTTTAGGATACAATTCTTTATAAGTTTTCCAAGTAGTAGAATCTGCACGTTTTATTGGTTTAGTCATGTTCGCAGTAATTGTTTCCAAATAATTCCACATACCCTTAATCATGTTATCACATTCCTTTTTTTTAATTACTTTAGGAATAATTGCGACACCATAATTATCTAAGGTAGTACGTAATGTATTTGGTGTACATACATACTTTTCATATTCGTATTTTGTCTCTGCCATTATAATTTATTAAATATTTAAGTTTATAAATTATTTAATTATCTAGTATAAAAATCAATTTTTACTCATCATAATATCCAGGTTCATCTGGATCAACTCCAGAAGAATGACCAACTAGTTCATAAAAAACTTCGTTTAAGAAAACTTGTTTAAGATATTCTTGGTCTAACAAAACTTCTTGATCATATTTAGTTTCAAATTCTAAATTTTCTTTTGTATAATAGCCATAAGAACCATATGCTCCTTTCTTTTCTAATTTATATGTTCCTTCAATATCTTTAATTACATTAGAAAATTTAATTTCCAAATGCTTTATTCCATCTCTAGTTTTATTATATGTATAATCTTTAATGACTAAATTGTATCTTAACTTTTCAGGATTGTTAAGTTTTTCTTTACGTAATAATTGATTACAGATGTTAATCAAACATTCTTTTTTATCAACTAAATTATTTCTTTGAACGTATTTATAAAATTTTATTTTTTCATTAACATTATTAATTTTAGATGTATCTGTAATTATTGATTCAGTTTCTTTTTCTGTAATTAATTCAAGTTCTTTAATTCTTTGAGTTAACCAAACTATTGTGTCTGGTATTGAGTTCATGTATTTAATTTTATCTTCTTCAGTGAAAAAATCATTTGTATCTGGTCCACCATTTTTGGTTTCCTCATTTATGTAATATAATGCTTCAACTAATTTTTCTCTTGCTTTACTAAAATCTTTTGGTAAACAATATAAATCACAAAAACACTCAGTAACTATTTGAAATTCTGGATAAGAAGAATATTTACGTAAATCACATAAATATTCTTCTTCGTCTAATTCATAATCCGAGTCATCAAATAAAATAAAATCTTCTTTATCACATTCTATTTTAAGATCAGGATTAGTTATTTGGTTCATTACAATATCAAAGTGATTTAAAAATTGTTCATCTATTGTCTTGCTTAAAATAGAAATCAAATTGACAGAATCGTGTATGATACCTGATTTTTTTAATAAAAGTTCAATATATTCAATAATGATATTAGACTTATCGGTTTCTGATATTTTGAAATTGTATTTATAAATACTTTCATTATAAATTATTTTTTCCTTAAAATAAAAATAAGAATAAAATTGATAAGGTTCAAATAATCCATAAGATAATTTTTTATCGTTTCCCACAACTACTTCAAATAATACTGAAAAATGATTAATTTCCATAAGATTATATATATTAAATAAGTAACTTTATAAATAAATTTCAATATTTACTATAAACATATAGTCAAATGTGTAAAATAAATTATTAAATATTTTTTTCAAATGAAAAAATTTACTTCTTCTTCAAGTCTTTTCAATTAGCTAATATTATAACTTTTCAACTTTTATATAAATAATTAATATATGTACTTTATTAAAAATGGCTTAAAGAAATAATAATATATTATATTAACTAGTATCAGGATTAAAACAATTTAATCTTTTGTTATAAATATTTATAACAAAAACTTTATAAAAAATTGATAATATGAATATATATTAAATAAATTAATCTAAAAAAGGATGGAAAATACTATAATATCTAGTACACTTGTAAAAATCTTGCTAAATGACTTTGAAAATATCAAAGAAATATTTAATTTAGAAAATGAAAATGAAGATAAAGAAGAAAATGAAGATAAAGAATATTATACAAATGAATTAAAAATAATTTCAAAATATGAAATAAATTATTTCAAGAATAATATTGATAATTTTAATGAATTACTATCATCAAACGATTTTATAAACATTATATTAAAGTTAGAAAGTTCAGATAAAATAAAGTTAGAATCTGATTTTGAAAATTTAATTCAAATTGAGGACACTGAAAAAAAACTATTTTACCAAACAGTTTACGAATCTATTACAAAATATTACTATATTGATAATTATAAAAAAAATTTAGAGTTATCAAATGAAAAACTTGAAAAACAGAAAAAAGAAACAAAATTTTATAATTATAAATATTTTATCATTCAGAGCATTCTCGCAATTATAAATTCTAAAAAAACCGAAGTAATTTTAGGCTTACCACTTGGTTTTACTAGTGAAAATATTCAAACTTATATGTCAAAACTTATTGAAAAAGAATTGATTAGTTTGGATGTTAAACAAGACTATTTTGTTGTTAAATGGACTAACAAAGATTCACTATTTGAATATATTATTGGAACTCAATTTTGTGAAAATCCATTTATTATTTAATTTTTATTTATTATTAAAATGATTTAAAGATTTGTTTATATATAGTAGTAAGTACTATAATAGGATTAAAACTATTTAATCTTTTGTTATAAATATTTATAACAAATTTTCTTTTTGGGCATAATGTTTTACAACGTTTTGCTCTCGTAGCTCAGACGGTTAGAGCACTAGTATCCGTGATACTGCTAATTCGACTGTTAAGTCCTCTCAAGGTTGAGGGATTCTGAGTACACATTTATCGAGTGGTCGTCGGTTCAATTCCGACCGAGAGCGCAATATTAAAATCTTACTTATTCTAATATTGCATTATTTTTTTAAAAAAAATTAATATAAAATATTAAAGTTATTACATAATAGTAATATGAATAAAAATTATAACAGTCTAATTGAATATTTAGAAAAAAATAACTGTAAAATTATAACAACATTAGAACAATATACAAATTGTAAAGAAAAAGTTAAAAGGATTGATATAATATCATCTTGTGGACATGAATCTAAAAATGTTTATACAAATGTACTTAAAAATAGAGGAACTGGAGTCTTATGTAGAAATTGTGTTCATGACAAATTTAAATTAAATAATAAAAATAATTCATCTCACAATACTATGGTTACAGAGTCTAACGCAATAAAAGAAATTACAAGTAATTTAAATAAAATACTAATTAAAAAAACAGACGAAGGATGTTTAAGTGATTTATGTATTAAGCCAAATAATGTAAAAGAAGATAAATGGTTACCAATACAACTTAAATCTACCAATAAATTTTATAAAGATTTTTATAGTTTTCAATATAAAAAAAATCATTATAAAGACAATATTATTTTCTTTATGTATTTAGGGGAAAATAAAAAATTATGGATAATTGATAATGAAATTATTAATAACCAAATAAAAGTATCTATAGGTTCTAAAAAAGTATCTAAATATTCAAAATATGAAGTTAATTTAAGTAATTTAGATAATAAATTAAGAGAAATATACAATAATTTCGAAAATTACCATAAACAATTTAATGAAATAAATATACCTATTAGTAAACAACAACAAACTGAACAAACTCATAAAAAAAATAGAGAAAAAAAAATAGATTTTATAAAATTTAGTTATCCAGATGAAAATCAAATTGTTTATGATTTTAAAATTAATAATTTTAAAATACAAGAAAAAGTATCTACAAAACCTAAAACTAAAAATAATTTTGTAGTAGCATTGCATAAAAATGGTGGAACAACTAATAAAGTTAGAAATTTAATAGGTTATGCAAAAGGTGATAATGATTTTTATTGGATAAATTTGCCTAATTTTGATTATTTTTTTGTTATACCTGAAAAAATTCTTATTGAAAAAGATGTTATAGCAAGACCAAATAATAAAAAAGGGTCAATCACAATACCTCATAATCTAACTGAAAAACATTGGTTATTTGAACACAGATTTTCATATTTGGAACCAGACAGACCAAAATTATTAAAACTTTTTAATCTATAAAAATTGATTTTTTAAATAACATATTAATTATATAATTAATATAATGGAAACAGCAATCAATAGAATAAAAAAAGAATCCGAAGAAAGAAAAGGTACATTAAAACTTTCAAATTTAGGGTTATCAAGTTTACCATCAGAACTATTGGAACTAACCCACCTAAAAACACTTCTAATAGATAACAACAGATTAAAGTTTATACCAAGTGATATTTCCAAACTAATTAATCTAGAAAAACTATATCTTAATAATAATGACCTTGATAATCTACCAAGTCTTCCATCTGGACTACTATTTTTAACAATCGGATTTAATTTCTTTGTTAACTTACCAGATTTACCCCCTAATCTAAAAACATTACGTTGTGATAATAATCAATTGGTTAATATCTCAAGTTTACCTTTAGACCTAAGAATATTATATTGTGAAAATAATAAATTAACAAGCTTACCAGAATTACCTAACAAATTAAAAGAACTTAATTGTCGACATAATAATCTGATAAGTTTACCTGATTTACCAAATAGTTTAATTACATTAACATGTTTTAGTAATAAATTAACTGAATTACCTTATCTACCATCTAGTTTAAAAACTATTTGTTGTCAACATAATAATATCAAATATATATCAAGACTACCAGATTCATTTGAATTTATTAACTGTATATACAATAATTTAACAAGTTTACCTGAATTACCTGATTCTCTAGAAGGAATTATTTATTATTCTAATCCAATCTATGATATAATAAATAGTGATGACATCTCAGTAATAAAATACAACATAAAAATATTAGCCAAATGTAAAAAAATAATATGTATAATTAAATTAAATAATTTTTTTTATAAAAGTAGATTAAATATATAATAATATAAATTATTAAATATATAATATGTTAAAAAGAGAAACTAAAACTACATTTCAATTCGAGTTTGAATTTGAGTCTATAGGTATTTTTGGTTTAATAAAAAATTTATTTTCACAAGATAAAACTAAAAATTCTACAAAAGAAGCAGAAGAATTAACAAGTTCTAAATCAGAAGAAAAAGAGTCGATATAAATAATTAGTACTCTTCATTCTTTTTTCTTTTAATTTCTTCAATTTGAATTCTAAGTTTTTCATTTTCTTCTTCAAGTTTATTAGAATATTCAATATTCTCTTTTCTTATTTGTTCTAATTCTAATTTAAGTTTTTTATTGTATTCTAATTTCTCTTGTATTTCTTTGTCTAATATATATTTTTTTACCAAGATTTTTTCATGAGCATCATTTTTTATAATACAACCATTAAAATATTTTATTTTATTAGTTAACATGTTTATATACTAATATATAAATATATTTATATTCAATATTTTTTGTAAAGAAAAGTTGATTAAACAATATAATATATTAAATTATTATTAAAAAAATATGATAGAATACAGAACAAAAAATTATTCTGATTTTCCAACAGAATGTATTGATATACCTGAAGAAAAAACATGGGTGATTTGTAATCCAGTTTCTGATATAAAGTTAACTAAAAATGAAGGTAAATCAATTGTAATTGAGGAAAATAAAGAGGAATTAGTAGTAAGATATTTAGTATTACCTTGTCACAGATTTTCTGAAAATTATCATACTATTATACTAAAAAATAAATCATATACTCTAAAAGAATTACTTGGAATTATTTATACATTTTATAATGAAAAAGTTATGTCTTATTTAGAATTAAAATCATTAAATTCGAATGATGTTTATGAATATATTGATGAAGTATGTAAACAACTTAAAGAAAATCCAAATCAAATTGTTCATCCTATTGATATTATGGGCGATAAACAGTTTTTCGAAGGAATTTATATTGAAAAAGATGCAGCAGGTGATATCCAGTACATGCTAAGACTTGGTAGTTAATAAGTATTTTTTTATTTTATAAAAATTGATAATCAATTAAAATATAATTTATTACTAATACAAGATGAAAATAGCTATAGATGTTGGAGGAGTACTAACTGATTATGAAGGTAATGAAGGAAAAGAAAATAAAGACAATCTAGTAATCAATGTTGAAGGAGCAATTGAAACATTAACCAAATGGAAATCACAATCCCATAATCTATATATAGTATCCTATTGTAAAGAAAAATCTGCTATTTATAGAACAAACAAATTAAAGGAAGATGGACAATATATTTATTTTGATTTTGAATTTTATACAGCAAACAAATACGAAAAATTTCATATAATAAATCATATACAAGCTGATATAATGATTGATGATAATGAGCAAATTTTAAACAACATTAAACAATCAAATCCAGCTGTAACTACTATATTATTTCAAGAATTTAATGACACAAGAAAAAAATCCCATAAAAAACATCTATTGGCTAATGATTGGAAAGAGTTAGATGAACTAATTGAAAAAATTAAAATTCAAGAAAAAGATAAAGGAGAACCATTAGATTTAACAAATTTTTACACTATAAAAAATATTCATGAGAAAGCAATATTTCTAGAATAAAGTAATTATAGGTATAATTTTTTTATTATAAAAATTTAATTATTTTAATATATAATAAGTAATTAAATCAAATGTTAAGAGGCTATATTGAAAAAAAAGATTTAGAAGATGTAGAATTACTTAGAGAAAATTCGAAAGTAATTGTATCTCAAGATATAGGAAATACAAATAATTTTGGTTATTATGACAATGATTATGAATATACGATAAATGATAAAAACGAATTAAATACAATATTTTCTTACATAGATATTTTAGAACCATACATAAAACAATTATTTGAAAACCAAGAATATATTATTATTAAAAAATCAGATTTAGAGGAAAAAGTATATATCAATCAAGAAGAAAAATTAATAAATCATATAATTGATGGAAATATTATAATTCGAGACAAAAAATTTATTTCAGTAATCAATATACTAAAAATATTTAAGCACAATGAAGAAAACAGATTAAAATTTGTATCAGTCATAAAATCATTAGATCTAAATAAAATTTTGCAACTAATTGATGATAAATATGTAGAATCATATAATAAACAAAAAGGCTCTGGAAAACTAATAAATATAGATATCAATTTAAATAAACTGGGAATTCCACATTTATCTGGTTATAATTACTTAATGACATTTGAAAGAAAAAGATGTACAATAAAAATAGAATCAAATGAATTATTTTTATATTATAAATTGAATGGTATTGATTATAAAATAGGAATGTTTATTGATAAAGCAAAAACACAATTTGGTATATCAATTAATACTGGTATGAAAAAAACAATGATTCCTTATGCGCATATACATGGTAGAGCATATCAATTTAGAGAAGAATGCGCATGTCTTAATTATTCTGCTGATTTTATAGAATATTTACAATCATTTTTTGATAAAACAATGTACCAAGCCGGATATAAAAAAGTACCATTAGATTGGGAAAATAAATATTTCGACAAAATATTTGGATACCATGGAATTAATATTTATAATGTGCTTGGAAAAAAATATCCAAACTACAAATTTGAAGTTTATTATAATTGGTTTGATGATAAAATAGACAAAAATAATAAATCCCATTTATCTTTGAATATAAGTTAAAATTTTTTATATAAAAAAAATATATATATATGGATTGGAAAGCCAAATACATCAAATACAAAAACAAGTATTTAGAACTTAAAAAGAGTTTAGAACAAAAAGGAGGAGTTAGTGGAGAAGCCATAGGTGTAGGAATGGGAGCTACCGAAGAAGTTGAAGAAGTTGAAGAAGTCGCTGTTGAACCTTCACCAAATCCATTAAAAGATAAATTAGGCCCAGATGTTTATCGAGAAGTATTTTCCTTTATTAGTACAAGAACAACACCTGGAGTAAGATTTATTAATAGGGAACATAGAGAAAGTATGCCTATACCAAGAATTACATTAAATGAACAAAGATATAATCAAATATTACGAACATATACCCCTGTAAGTAGACTTAATGTTGTGGAATTAAATATTATATTTCCTATTACAAATGAACAAATGAGAGAATTGTTTACAAGAACAACAACAAACTTAAAAAGTTTAATTTTAGGTAAGGACACTATGGAATTTTCTAATTTTAACTCACAAATTCAACCTGGAGTTTTACCAAATTCAATTACTCATTTAAAATTTGGATATGATTTTAATAAGCCTATTTTACCAAATTCATTACCAACTTCATTAACCCACTTAAAATTTGATAGCTCATTCAACCAAGAAATTATTCCAGGTTCTTTACCAGAATCTCTTAAATATTTAACATTTGATTATGGTTTTAGAAATAGAGATAGACCATTTGCTTTAGGATCATTACCAGCTGAATTAGAATTTTTATATATTGGACAACATTTTAATGAACCAATTATACCAGGTTCTTTGCCTGAAAACTTAAAGATCCTTGTATTAGGTCAACGTTTTAATCATCCATTAGGAGAAGGAATATTACCTGTTAGATTAGAAAAATTAGTTTTATCTAATAATTACTCTCAACCATTAGAATCAATAGTGTTTCCACCAGGTCTAAAAGAATTATCAATGCCAAGTGAATTAAATCGAGCAATTACTCCTGGATTACTTCCACCAACACTAACTAAATTATATTTTAGTGGTAACTATAATAATGGTGGTGAACCAGTAGCTCCAGGTGCCTTTCCAAATAGTATAATTAATTTGGTATTTGAACATCTTTGTAGGTTTAATCAAAAATTAGATTCTACTAATTTACCAACTGGATTACGAGGATTATGGTTAGGAAGTAATTTTAAAAATGGTGGTAATCCTTTGAGACCAGGTGATTTACCTAGAACATTAAAAACTATAAAATTTGGAAACTATTGGAATAATGAAGGTCAACCAATAGAACCAGGAGTATTTCCAGAAGGAATAGAAAATATGGAAATAAGTTATAATATGGTTCCAGGAACAATACCTTCAACAATTAAATATTTAAGTCTAGGAAATGCAAATCAATTAGTTACCCCAGGACTTTTACCAGAGGGATTAATTGTGTTAAAATTAGGTTCATTTATGTATCATCAACCTATAGCTGTTGAGAATCTACCAGAATCATTACGTGAATTGAAAATATCTAGAAGTTACGAAGGAGATTTAAGTAGAATACCTGCTAAAATATCTATTCAAAGATTTTAGATAAATACAATTTTTTATATTTTTAATTTTCTTTTTTGCAATAATTTTATCATTTAACAATTTGAATAGCAGGAAGTTGAGAATTTTCCACTAACAAAAATGGAGAAGCAGTAGGAAAACGTTCTATAACAGCTTCATATAATCCTGGTAGAAAAATTTTACTTATAATAAGTTTACCACCAGGTTTAACTATTCTCATAACTCTTTCTATAATTTCTAAAAGTCTAGGAATACTTTCAGTAGTAGGAGTATTTTGTAATTCATACCATGGACCACCACAATCAGGCATAAATACTATATCAAATGGTGAAATAACTGTGTATCTATTGATGAATTCATCTGAAAATCCATTCGCTTTAATATTTGGTCCAGGTCGTATTCCATGTCTTAAATCACCATCATCGCCAATAGTTATATCTATTGTTAAAATAGTTGGATCTGTAAGACCTGATTCTTCAATTGCTTTTTGAATTGAACCATATAAAAAGTGATCAGAACTATTTTTAATATTTTTAGGATGACAATATACAAGAACATATTGTCTATCGTTTGGTATTCTTTTAACAATATTTATAATATTGTCAGTGGCTAAATTAAATTGTTTAACACCATTTAATACAATTTGTCCTAATTGTGGATAACCTTCTGGTAATTCTAATCTATTTCTAACACCATCAGTAGAATCAATAACATATAAAACTCTTGAAGCAATTTCAGAACCATCAACAAGAAATCCCTCTTTTTCTAACCTTTGAACTTCTAAATTTAATCTTCGAATTTGAGCCGGAGCAAATATATCTGGTGGAAATACTACAGCTCCACCTGTTAATATATTATCATTTATTAATGTTCTTTTAAGATCTAAATACTTATTTTTATATTTGATGTACTTGGTTTTCCAATCCATATATATGTAATTATTATTTAAAATATTTTTTATACTTTAATTATAAAAAAAATCAAATTTTATTACTTAAAAAAATATAATTATTTTAAGAGGAATAATCATTAATTAATGTATCAATGATATTTGTTAGTTCTTCAAATTCCTGATTAAAATTAGATTGAGCAATCATACCATTACATGATAAACTATTTTTGAAACTAATGTTATTCATCCAATAATTATTTTGCTCCTTATAACCAATTAGATAATGAATTTTATTTTCAGAACCCCATTGTTCAAAACTAATACGTATGTTACCTGGGTCTTTTTCTAAAAAAGTAGCTAAGATATCTGGATATTTGTCTTGAAGTTTTTTAATAATTACTTTAGTTTTGACAGTTAAATACTTAAATTCATCTGGAGTCCAAGGATATTCCTCATCTCCAAAATCAACATACATGGTTTTACCTTCTATTTTTGTTTTCATTTTATTATTATTATATTAATATATTTAATATTTAAATCAATATTTTGTATTATAAACTAAAAAAATTGATATTTTTAACACTTTAACTCCTGGTTATATTCTTAATTAATATTATGATTTAATACAAAAATCACTTGATATGTCGGTATCAAATTTAGCTAGTGCACGTGAAAAACGTATTATAAAACCAAAAAAGTTAGCATATGGTTTCTATGATCCTGAACATGTAGATTTAAGTGACGATGAACCTGTTCAATTTAGACCTTCAAGTTTATCAAGTTCATCAGGGTCATCAAGTTCATCAGGGTCATCAAATTCCTTATCTATATATAACCATATGCTTTTAAGAGATTTAGCAATTCCAAGAACAAACCAAGTTACATCGTCTGATAGAAAAGTTTCAACTAGTTTAGGACAATTAAATGGGTCAGAACAATCAGAAGAATCAGATGGATCAGAATATATGGAAACTAGTTCAAAATCCCAAACTAAAAAATCTTCTCGTCCACTATCTCCAGTCCATATAGACAAGTTAAGAGTAGGAGCTATTGGAAACAGACCCCAAAGCGATATCAAGAGGAGAAAACAACCTTCCGTAAGAACTGAACCAAACATTTCATCATTATACAAGTCAATTCATGAACTAGACCATAATCCTAGTACACAAGGTAAAGTTCAAGCTCTTCCACCAACACCTCTAATTTCACCAACTCATCTAGTTTCTCCATCTGAACTTTCTCCATCTGTACTTTCTCCACCTATACATTCAAATCCTGTTTGTAACCAACATCGTACTTATGAAATTAGTTCCATAGTTAATTTTCAGGACATCAAGTCAATTTTTAATGGATTGAGACAAGACGAAATTTTATCTCAATACAAATTTATATTACATGAAGAAAAAAATATAGTTTTTATGATGAAAGGGTATTCAATTCTAGTTGAACATACAAATTCTTATAGATACGGATTTGGATATACAACTAGCTTTGTAAACATATCTCTTGTTAACAAATTCAACAAGTTTTTTGAGGTAGAGGAGTTAGGTTTTTCTTCAGTATTCAAAACTTGTACAAATTATTCAAAGTTAGTTTCAATGTTAAGTGAAATTGTAACTAGTGGTTACAATATTGAATGTTTTTATGAAATTAGAAAAATTGGTCAAGAATTAATAGATATTGGATACGATGTAGATATGACCTGGAGTGTTTCAATTATGATAGAAACTGATAATATAAATTTACACATTGAAATATCCTATCCATCTTTTACAAAAGGAAATAGAGGAGTGGAGAAAGGTGATCCAGTTAAACCTCAAGTAATTAAAGCTGAATTTTTAAATCTTAACCATTCTTACAAACCTAATAAAAAAATTAGATGGGGTCAAAAAACTAAACATTTTAATTCATCAAGAGAATTAATTAAAGAGTTAGAAATGTATAGAACTATGTGATATTTTTGTTTATTAAGACAAGCTAATTTTATATATAAAATTTTAAGAAATACTCTCAAGTATCTCCAAAAGCTCTGATATATCATAATCTTGATTATCACTTGAATTTAAAGTACTAGATTTTTCTGGAACCAATTGGGATTCTTTAGTTATACTTTCAACTGATCCAAAAGTAATAAATTTGCGAACCTTTCCAAATAATGGTACATGATTTTCTACTTGAGAAGATTCTTTTATTTTTTGTTCATGACTATCAGCTGGTATCCTTATTGGTACATGAGCTGGAACATATTCTGGAATATAAGCTGGGACCGGTCCTGGAACATGTGCTGGAACATGGATAGGTAAATGTTCAGCTGGAATATGATTTGGAATATGAGCTGGGATATGTGTAGGAATATAAGCAGGCACATATGCAGGTACATGAATTGGAGATATATGTGAAGGTACATGAGCAGGTATATAATGCGGAACGTGAGTCGGAACTGAAACAAATTCAGGTTTAAAGGGCGTAATAGCTTTTTTAGATTTAGTTATTTTATCTTTATTAACTTTTGATTTTGATTTAGTACAATTACAAATTGAGCATCTAGCTTTATGTCTCGAATGGATACAAAATCCTTTTGGATGACAAATAATACAATCATATTTTCTTTTTAAATGTGAGCATATTCCACTACCACCACAACCTGTACAATAATATTTTGCTTTACCATGAGGACATTTCTTATAAGAAAGTTTCTTAGTATCAGATTTTTTTGATACCTTATTTAAAATACTATTAATCTTGGATTTATCTTGTTTTGGTCTTCCCATTTGTATTTTATTGATAGATATATATATATAATTTAATAGAAAATGTGTAAAATTCAAATTTTACAATACTATACTTATAATACATATTTTCTCTAATATATAAATTTTATTATTCAAATAGTCTCGAAACATTCTTTTGTAATATTTGATTTCCAATTGGAATTACATATTTATAATTTTTAATAATTCCATTAACAAATCCAAAATTTTTAGCAGTATATGAATCAAGTACCTGTTCTGTTTTTACAAAGTATTTAATAATATCATATGGCTGATTTGTTTTTTCCATCCAATATAATATATCCTCTTCATTTTCAACTATTTCTATCTTTCCAGTAAACATATTAATTTTTCTAGAATGATGAATCATAAAAGTTGCATCAGGATCTATAAATACTTGATTACAATATGAAACAAGTACACTTGCGGCACTTGCAGCTCCAGAATATATACCAAAATATTCTGTATTATGAATATACGCATGAATAGGTTTAGAACAAGTTTGTATTAGAATGGTGATTTTATCTAATTCCGATATGTATCCACCTGGAGAACTGATATGTATATCAATTGTTGGTAAGGAACTTCTTTTAGCTAATTCAAATAAATTGTACATTAAATTATAATTAATTTCATTAAAATTTCCTAACAAGTGAATTTCATTATCTTGTAAAAATAAATACTCAGTCATAAGTAATAACTTAATAATATATATAGAAGTACTATATTTGATAGATTAATCAAATTTTTTTTACAAGTAAGCTCAAGTTCCTACCATATCTTAAAATTTATTATAAAACTAATATATAATATAAATGTTCAAAAATCTAAAATACCTTTTAAATGATTGTGACAAAAAAGAAACTAAATGTAATAAAAAATGCGATAAAAAAAAATGCTGTGATTTAACCACAGATGGTACTCATTGTCAAATAGAAAATTTTGTTTTATCTGAAGCAAATTTACCATATGAAAAATGTCAAACATTTCCATGTTTAATTAAAAAATTTATTAAAAGTGTTGGAATAGATACAATAATAAAAATATCTGAAAGCTTACCAATTGATGGAGATAGAGCTGCAGGAATTAATGCTGGTTATTCCTCAATTGAAAATTTTATTTATAAAGGTTATACTTATAATATTAGAATGACTCTTACTAGAACAGATGGTAAAGTTATATATGACTCTGCAGTTGGAAAAACTGATATTACTGCTAATTTACAACCATTACATACTACCAGAATGGAAATTCAAAGAGCAACAGAAACTGCTTGGGGTGCTATGAGAAGAAGTTCTAATACAGTAGGTGTTACATCCTTATATGCTAGTATTTGGATTCCTAATATCATATTAATTAATAATCTTGCTGATATTAATGGTAATATTGAAGTTATTAATTTTAGATTTAGTTACTTAGTAGATAACCAGGGTAATCCTATTCCTATTGTTTTATAAAATTAAATATTTAATGTAATATACTTAAAGATTTACTGATATAATATATCAAGTACATTATTATATCAGGATTAAATCTATTTAATCTTTTGTAATGGTTATCTATTACAAAAATTTGAATTTTTTGACACCTAAATTGCCCAATTAATTTTATAATATATATCCTGGTCTTACAGCAACGCTTTAATATGAGCGAAACAAACAGCACTGAAGACCGTGTGGGACAGGTTCCTAACCATCCCATCTGCCTAATTTGTCGAGAAGAAATCACCCAAGATCTGTGCAACCTCGGATGCAACCCTCGATGCTCAAGCCCAAACTACCACACCACATGCATTAGTGAATGGTTTAGGACTTCGGGTAAGAGGAAGTGTATAAGCTGCACCTCTAAGCCTAGTCCAGCGGCGTTAGCACAAATCGAGTTAATAGGGTTGAGGGATCAGATGGATCAAGTAGACCAAGTAGACCAAGTAGACGATCAGGTAGACCAGATAAACCGAGCACCAGTCTACATCGACGAAGTACTGGTTGAAGGAGTCCATCAGTTTAATCCGCTTGGTAGACGTGAAAACGCAGACCTTTCAATCAACATCTGGGTCTTTTACTGCCTGATGCTGTTCAACATTAACTACAACTTGAACACGTTGAAGGAGTGTTTTGATGGGGTGAAATTCAAGTTCAACATCCTCATGGGGGTCAATTTTGTGTCACTATACTTTGTGTTGATTGCTATCTGGTTCGCCTATAACCAGGTTGTGGTGGAGTTTGGTGGGTTGGTTGGTGTTTTTCCTCGTCTCCGTTTTGTTGGGAATGATAATGTCGTCCGGGTTAAGCGCATGTATGGACGGATGTTGAAAATTAGCTGCATGTACTGTCTTGTTTCTTTATTGTTAGAATTTTCTGTGATGTAATATATATATTTTGTATAAGTTTATAAAAATTGATTCTAAATAATAATACAAATTATTATATATAGGTTACAAAAATAAAAAAATACAATGGGTCATCAATCATATACAGTAATATATACAAATAAAGAAGAACTTAAAAAAATACTTGATGCAATTAATGAATATCAAAAAATAGCAAACGGCATAATTGATACTGATGAAGAAATAGGTGAAGTTATTAAATGTGTTTGTTTTACTCGTGTTAGAAATATGAGAGAAGTTCAAGACAGATATATATTACTTTTTGGAATAGGTGGAGGTCGCGGATATTGTGAACAATTCTTTTGGAAAAGAGGTGTTGTTCTAGGTTATTTTTCAAATGATAAAACACTTAAAGTAATAGAGGACCATTCAAAATGGTTTAATTATGATGATCATTTTGACAATGAAGGGCTATTTACTTCATTTACAGATGAATTTATTGAAGTACTTGAACATTGTGGTTATGTGTCTAGACATTCTATGGATATCAGAAGGAAATTATTACGAAAAATCAGAGAAAATAAAACTTATTGGAATGATGATGTTAAAAATATGAGTGATGATGAACTTGATGAAATTATTGAACAAATTGCTCTTGATAAATATGAAAAAAAACTTGAGAAAAAAGAAGCTAAAATTAAATAATTTTCAGATGCAATAACGTCTTAATGTAAGTATATTTTATATTGTTTGGTCTTAAGACTAATATTTTTTGCTTAATTCAAGTAGATTTTTGTATAAAATTTAATTAAAATGAGTTAGCAAAAAATTTAAAATAAAATTTTTTTATTTTACCTACCTACACACACACAATTTTTGACTACCAAATTCAGCAACTTTTCCGTCATTTTTCTAGTATCAATTACTAATTTACTTTTTTTTATTTGATTTATACTTAAAATTTTTAAAAAGTAATAAGCTATATATTATAAAGAAAAACGGAAAAACGGAAAGAAACGGAAAGAAACGGAAAGAAACGGAAAGCAAAAAAATAATATAAGGATAAATTAAATATATATTGGTACTATAATAATGGTATTACACACTTGTAAAATATGTAATAAAAGTTTTAGTAGAAAAAGTGATTTTATTTATCATACACAAAATAAAAAAACACCATGTAAACCAATTGATATTACAAAACAAATGTATACCCATAATTTACCTATGGTTGCTGAAGAGTTGCTGAAAAATAGTAAAAAGTTGCCAAAGGTTGCTGAAAAAACACAAGAAAAAGTCAATAAATTAGATAATCAAGAAAAACTTAATACGAAAGGTGGCACTTGTCCTTTATGTGGTGTTAATTTTGTATGTAAAAAATCAATAAGTAGACATATTAAAAACAATTGTTTAGCTAAAAAAATTGATAATATCAATAATAATTTGGAAGTTGAAAATGATGATGGTGTAAATAAAATAATGGAAGGATTAGGTTTTGATGAAAAAACCAAATTTTTTTTTAATTTAATGATGACACAACAAAAGAAATTAATTAAAGAAATTGATGAACTTAAAAAAAATATAACTAATACAAATAACATTACAAATTCACATAATACAAATAATATGACGAATTCACATAATACAAATATGATAAATTCACATAATACAAATAATACTCAAATAAATATTATAGCTCATGGTACTAATGAACTTAAAAATATAGAATTAGAAGAGGTAATAAAACACTTGTCTACTACAGAATTCCTATCGATAATACCAAATTTTGCTAAACACATTTATATAAATGATTCTAAGCCACAAAATAAAAATTTTTTTATCACAGATATTTCAAGAGATTCATGTAAACTTCACAATGGTAAAAAGTGGGTAAGAGGAAAAGCTTCTGATAGGGTTATGAAAATTCTTGAAAATCTCCAGGTTCTTTTAACAGATCCATTTGAAAAAGAAAATATAAAAAAAACACTTGAATTTATTGAAAACAATAAAAAACGTTATAACACAAAATTTATAACATGGGCTGTAAATTACCTTAATAACTTAGATAACGAAGATGATAAAGATAATATAGAAAATAAAAGAAAGATATTAGCTGAACTTAAATTGATATTTTATAATAACAAAGAAGAAATACTTAAAATTAAATAATAACTTTTTAATTTACAGTTCAAAAACTATTTTACCTTTTGTTTTGTATGATTTAGATACCATTGAATTGAAAAAATCTGGAGAAGTTAAACAGTATTCATCATTTCCACACCAACAATATGTTGCATGAAATCCTCCAGTCATAATATCATAATCACCTTCAAATCCTTCATCATCTTTAACTCTAGCATCAAATCTGTAAACTTTCCATTCTTTTCTTATCAAGTTATTTTTACTTATTGTTACCATTTCAGCAGGCATATGTTCAAAAGCTTTAATGCTGTTAATAAAATCAGTTATTTTTTTGGCGTCAGAAATTGTAGAATTAGTCATTTAGATTATGAATATATATATATATTAATTTTTATATTACTATATATTATCAATTTTTTATTATAATAAAAAAAGTTATACAGTAAAGAATATGGTGGTTAGGTTTTTTGTATAAAATATATTATTTATTGAAAAATAATATAAATATTTGACAACATATTTACTTATATAAATGGGAACAACCAAAAAAAACAATAATCCAACTAAACCAGTTACTAAAGCTAAACCAGTTACTAAAGCTGAACCAGTTACTAAAGCTGAACCAGTTACTAAAGCTGAACCAGTTACTAAAGGTAAAAGAGTTAAAAAAGAAACTAAAGAGGCAGAACAAAAAGTCGAACCAAAAGTTGAAACCAAATCTATTAAAAAAGAATCCAAACCAAAATACAAAGCTGTAAAATGTGGAGAACGTTTATCAGAAGAAAAGATGGATGAACTAATTGAGATAATAAAGGAATTATGTTTTAACATAGTACTAAATATCGAAGCAGTTATTTATGAAGAATTTATACAACATGCAACTAGTAGTCAAATGAACAATGAGACACTAATATTCATATGTTATTATTTAAATCAAGTTTATCGTGCATTAATTTTAGATTCAGATCCAGAATTTTTAGAAGATTATAAGAGAATGCATGAAATAAGTGGACACAGTTATATTTGTTTACTTCATATGACATTAGAAATATGTAAGACAACTGAAGAATGTTTAATCAGACAACTCTTTGATATTACATCATATTTTAGATATATAAATAGTGTTCAAGCTCAAGTTTCTTATATAATGGATAATTTTAATTTTAAGAACATGTTAGGACATAAATGCACTGGAATTGATATTCGAAGTTGTGATCCTGAAGAAACTTTTATTGTATTAAGAAGAAGAACTCCTGATGGTAAAGAAGAAGAAATAGACTTTTTTGGAAAGAAGAATCAACCAAAACAAACTATGGGTAGTCCAAGTACTAATATAATTCAAACAACTAAACCTTATACAGTTAAACTAGAGAAAAATGATGATAAACTTAAAAACAAGAGACTTCGAAAGAATAATGGTCTATTACCTAAAGATATTTTTGATCCATATGATTCAAGACCTTTAGAAGAAAGAGAATATTTTAAAAATAAAGCAATTGAAGAAGAAAAGGAAAGAGAAAAAGCTAGAGCAGAAGCTATTGCTATATTTGGAAGACCAGAGTCAATTTTAGTCGATGCAGTTTTAACTACTAAATCTGCTCAAGTAGTACAACCTGGTCAAATTATCAAACCTAAAAATAATCAAGTTAATACAAATACTGTATCTACTGAATCTACTGTAAATATCCCAATTGATACTAAACCAACAGTTAAAACAAATAAATCAACTAAATCAACAAAAACCACTAAACCATCTACAGCACCCGCTGTACTAGTTACAGATAAACCAAGTGATTTAGAAAAACAAACAAAACCAAGAACAAGTAAAAAAAATCACAAGGTTGAAAATGCCGAAAAAGCTGATAAAATAGAACAAGTAGAATTAATTAAAGAATCCCAAGTTATTATCCAAGCTCAAACTGAGATTAATCAAGTTCAAAACGAACCTAAAAAAGGTAGAAAAAATGTAAATAAAAAAGAGGAAGTTAAAGAAGAGACAAATAAAATAATTAAAGAATCTGATTTAGAGAAAACTAAATCTAAAAAATCTTCAAAAATAGAAAATAAAACTTTAACACAAGAAGAACAAAATAAAATAGAAACCAAAGGTAGAAAAAAAAATACAAAGGTATCTGCTTAAAATATTTAAATAATTTTTTTATAAAATAAAATATATTTTTATTAAATATATTTGTCAATTAAAAAACGAAATGAGTGAAAATAAAATTTTACACATTTAATCTTATCAATATCCTCCTTATAAGGGTAATTATGTGGTAGTTGAATTAATCTAATATCTTTAGGAATTTTTTCTAAAGGTTTAATTGTGTTAATAGTTAAATATTTAATAGTATCTGGTAAGTTATTAAAAGAATATTTATCATAGTTTTTCTGATGAATATTTAAAATTAAACATTCTAGTTTTGGAGGAAATCTTTCAATAACTGATGTTATTTTTTCTCTAATTTCTAAATGTAAAAGACTTTCTGGTAAATTATTTAGATTTTCTTTATAATGAATAGAATTTAAAACTAATTTTTTTAATTTTGATGGAAGATTATCAAGTGGATATTGAAAATTAGTGCCTAAAATTAAAATCTCAAGAGAACCTGGTAAATAGTCTACAGGTTGATTAAAATAATTACTTTGTATTTCAAGATATACTAAATTGATAGGTAAAGAGTCCACAGGTTGATTAAATATTTTACCAATAACCAAATTTTCCAAATTACTTGGTAAGGAATCAATCTTTTTGTTAAATTTACAAGAGTATATTTCAAGAGTTTTTAATGAATTAGGTAAAATTTTTAAATTTGAAAATATACCTCTCATGTCTTCTTTACCAAAAACTAAATGTTCTATACCATCTGGATACGAATTAATGTTATTATCAAAATTATTACCTAATTCTAAATATTTAAGTGATTTTGGTAGTTTATTGATTTCTGTATTAAAGCTATCATTAAGTATTAAATAATTAATATTATCAGGGAGGTTATCAATATTTGAATTGAAATCACATAAATAAAAATGTTCATGATTATACCTATTCCAAATCATTATTAAAGTATAAAAATATTTGTTTGTTCTACTATTCTCAAAAATTACTTTATCTTTTTTTGATATTTTTTTAACGAGTTTCTCATCAATAATATCTTTTTTTTCTAAATATATTCTTATCGTATCGCTAAAAATACTTGGTTTATTAGCTAAATCAGTTATATCGTAAATTAAAGCGAAAGGTATTGCAAAAATAAAATAAGATAATCCATAGAAAAAATCCATACTTCCATTATAATTTAGTAAATCATATGTTTGATTCAAAACTCTTCTTATTTTTACACCACAATTATAAAAAAAATAAATAACTCGTAAAATGTATTCATCAAGAATTTTATGATATTTAAATAACCAATTTATAACACTTAATAATACATGTTCATACATAAATTTAATTTATTATTTATTGAATTGTATTCTTTATATAAAAATAAATAATTTATGTATATAACCTAAAAACTGATAGAAAAACCGAGATGCGCCACTACCTGCTCCTTGAACTCCTCATACTTGGACCCATTCGCCTCAACACACCCTTCCTCCGCTCCAGGATTGGACCAAAACGTAACCACATGACCAACAATCGACTCTTCGACAATCGACTCGCTGACCAAAAGGTCCTTGAACTCACGTAAGCTCGTTTCCACGAGCTGAGCAGCGACCTTACGCCTGTCTTTGGGCATCGGAATCCGTTGGGTACCACCAGCGAGCTTGGCTGCTAGGTATTGTCTGAGTACCCTAATATCCCAGTTCTCCTGAATCCACTGGTAGAGCAACGCCTTCGCGTCCAAGACTCCTGATTTAACCGGGTTCTCCTCTTGCTCGTCACCCGAATCAGCCGAATCATCCGAATCATCCGAATCCGAGCCTGACTCTCCGTCCTCTTCCTCTTCCTCTTCCTCTTCCTCTTCCTCTTCTGAGCTCTCGCCCAGGTCTAATGCCCCAAATCTGTTAGCAATATGGCTTGAGCCTGTGCGCCTGGACCCGAAACCCACACTCCCGGAACCTGCGTCCTCAGAACCCACACCCTGTTCTGAACGGACAGGATGGGTAGTTGGACGAACCGAACTGCTAGAACTCCCGCCCACAGACACACCAAGACTTTCCTTTTGAGCCTGTGATTTAACTTTACCAGGTACAACACCCTGTCTAAGGGTCTGTCCAGAATGAACGTCACGACCGCGCCCACGCCTACTGTTACCGCCCCCTGAAACCTCTTCGGATTCCCAGGATTCGTCGTACATGTTGGATGAGCTCATATCTATAATTTTAATACTTTAGGAAATACTGAGGTCCTAATTTTCAATTTTTATATATCTTCATAAAGGAATTTTTTCATACATGTTGTCATACCATCAGGAGCAAAGCCAATAGTACAAGCAGGATCTGAATAACAAGCATTATAATCTCCACCATAAATAGCACAATTAGTAAAGTTTTCTCTAGTATTTTTTCTATCCATTAAATAAATTACAATAAGTACTAGTAATAAAAGCAAAATTAGATAATCCATTTATTTTATATAAAAATAATTAAGAAAAATAATTTAGTTTTATAAATAAAAATTTAATAATTTAAGTTAAAAATATTTCTATCTGAATAAAAAGAAATAAGCAATAAAAGCAATAATTGTACTTGTTACAAGTAATTTGTTACCTTCAGCAAAGAATAACATCTTATGATATAGAATAACAAATAGATTAGTATGAATAATAATACTATCACGATATTTCTTTGATTGATAATATTCAATAGTTGCAGCCTGTGTATTAATTTTTTTAATTTGTTCAGAAGAAACAGTTTTAAGATGTTCAACTTCCTCAATATACTTTCTCATTAATCCCATAATAAGAATATTAGAAATAGGTTGATTAGTTGCTAATTCGATAGGTGTTTGTCCATGTTTATTTTTAATTGTATAATTAAATTTATTAGTATTAACGAGATTTGATATTTTAGCAAGATTATTAGTAACAACTAAATCATGATAAATTGTATTTCCATCAAATGGGTCAATATAATCCATATCCTCTGTTAAATTATTGTCAATAATATAATTAAGCATATATGAGTAATCTACAGAATCTACTGGGGTATTTTGAGTATTAATAGTTATTTGTGGTTCAACATCAGCATCTGATACCCATTGGATAAAATCATTTTTATTTTTATCAGAAACACAAACAACTGAATAAATATTTTTATCCTTTGTAACCTTAACATCGTCATATCTAGACATTAGATTTCTAAGAACAAGTAAAAATTTAGCTTTAATATTTGGATTAATAGTTGTATTATACATTTCTGGGAATTTATCCTTAATTAGTTTATTAAATAGTGCAAATTGATTAAAATTAGTATCTATATTAGCATATAATATAGACATTATCTTTGTTTCAAGGTTATCTAATGATAATTCTTCAGTTGACATTTTAAGCTATAAATTAATTACTTTAAATATTTATAATGAAAAAATCAATTTTTTTATAAAAAAATTGATTTTTAATAGATATATTACAATATCCATAATAATAATATATAAAATGTTTAGACCTGATAATTATGGATACCGTAGTCAAACAATGACTCAAACAATTAATCCACCAAGTAGCACAACTACTGGTACATCTACACGTACATCAACAGTTACTGCAACTAATACACATAATGATAGTGTAATATTTGCAATAGTTACTGGTAATTTAAATGAAGTTAAAAGATTAGTTAATATCTCAAATATAAATAATGTTATTGATACTAAAAATAGATATACTGCATTACATTATGCTGTAAAACTACCAAATAACGAAATAGTAGAATACCTTATGAATTGTGGAGCAAACACTTCTATTAAACAAAATGAAGGTAAGGATGCTATCGATTTATCAATTGAAGCTAATAAAAGATTCCTGGTTGATAGGGTAATTAAAGATGCTACTAAAGAAGCTGATGCGCTATTTACAAAATATGATGATATTAATTATAAAAGTAAAAGTCTTGAAAGAGAAAATAAGCAATTAAAAGAGACAAATCAATATCTCGAAAAAGTTAGTGCTCAACATGTCGAAAAAATTGAACAACTTAAAAAAGAAAATACTAATGTCAAAAGAAAATTAGAGGAAAGTGAAACAGCTTTCTCTAATCTTCTTAAAAAAACAAAAAAAGAAAATAAGTAAATATTTTTAATATTTTAAAGTGTATTAAAGAAATATTATTTTTTTAGTAGTCTAGCTAATTATATTTATTTTACTTAATTCAGTTGAAATTGTATATTCATTATGTCCAGTGAAAAAACTTGGTCTATAAAATGTAATTTCTTTAATCAAATAATTATATTTAACTTGACCATAAACACTTTTTGTAATATCACAAAAATAATTAATTATTTCTGGTTCTATACCAAAAAAATTATCACAATGATAAACAATATTATTTACAACATCTTCGTAATTAGAAATAATTCCTTTAATAAAATAAGGTAATTGGACATCATCTTTAACAAGTTCCTTGTTTTTTCTAAAAATTACAATATTAACCAAGGTGTAAAATTGGTCATAATAATACTTTGTAACTTTTTCTAAAAGTAGTACAATTTTATCTAAATTTTGTGGTGCTTCGTGTATAAGAAAACTTGTATACTCGATATCAGATTCCTTTTGCTTACGAAAAGTTCCTCCAATACAAATACAGTTAACCAAATTTCCTGTTCTTAAAATTGCTTTACCATGATTTATAACACATTCACCTTGTAATACATCAATAATATTTGTTTCCTGATAATAAATCTCAATCATTTTTATTATTTAATTCCATAAAGTTATTTTATATAATTATTTGATAATGACTGATACATAAATTCAATTTTTATAATCATTATAATAGTGTGTATTTATAATGAAATATTTTATATCTAGCACCAAGTCTTTCCAATGATATTTTCATTGATTGTACATTTTCAATTTGGTCATCTACAAATATTACATATAAATTATCTAAATAACTTGGATTTTTCGCAGCTTTTACTTGTATAATAGATTCAAATTCTGGTCCTTTAAGCGTATAACCTTCAGAATCCAAATCACAACAATGAATATTATATCTAATTTTTTTATCAGTATTTATTAGTTTATAAGAATTAAATTGTTCATTAGTATAATTTTTAATTGACTTATGTCTATTTGTTAAAAATAAAAGATAGTCTGGATTAGTTTCATAAACTAATGTTACTAAAGAACAAATATCTGATTCCTCAAATATCTTGTAAAAAGAGCTTGATAATACTACTCCATCAATATCAAGTACAAGTAATACGTTTAATTCTCTTTCAATCATTTCAGTATAATGATCTAAAACTTTTCTAATTCTATTACACCTTATAATATTTTCTTGCATTAACTGTCTAAGACTACTATACATTATATTTTTATTTAATAAT
>JACCDW010889080.1_pt1 | contig 28168 bp, 57 predicted proteins | sample 7449781 | NCBI WGS metagenome assembly JACCDW01 (sample SAMN15323449, study PRJNA562643) | freshwater metagenome | isolation source: river surface water | place: USA:Blue River Watershed | collected 2017-08-18
ATGTTAGTCCTGAATATGTAAACTATGTTCATAGAGAAACATTTACTGCTCCAGCAGGAAAAACAATTGCAACAGTAACCATACCTACAGACTGGGATTACTTTGCTATTGACAATGTTTCTGCAACCAAACCAACATCAACAACAGTAATAGAGGACTTTCAGGTAAAGTGGGAGGGTATTTGGACCCCACAATATACAGGAACACAGTACATAACAGCACCAGCAGATGATGGAGTTAGATTATACCTAGATAACCAGTTAGTTATTGATGATTGGTATGACAAGGGTGGCGGTGGATCAACTGCTGATGTTGAAACTACTGCTGGAGTATCAAAGCAATTTAAAATGTGGTACTACGAGAATGGTGGTGGAGCAAATGTATCCTTACTTAGATATACTGGTTCTGGATGGGAAGTCATACCTGCATCAGAATTTAGCACAACAACTGCTACACCACAACAGTTGCAGGCTGTTGCTACTGCACAAAATAACTTAAATCTTGCACAAGAAACACTAAATATATTAGAATCAGATCTTACAACTGCTGAAGAAGATTTAGTAGAGGCTGAAGGAAACTTAGAAGAAGCACAGAATGAATTAGAGTCAGCGATAATTGCAGTTGGGGTTGCTGTAGTTAATATGAATGCTAGTGTAAGCGCTGCACAAGCAGAGGTAAATAATACACTTGCACAAGAAGAGGCTGCAAGACAGGCTGCAGCAGCAGCGGAGGCTGCAAGGCTGGCAGCAGAAGCAGCAGAAGCAATGAGAGTGGCTGCAGCGCAAGCATATGCAGCAGAACAATCAAGAATAGCAGCAGAGGCTGCAGCAGCCAGAGCAGAGGCAGCAGCACAGGCTGCACAGGCAGAAGCAGCCAAGGCTGAGGCAGATCGCATTGCAGCAGAAGAGGCTGCAGCACAGGCAGAGGCTGAAGCACAGCAAGCAGAAGCAGATAGAATTGCTGCAGAAGAAGCAGCAGCACAAGCCGAAGCAGAAGCCAAAGCAGCAGAAGAAGCAGAAGCCCAAGCAGAGGCGGAAAGATTAGAAGCAGAAGCAGAAGCAGCACGACAGGCTGAAGAAAATGCTAAAGCAGAAGCAGAGGCTAAAGAAGCAGAAGCAGAGGCTGCTAGACAAGCAGAAGAAGATGCCAAAGCAGAAGCGGAAGCCAAAGAAAAAGAATTAGAAGAAGCAAAGGCTGAAGAAGAAAAGGCTCAAGCAGAAGAAGAAAAACTAGAAGAGATTCTAGAAGAAGCAAAAGATGGAAAAGAATTAACTGAAGAGCAAAAAGAAGTTGTTGTTGAAGCATTAATAGAAAATCTTAAGCCTGGAGAATCAATCTCAGCAGCAGAAGTAAAAGCATCTGGTGTTTCATATGCAGACTTGCCACCATCAACACCAGTTGAATTACGTACAGATGAAAATGGAAATGCACTTGTAATCACAGCAGCAGTTGCTGCAAATATTGAATTGGTTCAAGATCCAGGTGCTTTGCTTTCAGCAGCATTTAATGATCCAGGAGCAGCCCTTGCAGCGCTTGGAAGTATTGGTGCAGACATGACTGAAGCAGAAAGAGAAGAAGCAACAGAGATGGTTGTAGCAACAGTAGTTGCAGCAGGAGCAGCAATCAATGCAGCAGCAGTTGCAGCAGGCGGAGCAACAGGTGGAAGTACGGGTGGTGGAAGTTCTGGTGGGGGTGGTGCTTCAGGTGCCAACTCACCAGGTTCAAGAGGAGGAAGAAAATGGTAAGAATAATAAAAAATATAATAAAGGATCTAATTGATCAGGCATGGACTCTTCTTGGAATGTTTATTGCCTGGGTGGTATTAGACGGAAGTGCTAAAACCATAGTTGGGTATGGCATTGTATTAACAACAGCCCTATGGATTGTAACCAGTCCATTTAGAAATAAGGAGGAATAAGATGGCAAAAAAGAAAGAAGTAGACCTAACTGTATTTGATGAAGCAACAGGCGAAGAAGTTCTTGGCTCATCAGCAGTAACAAACCTTTGGAACATTTTTCTTAGAATTATTGCAGTCTTTGCAGCATCAGGACTATCAGTCATTGGTGCGGGAGCGGTAGTTGGTATTTCTACAGTCACAGCCGTAACTATGGCGGGACTATTAGGAGTAGCCACAGTGGTAGAAAGACTAGCAAGATCATTCCTAGATGATGGAAAACTAAGCGCAGCAGAGATTAATGCAGCGTTTTCTAAAGTAGATAAGCAGTCATAATAGACCCTATTTGACAGCCCCTTCCAGGCAATGGTATACTAGAATATATCTGTTTGGGAGGGGTTTCTGCATGACTTGTATTGCTGTCGTAAAGCATGATGACAAAGTTTATATGGCTGGTGATAGAGGTGCATCTGACGATGGAACTATTCTAGCACTTGATGCTCCCAAAGTTTGGAAGATTGGTCCGTATCTAATTGGATATGCTGGGGCAATGGATGGAGAAAGAATACGTTATAACTTTAAACCAACTGCACCTAATATTAAAGATACAGACAAGTTTATGCAAACTAGGTTTGTCAAAGAACTAAAAGAATTTTATAATGAGTTTTGGGTGGATACATCTAAAGATGGTGACCTTGGTTTGATCATTGCAGTTCGTGGTGAAATATATGAACACAGTTCTGCAGATATGTCTTTATCTAAATATACACTTCCATATCTTGCAATGGGTTCAGGAGCAGAGTATGCTTATGGAGTTCTTTATGCAACCGATAAACAAAAGAATGCAAGAAATCGTGTAGTCTCTGCAGTATCTGCAGCAATTAAATTTAGCCCATCATGCATGGGTCCAGTTGACGTAGTAAGCATTTAAAGGTATACTTATAATATGATTGACGATAATAACTATCTAGAATTTGAGATATGGCTAAATAATGGAATTGAGCGGGGCTGGATAACAGAACCGTTCTGTAATACTCATGATGGCGATCCATACATGACAGAAGAAGAGCAAGAAGAGTGGGAAGCAGGTGGCGACCCATGTCAATACGTAATCAAACTAAAGGGGTAAAAATGAAAAAGGTAGCGTTAACACTAGCAGTAATTCTTGGATTTGCTGTAGTACAGCCAGTTCAAGCAGCACCAACAGACACAATTGCAATCATTGATACAGCAATTGACTCAAGCAAGAACAAGAATGTTGTTTATGAAGTTTGCATCACAAATGCAAAGACTTGTTCTAACAAGACTAACTTTCAAGAAGGTCCTGGCGCAGCAGCAGTTGCTGATTGGAAGGTAAAAGGAGTTGAACACGGGTACAATGTTGCACAAGCAGCAGTTCTAACAAACCCAAATATTAAGATTGTATTTATTAGAATCTCAGACATTAACGTTCACTCTGCAACATTTTCAGCAATACATAATGCTGGAGAATCATTGAGTCGTGCTATTGAGTGGGTATCTAATAATGCATCAAGACTTAACATTAAGTCTGTATCTATTAGTCAAGCGTCAGGACTTCGTGCAGAAAATCTAAAACCATGCACAGAAAATACTGTTGTGATTAAGTCTGTAGAGTCTTTGAAGCAACAGAATATTCCAGTGTTTGCTGCAACTGGTAATGATAAATCAACAACTGCAGTAGGATTTCCTGCTTGCGTTGCTGGTGTAATTGGAGTTGGCGCACTAAGGCCTAACTTAGAGTTTGCATCATATAGCAATGTAGGACCTGGACTAGACTTGGTTGCTCGTGGCGACATTAATGTTATTGACTACTTTGGTGTCAAGAGAACATTAACAGGAACATCAATTGCTACGCCAGTCGCAGTAACTTTGTTAACAACAAGAAAACTGTCTGAGTCATGGGATGAACTTATTAGTTCACTACCTAAAGCACAAGGGTATGCTCATATAGCATAACTATAGGTTTTGGTCTGTAACTCAGTTGGTAGAGTGCCGAACTGTTAATTCGGAAGTCGCAGGATCGTGCCCTGCCAGACCAGCCACAAACACCAGTAGCCAAGTTGGTTAAGGCCCCGAACTCATAATTCGGTTATCGTAGGTTCAAGTCCTACCTGGTGTACTTGATATAATAAGAGTACTACTACAGAAAGAGAAATAATGATAAATACAGAACCAATTCCTTTTCCAGGAACAGAAGAAATAGTAAATAATTTTGACTACTATAAAAACAAATTTATTAATGATTCTTTTTTAGTATTTAGAGATGCCAATCTTAGTGCAGAAGAACATTCTGCATTTCATAAAACACTTGGTGGATTATTCGGGTGGTATACAAATGAGTCTCCAGAGGATGTTTATAGTTATACAGAGAACCATTCTCATAATGACTTAATGGGTTTATCTGGAAAAGATGATATTATGCTTAAATGGCATATTGAGCATGTGTATTATGAAAATCCAATTGTTGCTGCTACATGGAATATGTCAATTTTTAAAACAGATTCAGAAAATGGCAAGACATATTTTGTTGATTCAGAAAAAATTTATAATATGATGAGCGATGATTGGAAATCTTTTTTGTCAAAATGCACTACAAATACAGTAGAGTTTGATAATAACAAAGACAATTCAGAAATGGTAAAGTATAACTATGAAGTAATTAAAAATCATTGGTTAACAAATAATCCACTAATAAGAATTCGTGTATTAAAGGATGATGAAAGTCCTTCAAACCTTGTCTTATTTGATGGTAATAGTCCAAACAATGATCAGACTAAAAAATTTAATGAAATTTCTTTGTGGTTTTCAAATCAAATAAAAGATAATGAAGATATTAGAGTTGTTCACAGATGGAAACAAGGAGACATATTTATACCAGATATGTTTAAACTTGCTCACGCAGTTACTGGCGGGTTTGATCCAAAAGACAGAGAGTTTACTGGAATCTGGGGACACAAAGATAATAGTTTTGACTTTTTAATACCAAAATAATTTATGCTATAATATTAGTGTACTGCCTTCGGGGGTACATTAACTTATTCGCTTGAAAGGGGAATAATATGGTAACACAATTTGGTCTGGATCTATTTAATGATCCATTTTTTATTGGCTTCAACAGAGAGTTGAGCCGTCTTAATAATGCACACAAAGTAAACTCACAGTCATACCCGCCATATGATCTTATCAAACTAGATGAAGATACATATAGACTATCAATTGCGGTGGCAGGGTTTACAAAAGAAGATATTGATGTTTCAGTAGATAATGGAACATTAATTATCAAGGGCGAGATTACTGAGGTTGCTGATGCGGAAGTGGTTCATAAGGGTATCGCATCACGTAAGTTCACCAGATCTTTTGCTCTTGGTGAGTATATGGAAGTGACTGGGGCAGAAATGAAGGATGGTATGTTACATATTAATGTAGATCGTATTATTCCTGAAGAAAAGAAGCCTAAGTCAATTACAATCAACTAAATTTCAAGGCGCTACCTTGGACAACCTGAGTAAGTTGTAAAACTGCTCACTCTTTGCTATAATAGATATAACAAACTTTTAGGAGGGTTTTATGGCTGTTAAAGGCTCATTAGAAGCAATCATTGCGGTTGCTAAAAAAGAAGTAGGAACTATTGAAGGTCCAAAGGATAACGAAACAAAATATGGCGCATGGATGAAAGTTAACTTCCAGCCTTGGTGCCAGTCATTTGTTTCTTGGTGTGCATTTACTGCAGGACTAGATTCAAAGATTTACCCAAAGACTGCATCTACTGTTGCAGCAGCAGATTGGTTTAAGAAAAATTCAAGGTGGGCAGATTGTCGCAATGATGACCCAACTCCTGGAGACTGGATCTATTTTGATTTTCCAGATGATGGTGTAAATCGTATTTCACATGTTGGTCTTTGTGTAAAGAATAATAATGATGGAACTATTCAAGTTATTGAAGGAAATACTTCAGGAACTGCAAAGGGAGATCAACGTAATGGTGGAATGTGTGTTGAAAAAACTCGTGCATATATTAAACAAAATGGTCGTGGTCTTATGAATGCAGTCGTTGGTTGGGGTCGTCCAATCTATACTGGAGAAGCAAATATTCCTTTGCTATCTAAGGTTGAATCTACAGATTCTCCAGCATTAGTAAATAAACCTGCTAACAAAAAGCCTGCTGTACAGAGCACTGCTGGTAAAAAGCCTGCATCTAAAAATAAAGATGATGGTATGACTATTGGAGCAACTGGTGAACCAGTTATAGTAATTCAAAAGAAACTTAAAATTACTGCAGATGGTAAGTTTGGCAAGGGAACTGAAAAATCTGTTAGAAAGTTTCAAAAAGATCATTCTCTTCCAGTAACAGGAATAGTTGATAAAAGAACCTATCAGATGATTGTAGAGTCATAATATGGAATCAACCAAAAGAACTTTATTAAAGACACTAAGTTGGGAAACATTTCATTTAGTCGGCGTTGCTGGTATTATTGCCTTAGTAACATACTTTATGACTGGAGAAGTTGAATATGAGTATGCTACTTTGGGTGCTCTAGGATACATTCTATGGGAAGCACTTGGCTATTTTCTACATGAAAGAGTCTGGGCTAGGTTTGGAAATAAAGTAAAGTAATGCCTATTTACGATTACAAATGCACACAGTGCTCATCTACTGTTGAATACAAAAGAGATTTTGGAGACAGTACTGAGCCTGTGTGTTGTAGTGAAGTAATGCAAAGACAATGGCAATCGCCAGGTGTAGTTTTTAATGGTTCGGGTTTTTATTCCACAGATAATAGAAAGCGGTAGTATACTATGAATACAATGATTGAACAAGAAGATCAAGTATGGATGCTAGACGCAACAGATCGTTGTGACTCATGTGCTGCACAAGCATATGTTAAGGTAATGGGTCGTGTAGGAGAACTTTTATTTTGCAGTCATCATTATAATAAAATCATGGATAATGCAGTTGGATATGACAAGATGATGAAGTTTATGGTTGAAATTATTGATGAGAGAAAGAGGCTAGAAAATGGGGAATAATAAGCACCCGTTTAACAATACTCAAATTAAAAACGGTAGAATTGTTAAACTAAGAAAAGATGGTCGCATTAAAGCAGATTTAGGTCCGTACTATGCCAATCATAATAAGGTAAAGCCTAAGAGAGTTGGATAAAGCATGTACGAATACTATGTACGCAAAGTAGAGAATGTTGTGGATGGAGATACCATTGACGTTCTTATTGATCTAGGGTTTGATATTTTATTTGCATCCCGTGTTCGTCTTGCTGGAATTGATACGCCTGAGTCTCGCACATCTGATAAGGCTGAAAAAGTTCTTGGCCTTGAATCTAAAGAATATTTAAAGAAGCAACTCAAAGATGCAAAGTCTGTAGTAATCAAAACAGAAAAGATGGATTCGTCTGAAAAGTATGGTCGTATTCTTGGATGGCTATACATTAATGGAGATACCGAATCAATCAATGATAAGATGATTAATGATGGGTATGCTTGGGGATACATGGGTGATACCAAGGTAAAAGATTTTGATGCACTTAAAAAGGCTAGAGCGAAGTCTGGTAAGTAATGAGACACATACTCTACTTTACAGCAGAATGGTGTAATCCCTGTAAGCGTACTCGCCCGATTGCTGAAGAACTTGATAGGGATAATGTTATTAAGATTCAGTTCATAGATGCCGATGACAACGGAGAACTATGTAGAAGGTTTGAGATAAAAGCAATACCAACTTTTATTTTAATTGAGGATAACAAAGAAATACGCAGAATGAATGGTGCTAAAACCAGGGAACAGATAGAAGAGTTTATCAATGGATGAGATTGACTTAATGATTGAATCCTTAATCCTGTCTGGTGCCCTTGAAATTGTTGCTTTAGATGAAAAAACAGGTCAACCACTATATGGGTTTGGCCCAAATATTAAAGAAATAATGCCAGATCTTTATAGACAACACGTTGAAAGTGTCAATAAAGATATTATGGTTTTATGGGAAAATGGGTTTTTAGATATAAATTTACTCTCAGATAATCCAGTAGTAACGCTCACAGATAAGGCTTTTATAGACAAAGAAATTAATAAAATATCAAAAGAACTTCAGACTAGCCTACTTGAAGTAAAGCGTCTTTTGGTTAAGTAATCTGCTATAATCATATAGTAGAAAAGGAAGTTGCTATGCCATATAAAGTAGGAGCCAAAGGCTCATATGGATGTTCAGGATATCCTGCCCTAAAAGTGGGAACAAATGAGGTAATGGGCTGCCACAAAACAAGAGCAGCAGCAGCAGGTCAGATTTATGCAATCAATGTTTCTGAAGGAAATGTGTCAAAGTCCATGCCAAAAGAAGGCGACATGGTTATGGCACCGCATGATGATGAAGTTTATATTGGTCGTGTTGTACACGTTATGACAGAAGGAATGCTTGGTTCACCTGATTCAGAGTATTCTATTGCAGCATCTCAAAATGAACCCGCACTACTAATTCAATTATTTGAATTGGAAGAAGGAGAAATTGAAGAAACAGAATATTTTGTGGGAGCAAAAGCGTCTGAAGTAATGGCTATGCCATCGTTAGAGGAGAATATAGGAATGGACAAAGTTTTAGATCAAATTAAAGATTTAGCATCTGTTGTTAAGCAACTTGTTGGAGAAATTCCTGGTGGAACTCCACAAGAACAAATTGCTGAAGATCAAAATGGCTATAAAAATTGTGGATGTGAAACATGCAAGGCAATGAATGTTGATTGCCCAGACTGTCCTGCATGCTCTCCAAAGAATGTAGGAGAAGGACAAGATCAAGAGTTTGAAGCAACAAAGCCAGATTCAATGGATGAATATGATAACGCAATGGGTAAATCAGATTGTTGTCCAGATGAAATAGAAAAGCAGGCACCATGTTGGGAAGGTTATGTTCAACGTGGAATGAAGCCAGGTGAAGGTGGAAGAATGGTTCCTAATTGTGTTCCTGCAGAAAAAGCAGACGATCTTTGGGAAGATGATGACACTGTTATATATGAAGATGAATCAGTATCAAAAGCAGAAGGATATTCTCCTCCAGCGGGTGCAAGATCAGCAGCAAGAAGAGCAATTAAATTTAAAGAAGATGGTAAAGCCAATGGTGCAGGAACTGCAGTAGGCTGGACTCGTGCAGGACAGTTAGCAAGAGGTGAAAGTCTATCTCTTAGCACTGTTAAACGTATGTACTCATATTTTTCACGCCATGAAGTAGATAAAAAGGGTAAGGACTGGGGCAATACAGCAAACCCATCTAATGGATATATTATGTGGCTTGCATGGGGTGGAGATGCAGGGTTCTCTTGGAGCCGTAGCATTGTTGAAAGAGAAAAGAAAAAGTCAGATAGGATATGGGCAAACAGTCCATTTAATATACAAAAGGGGTAGTATATGGATGAATTAACAATTGATCAACTTAAAGAATTGGTTAATTTTTACAAACAACGTGTTTCTGATTCAGAACTAAATGTTCTTCAGACTCAGTTAAAATTAAAGGGTGCAATTGAATTAATTGCTCAACTTGAGTATGTAAAAAGAGAATTAGAAACAAAAATATTTTCAATAGAAAATGCACCTGCACCTGAGCCAGTTATTGTAGAAGAACCAACAGTACAAAAAAGCAAAAGATCAAAGTCTGTATAAAGAATGAGTGCACAATCCTGGGCTTTATTTGGCTTGACATTGTGCACCCTTTCATATATACTTTATAAAAGAGTAAGAAGAAAAATTTTTCCAAGTATTGAGTATAGTCAGAGTGGCATACATATGATGGTTAAAGATTTTCTTCCAAAAACTTTATATGAAAAACCATTAGTACCTTCTCAATCACTAAAGCATGTTGAGAAAAATAGCATAAAGGTAATTTTTATAGAGGATAAAGCATATTGGGTAAGCAATAACATGTTTTATTGTGCGGAAGCAATAAATGGTAATGTTGATATAGATACAACAGGGCCAGTTGATACTAGTAATATGTCTAAAAAAGATATTGAAAAGATGTTATTCATACTGGATAACCTACAGAATGGAAGTAATGATGATAGTAGCAGTGCAGGGAACGAAAGATTTTAATGATTACCAAGTCTTTCTTCGTGCAATGGGTGTTGCAATGTCTGCAATGCAAGAAGAAGATAAGGAACTATTAATTTACTCTGCTGGTCCAGCAAAGATTAACTCTATGGTGTCTGAATTCTCTAATCTTTCTGAAAGAGGAATGAAGGCTAGAGGTAAAAAGATTAAGTTCTTTAAAGTTCCAGCATCGTACATTGAAGAAAATATAGATCATGTAAACTATCTTGCTTTTTTAAGTAAGCCAAAAGAATCAGTATCAAAGTTGGTTGCAGTAGCCGAACTCAAAAATATTGAAGTCGGAATATATAGATATTAAGGATATAAAAATGATTATTAAAAGTTTAGAAACAATGGAATCAATTGTAAAAAAGAACCGCAACCTTCGTTGGGATGGCTGGAATGTAATTGATTTAAAGAAGTCAGAAATGGCTCGTACATCTCCAAACGGTATCAGAATTAATGGTGAGTGGTATCTTCATAAGGTATACACTGTTAATACTAATGGTTGGGATATTCCGAATAAGTACAAGGAGTAACCCTTGAAGCAGCACTTATGGAAAGATGAAGCCAAGTGTCTTGGGCTAGACACTAATTTGTATTTTGAAAAATACGAAGAAGATATTGACTTAAGAATAAACGTAGACAACTTTTGTGTCTCCTGTCCAGTAGCAAAAGTTTGCTTTGCAAATGGTGTTTCTGGAAAAGAATGGGGCGTATGGGGTGGTGTATACTTAGAAGGTGGAGAAATTTCACGAGAATTTAATAAACACAAAACTAGAGATCAATGGGGTAGTATATGGCAATCTTTGACGATGGACAAGATTTAACAACATTTGAAGATGCTTGTTCAATTCTTGCTGAGTTGTGGGTAAACCATAAGCATGAAAAAACATTTGAAGACTTTATATCTTATAATGATTTAGGTCTTCCTCTTGCTTTTTTAATTGATTCAGAACTTGTTACTCCAACTGAAATTGCAAAAAAATATGTTGAAGAAACATGGTTGATACTACTAAAGTCACTTAATATTAATGATGATACTGGATTTACTTCTCTTGAAGATATATTTAATTATTCAAAGGATAGCGAATAATGTATACAGATGCAATGAAGAGAGCAGTTCATTCTTTGATTCCTCCTAAAAATTTTGGAGTAAGCATTATTGATAATGATAACTTTATTACTATCAAACTAAAAGAAGATGATTTTTTAAGTATGGTTCATGATGAAAAAATTCAGGCTGTACAATATGTTGCTAAACTAAAAGATGCTTTAGAGCAAAATGGAGCGATTGTTTTGGTAACCAGAGAGGCAGTAAGTAAATGAACACTGTAACAGTAATACTTTCAGCGTGTCTTTTTTCATTAAGCGTATCTTATTTAACTTTGCTATATAACTTTTCAAAAATTAGATCACAGTATAAGTCTTTATTTTTTGACATGATGCTTATGGAAAAATTAATAAATGAAATTGAAGACTCTAAATTAAAAAGTGATGAGAGTGTTCATAAAGAAAACTTTATTAAGTTTCTTTCTGATTCTCGTGATTGGGCATATCAGTATATTGAAGATGTGCAGACTGGACTTAAAACATTTATTGATGAAACTGCACCAGAAATAAATTATTTTAGAGAGTACGGAGACACTATGGCATTGGCTCCAAACTATTACTCAATGAAAAAAATATCAGAAGAGTACGATAAATTAAAATCACTACTGCCAGAAGAAGAGTTAAAATGAAAGATATATTCTTTTCAATACTAACAGGTTTTGGATGTGGCGTAGTTTTCGCAGCATTCAAATTGCCAGTACCAGCACCACCAGTTTTTGCGGGAGTCGCAGGAATTATTGGTCTATGGATTGGCTTTACAGTTATAACAAATATAGTATCCTAGGAGGAAATTATGAATGAACAAATTAAGAAGGCACTAGCATCATACGGACGATCAGTTCTTGGTGCAGCAGTAGCAATGTACGCATCTGGAGTAACAGATCCAGAAACACTAGCATACTCTTTGCTTGGTGCATTGGTACCAGTACTACTCAGAGCAATCAATCCAAATGACGCAGCATTTGGTCGCCTACCAGATGTAAAGGCAGTTGATAAGGCTGTTAGATCAGCAAAGGTTGTCAAGAAGGCTCCTGCAAAGAAGAAGGCAGCAGCAAAGAAGAAGTAATTCTTTAGAGGGGGATAGGTTTATGCTTATCCCTCTCTTTCTTTGGCTAAAAAATGACATATTCATATAAAGATGAATCAAGACAAAAGTCTAAGACTGCATTGATTTTATGCGTTTATATCAGGCTTGAAAATTTTTATAAAACATTAACCATGATAAAAGAACAAACCAATAAAGATTTTGATTTATATGTTTGCGATAATTCAGATAGACATGACAAGGTTATAGGATCAATAAAAAAATATTTTACTGGAACAGGTATAAACACATATGTAAAAGTATATGAAAACAAATTTAAAATATTCTCTAGGCATATTCTAGCAAAAGAATTAGCACTAGAGGGATATGAAAAAATAATATTTATAGACGATGATGAAAAATTTTCTGTTAACTTTATTAATGATTGCTATAGTCAATATGAAGAGGATGCAGTAAAATCATTTTGGGCACACAGAATAGACTGCATATATGGAGAAAAGGTTAAGATAAAGGGCAATGAATTAGGAAACTATGCTGGCGGTGGAGGACTTATCTGCTCATCTAAAGTCTTTCTTGGTAAAGAACTAACAGAATGCCCAGAAGAATACTGGATATTAGATGATCTTTGGTTATCTTATTACCTATTAAAGTTTACGAACTATAAGATAAAAACTTTAGATACTGACATTAGATTTATGAGGGATAGCAAGGCAACATTTTTAACTTTAGGAAATACAAAACAGGAGTTTTCTGATAAGTATATACTGCCAGAGTTTGGTCCTCAATACTTTAATGGTAAGATATAATTGATAGTGAATGGAGATACATGACTAAAAGCATAGTTACAGGCGGAGCAGGATTTATTGGGTCAAACCTTGTTGATGGCCTAATTGATGCTGGTCATGAAGTTATAGTAATTGACAATGAATTTTCTGATTCTCATGAGCATTTTTATTGGAATGACAATACTATTAATCACAAACTAGATATAAGAGACTACGAGAACACTAGATCATTGTATGATGGTGTTGATTATGTTTTTCATTTAGCAGCGGAATCAAGAATTCAAGCAGCAATAAGCAACCCAATTCAGGCTGTAAGTATTAACTCTGTTGGAACCGCTACAGTGCTTCAGTGTGCTCGTGAAGCAGGGGTAAAGAGAGTTGTCTACTCATCAACATCTTCAGCGTATGGTAATAATCCAATACCAAATGTAGAAACTCAGCCAGATGATTGTTTAAACCCTTACTCAGTATCTAAGGTTAATGGTGAAAAGTTGTGTTCTATGTACACAAAACTGTTTGGACTTGATACAGTTATATTTAGATATTTTAATGTTTATGGGGATAGACAGCCAACTAAAGGTCAGTATGCACCAGTCATAGGATTATTCTTAAAGCAGGCAATTAATCAAGAACCATTAACAATTATAGGTAATGGGGAGCAGAGAAGAGACTTTACTTATGTATCTGATGTTGTTAATGCAAATATAATTGCTGCAACAAAAGATGTAGATAAGAGTGCATTTGGTCAATTATATAACGTTGGCAATGGAGTAAATTATTCTATCAATGAGATCGCTGCTATGATATCTGATAAAACTGTTTATCTTCCACCAAGAATTGGTGAAATGCAGGAAACATTATGTAACAGTGAAAAGTTTAGAAATACTTTTGGGTGGGCACCCAAGGTAAGCATGAAAGATTATTTATATGCAAATTGACTTAAGAAAACTTTCAACGTTTTATATTAACATGGACAAGCATAAAGATAGAAATGCTGACATGATAACCTTGGGTAAAGAGTTTGGATTTAAGGATTATACAAGAACAACTGGTGTTGCAATGCCAAAGCAACCAATGGCTGGCTGTGCAAAGTCTCATTATAATATTCTAAGCAAAATAAAAGATCCAACAATTATTTTAGAAGATGACTGCGTTATAAAAAATAAAGAATTTATTATTGATCTACCAGACGATGCTGATGCACTGTACCTTGGACTTTCGGCATGGGGTTTTGTTGGCGGTATATCTAAACCAGGCAACTTTAGGTACGCTAAGCACGATAAATATAATAACATATACAAGGTTGATGGCATGTTGGCAACTCACTCAATTCTTTATATAACAGAAGATTATATTAATATTGCTAAAAAGGTTGCAATGTGGTCTGGAGATAACAATCAGCATGTTGATCAAGGGTTTGCATCAATTCAAAAATACTTTAATGTGTATGCTCTTAAAAATCCAATCTTTTATCAACATAGTAATACAAAATCTACAGATATATTTTTAAGAGGAAAAAATGGCTAAGTTTGGATCTTTGTGGGTAGGAAATCCAATGACAAAAATACAAGAAGTATCTTTATCCTCTTTTACATATCATGGACATGACCTTACCCTATATGTATACGACATGGATATGAAGGTCCCAGAGGGCGTTCAGAAGGCTTTTGCGGGGGATATAATGGATGAGTCTGAGATGTTCCTAGTACAGAATACATACGCAGCCTTCTCAGATCTATTTAGATATAGAATGATTAAGAAAACTGGTTTGGTATGGGTTGATGCAGACACTATTTGCCTATCCCCCGAATGGGATGGACTTGGAGATACTTACGCTTGCCTGGAAAACGATACTGTTGTTGGTGGCGTTCTTGCCTTACCCCAAGATTCTCCAGCAATTAACTATCTTATTAAGAAGTCAACTCAGTTTGATAAGACTAAGATTAAGTGGACTGACGTAGGTCCTGCACTGGTAGATCAAACTTTTAGAAAATTTAATTTAATGAAGCATGTTTATCCAATGGAAACTTTTTGTGGAATTCACTGGTCTCAGTGGGAAAAGTTATGGAATCCAAAACATATAAAAGAAATTAAACTATTAGAAAAAACATCAAAGAGTATATCTGTGTATCATTCAATGACAACTCGTGGGGGAATAGATAAGAACTATCTTCCGCCTAAGTCTGCAATGGAATACTTTTATGATAAGTTCGTAATGAAGAAATGGGGATAGGATGAATAAGATAAGTATTGAATACGATAAAGGGTCTAACTTTTTATCTCATTTGATGAAGAACTACGGAAGCGATAAGGGATCTCCTCATGAGGTAGATATCACACCTTCTGGTTGGATTGCAAATAGATACACAGACATATATCATATTCTTTTTGGAACAATTCGTGATAGTGCTCAGAAAATTTTTGAGTGTGGAATTGGCACAAACAATGAAGATGTTAAGTCTAATATGACCTCTAATGGTATTCCAGGAGCCTCGCTTAGAGGTTGGAGAGACTACTTTTGGAATGCTCAGATATATGGAGCAGACATAGACTCTAGAATTTTATTCAAAGAAGACAGAATTAAAACATATCATGTTGACCAGACTGATCCAGAATCAATTAAGTCTATGTGGGAAGAAATAGGAGAGTCTGACTTTGATGTTATTTTAGATGATGGCCTACATGAGGCTGATGCTAATATCACTCTTCTTGAAAATTCCTGGGATAAACTAAAGCATAATGGAATTTATATTATTGAAGATGTTTACTATACACATGAACTATTAAAGAAATATCTAAAAGAAAAAGGATATAACTTTATACTTGTTACATTTGATAATACTGCAAGTTATTGCTTTGTTATATTTAAAACTACAGTATAGTTTTATTGATTAAATATGCTTTTAGGAGTTGAACTAACAAGCATTCCTGCCCTTGGTCCTTCAGACCAAACCTCATGAGATGTGTTCTTTGGAAAAAATAAAACATCTCCTTCATCTAGTTCATAGGTAACTGATTCGTTTCCTGTTATTTTCCAAAACGATTTTCCAATTATTTGTAAGTAACAGGCATCCCAAGGATCGCTGTGGCTGCTAATAAACTTTTCTGACAATGAAACTTTAATTCCTTCAGAGTGCCAAATTGATTCACATGTGCAATTACGAGCATCCCAATGTTTGTAAAAATTGCAGTCACTAAAATCTTCTTCATTTTCGCTATCTTTATTTATTTTTATAATAAAGTCTTTAATTTCTGGAAAATCGTTCCAAACATTTCCAGTTTGAGGTGCCAACCAAAGAGGTTGAAGAGTAAGAATATTGCCAAATACATCTATCATTGAATGAAGGTTTTTCTTTTTATTTAATTCTTCATTCTTAATCAAAGATTGTTTATATACAAAATCTAATATATTTTGCCAAGTAATAGAAGTTGGAAAATATTTTTTTAATAAAATTGCTGAAGAATTATTTATTGCTGCATCAAACTCATTTAGTGTTATACCCATCAAATGATTATATCATAAAATTGTGCCCCCGACAGGATTTGAACCTGTGACCTTCACCTTAGAAGGGTGCTACTCTTCCGCTGAGTTACGGAGGCCTTGGAGCGGATAGCGGGAATCAAACCCACACATTAACCTTGGCAAGGTTACGCACTATCACTATGCAATATCCGCATTGTCTTACACATAAGCATACACTGAAAACATCTTATTGTCAAACTCATCACTATGATATAATTAAAAAATGGGGATACAAGAAAAATTAAATGATCTAAGACATATCTTGGATAGGGATATCACAGATAAAGATAACCCGCATAACTATATTGCAATATATCAAGAAGAAATGACTAAGGTAAAAGATGTTTCAGTTCTTGAAATTGGAGTTTGGTATGGTGGATCTTTGCTTTTATGGGATTCATATTTTGAAAATGCAACAGTATGTGGTGTTGATTTATACCCAAAATTTAATGGCGTTATTCCAGATGGTATAGAGTATCCAGTACATGTAATTGATTCTAGAGATAAGAAAGCATGTGATGAAACATTCCAAAACGAAATGTTTGATTATATAATTGATGATGGCCTTCATACCGTTGAATCACAGATTGCAACATTTGAAAATTATTTTCCAAAACTTAAATATGGTGGCAAGTATTTTATTGAAGACATTGAGATATTTGACAATGTTTCAATTCTTAAAAATCATTTAAGTAATTATAACTATAACTTCTATGATCTTAGAAGCATAAATAATAGAAGTGACGATATGCTTTTTGTAATAACTAAAGATTAGTTTTAACTATTGTATATCCATTAAGTTTTAAATCTTCAACTATAGAATCAATAATTACTGTGTAGTTAATATCCATAATATAATGTTCTTCTATCCTATGCATATTGATTGCTGTTGGAGCATTCTTTTGCATTGATTGTGCTATAACCTCTTTATAGTCCATTTTCATCTTCAAATACTTCATTTTTGCCTTGAACAATTGCACGGCAAGCCTCAAATGCCTTACGAGTCCTACGACTCTTTAAGAATCCTTTACGTTCCCAAATTTGCTGGGTAAATAAAATATCCTGGTCCATTTGATACCTAATTTCTTTGACAGTAGTAACGATAAGGTCAACTACGTTAGCCTTTTGTTCTTCTGTTAGTTCGTCTGTCCAATCAGCCATCTCTTCTCCAATGTAGGTACGACTTAATATATACTGCTGCGTATGCTAATGCTGAAAATATAAATCCATATTGATCAGTTATTAGAGCATAAGCAATCCACAATACTTCATTAAATAAAAGTACAAACCAACCCCAGATAGTCTTTCTTCCAACAAAGAAAATACCTGTAACACCTATTACTGCCAATACCCACGACCACATATATTTAGTATATCAGAAAATCATTGTTTATGCAATATCAATATAAAGGATAGTTTGGATTAATTTTGTTTTTGTCAATGATATCAAAAAAGTTTACCAAAATATTTAGTCTTAATCCAGAAGTTACCATATTAACGCCATGCTTTGAACTAAAACCAGGAAACATTAACAGTGTTCCAGATTTTGGTTTTAATGCAACTTTATATTTTTCAAAGGTTATCTCTCCGCCTTCGTAATCATCTGTTAAAAATATACCGCATACGTAGGTTCTACTTCCAATTTCATCAATATTTATAAAACCATCTCTATCGTCATGATGCGACTTCAGTTCTGAACCTTTAAACATAAGGTTTGCACTTACTCTGTTTAATTGAAAATCACCAACAATATCATAATTATCTACAAAAAAATTATGAGCAAAATGAACTGCCTTATATATTTTCATTTCTGGATCGTATTCTTTTGACTCTGGCTTTGCATCATCAAAAAAATATCTTTTTCCATCAATCCCGTAGGTTCCGTAGTTTTCTCGTGGATCACTTTGCATATTTTCTTTAAAGTATTGAGTAAGTTTTTTGCAATATTCTTGATCTATAAAATTTTCAACTACATAATATGGGTAGTTTGGCTTTATCATTATTCTACAGCCTGAACTGGTATCATTAATTTACATCTTTCACAAAAATAATATGTTGCTCCAGTAAACGGGCAATTACCTGCAAATGTAAGTGTGTGATTTTTTATCTTGCATATAATTGATTTTATTTTCATAGTCTAAATACCCATATTCCAAGGCCAATTAAAACTAAAGAAGGTATAACATATGTCATTGATCAACCTTGTATGTCATTGCAATATAACAAGCAATATACCCCATAATAAATGCGGGGATTAAAAGTAGTGCATTAATCATTTTTTACCTCTTCCTGTGGTACCCATTTAAGTTTTCCATCTAAATATACTGGCCAATACCCTAGGGCTTTCCAGTCCATCTTCGTAATCTTTGGTTCTCTCATTTTTTCTTTGTGAGTCTTTCTTTGATACGAGCATTGCGCTCTTTTTCAGTTACAATAATGTAACCAATAAGAGTAGGGATTCCAATAAAAAATGCTATTGATATTACTGCAACATCAAGGTTTGGAACTACTGCAATTACATAACTCAAAACAAATACAGCCATAACTGGCAATACCCCATGAGCCCAGTATTTAAATAATTTATCTAACATGATTCCTCTTTTCTGCCCTTTTAGTTTAGTATATCAACTTTTATTGTTATTGTCAATTTCTTTAATAACTGGATCAAGTCTATCCCAATATCCGTTTGGACTTCCTTGATATGTTTGACCAGTTTCTCTATCTATAAGCATCCACTTTCCAGGGGATCTGGTAACAACTTGTAAAACAACATCTTTATTAACTACATCATATGTAAAAGCCTTACGCTCTTTAGGAACGCATTCATCACATAACTTAGCACCTTGCCAAATTGTAGGGTACTCCGTATATCTGCGACAGATAGCACACTTACTCATTCAAAAGTTTCCTGAGTCTTATAAAAATCATCTTTACTAAAACCAATGTCCATCATCTTGTTTTGAATTTTATCAATACACTTAGGGCATTGCCTTGTTGGGTTTTTTGTTTCATATTTTACTTCAAAAAAACCACCACAATTAAAGCATAAAACTTTTGGCATATTTGTCTCCTCTACTTAATAAGTATATCGTAATATTGTTTTTTAGTCAAGTACAACTACCTAAAAAGTTTAAATATCCTATTTCTTTCTTTTACTTTTTCTCCGTATGCATTTTTACCATTTAAGTATAATGCATGGGTTTGATCATTTTCTTGAGCAATGCCCTCTTTGTTTCTATTTTGACTAAATACACGAACTTCATCAATTTTTTCCCAAGACTCAGCATCTTTATACTCAATCTTAAATTCTTCAAGTTCGTCTATCTTTAAAGGAATAAAGCACATAACTGGGTAGTCTTTTGGCATGAAGATATCTTGATTAGTAATGGTCATTTTCCAGTTCATAGTAAATGGAAATGCAGACCAATCTGTTTCCACTATTCCAGTACAAGGATGGATTCCGTCAATCCACATGTTAGTAGGTCCAGACAAAAGTAATGAATATCCTTTAGGTGTTTCAAAAAATCCTCTGGTCCCACCAAAAGTAATTACTCCTTCTCCAAAATTATTATTTGCTATAGAGTTGTGTATTGGCTGACCAGTTTTTGTATTTGTTATCTTTACCCCACCTGGCATCATGTCACCATTCCAATTGAAGGTAATATCTTCTTCAAGACCATAGTACCAACCAAGGGTATTGGCAAGCATCATTGGTGGACAGTTTAATCCCCCACTATTCTTAAGCCATTCTCTTTTTGCTGAAAGAGGTTTTGCTGTTACATTGTTCTCAGGATATCTGTATACATTTATATATTTATCCATTATTATCCTTATACATGTTGCCAGATGTTTTAATTTTAATTCCTTTTTCATTTGCAGCCCATAAAGTTGATATGTATCTTGTATCCCTTAAAACTGGTCTAACGCCATGTTTATATTTAGTAGTACCTGGATGTATTACAATGTCGCCTTGTGTTGGATGATATTCTGCTCCAATTTCTGGATAATATATTTCTCCTCCAGGAACATCGTTGTGATATATTGCAGTATTAAATAAAATTGTTTCATCATCATTTTCTTCAATTTCACTAAAGTCTGCATGAACAAACATTTCTTCACCCTGTTTCATTCTATGAATAGAACTAGGACTACCATATCTAATGATTTCGTTTGACTTAAACAACAAAGAAAATCTTTTTATTATGCTGCTAGAAACTTCCTGTATTTTTTTATTTTGAGAAGCATTTAAATATTTACCATGATACCATCCAGAATTTTCTTTCCACCAATCATCTTCATTGGCAGAATTAGCAAAATCTAAATAATAGTTTGATTCTTCTTGGCTTACAAATTTATGCAGTACCCAAATATTTTCTTCAACCTTGGTCAAGTTTTTAACATCATAGAGTATTTGTTCTATCTTCATGACAACGTTCTTGGAGGAAGTTTCATAACTTCTTCTGGATCATTCTTAAGCAATCCTGGCTCAACCTGTACATAATCTCCAGTTTCAACATCCTCAAACACATACTGTGCCTCTTTCATAACTTTTACTCTAGAATCATATCCAAAACCAGTTGTTATATATCTGTTAGGTCCATCCTCTAATGGCCTTACTCCATGATCGTATCTTCTCCCAGTTCCTGGGAACATTACAAGGTCTCCTGGATTGCCGTGATACTCTATTCCAATTTCTGGGAAATATAAATTTCCACCATTAAACTCATTTAAATAAAGTACTACGGCTAATATACAATAATTGTTGTGTCCACTTGCACCACCAACAACTTTACCATTTTCGTCATAGATATCTCTTTTTTCTGTGGGATTGTCTGTATGAATAAACATTCCCTGACCTGGAGTTAATCTATGAATTGATCCAAAAGCACCTACATAAATATCTTCGTTTAGTATTGACTCAAACTTTTCTATAACTTTTGACGATGTTGAAAATATATCAGAGTTTTGATCTATTGATATAAACTTTCCAACCCACCAGTCTTTATTCTTTTCCCACCACGTTTTTTCATCAATTGATGCAATGTAGTTATTGTATGAATCAAGTACTTCTTGTGACACAAAGTTTTTAATAACCCAGATGTTTTCTTCTATCTTTACAAAATCTGAGAGTGTATCAACTTTAATCATTTGATCAAGGGGAGTATGCTCCGTCATCTTCTTCCAAAGCGCTTCATCCATTTTTATTCTCCATCATATATTCAAACACATCTTCAACTATTTTATTTATGTGAGCAGGGTATAAAGATTCTAACCTGCATACCCTACAATCACACATTTAATTATGAAGAAGCCTTAATGCACTCAATGATATCATCATAGATTCCATTAACCCATGCATATTGAACACTGCTTGGGTCGTCTGGATTATCAGAAATTCCATTTGCTTCCAGAACCTGAACTTTTCTATTTGAAATAATCTCTATGATTTTTTCAACTGTTTCTACTGACATGCTGCCCCCTTTGGTTGTTTTATAAAAGTATATCATGTTTTAAGCAAATAGTCTAATATCCACCCAAACATTCATTTCTAGTATGATAAAGCCTGGTTTTGGTTATGTTCTTGCGGGTAGGAGCAAAAAGTTGTTTGCTACACGTACAAGTGTATGACCACTCTTTGGCAAAAAAATCATATACATACCCTTTTGCATTAGAATACTTTTTGGCTACAAATGCTGTAAATGGGTCTGGTATATCCATGCTTATCATGATTAAATCATATCAAGTTTTACTGGATAAGTCAAGTATTAAGAAGACAATCCCATTTCTAAATGATTTTTGCATACTCCAGAAACGGTATAAGAGTTCTTCTCTACTGTGACGACTTGATTATATTCAGCCCTTTGGTCACAAAAATAACATATATCAGAAAAGGTTTGAGTCATACTTATATGATACCATATTACAGTTTGTTGTCTATAAATCCTGTAATTACATATCTATTTTTACCATCAACTCTTTTTACCCCATGCATAAATTCTGGGTATGCAGAGTGAATTAAACATGAGTTTGCTATAGGCTTAAACTCAATACCCTTTTTAATATACGATATTTCTCCACCATCATAGTCATCATTTATATAAAATATAAACCCTTTTTCTATATTTGATTGACCAAAATATGCATTAGAGCGATCAGAGTGTGGAGTCATTGACCACTCCTCGCCAAAATCCTCAATCTTCATTGACTCTCCTGCCTTGAACATAGTAACAACATCACCCATAATTGCGGTAAATTTATTTTCTGGATCTGCAATTGATAAAATTTTGTTAAAAATATTTGAGTATATATTTTGTCTTTCAGTGTCCATTGTCTTTATGTAGCGGTGATGAATAGGCTCCCATCCACTTTCTTCTTCGCAAAATAATAGTAATGAGTTTAAATCTTCAGAAGACAAAATGTCTTTAATGTAAAAAATTTCTGGATCTAAGTATATTTTGTCCATATGTTCATTATACATGATATGATTTATCTATGTCTGATGAACTTGTTGCTATTTTGGCGGTACTTATGGTGTTTTTCGTAATGTTATTAACAACTTTTAAAAAATAACATGAGTAAAGTTTGATAAAACTATGCATGGTATAATTACTATATGACTATAAGGACAATTGAGTACCTCCTGGGCAAGTTTGGTTCTGGCAAAAGTCCAGGGTCTGCGGATTATGTTGATCTAATTGATACACTGGCGGATGATAGAAATGCTGTATATTTTTCATCAACTGCCCCAGCAGATACGGGTGCTAACCCTCTTTGGTTTAATACAACAACATCAGTTTTAAGCATTTATCATAATGGATCTTGGATTTCAGGTTCAGGAGGTGAAGCGGGAGGCGGCGGCGGAGGCGGCGGCGGAAGCGGCAATGGTGGAAATGGTGGCAATGGTGTCATATTATTATATTACTAAGGAGAATAAATTTTTTTATGTGTTGCCCAATAATATAGTTTTAAAGTTCGGCGCCGTATAGAGGTTATAAACCTACTTATGCCCTACACGGGCACTATCGGTTAGATTCCCTATGTGTTGCCCAATAATACAAGCACTTGTCACAGCAAGGTTTGTTAAACTCGCTAGACTTGGCGGTATAGAATTCAGCATAAATCTCAGGATCTTTACGATACAGATTAGCCTTATGTGTAGTAATAACTCTATCCACATGCTCTGGCTTTGACCAAACAGGTTTGAGGTTGCCCCACATAGAACTAAATGAACGCTTTAGAGCATTGAGGTTTGCAACATTGTTGACTGTCTTAATGCCACGGAAGTTGGCTTCATAAACCATATGGTCAATATAGTCCATAAGGTGTACCTCAGAACCCTTCCACATAAGAACTGCTGGATGATTACGCCAAGCACCAGACTCAGAAGCGCCAGAGAGAATCTTCATAATCTGGTAGCCTTCAAGGATTTGTTTGTTAAGGCGCTTATTATCTAGGATTTGGGCAGAGTACTCATAGTCTGCTGAAGGTAGAAAGGTTTGCATTTATCTCTCAATCATAACCCAGAACCATAGTAGGTCTAGGTTTATAGAATAGCGCTCAAGACTAAAGCCTAGCCCAAATCGCTTGAAGGAGCCACCATAGTGGACCCATGTGTTTTTGATTTTAATTTCTTTATACATGAATCAAGTATCCCATATTTTGCGGGGGAAGTCAAGAGAGGATCATAATCCCTAGTATAACTCTACTACACCACTAGTATCTAGACATAGTTTACAAACCTCAAAGAACATTTTGCCAGAAGGATCTATTCTATAGTCATATTCGTGGTCATGAGGGGTTTTACGCATATCGTTGAAGCGCTTCCATGGGTCTTGCATAAAGTCATCTATGTCCATAAACCAAGTATATCCTATTTGTCCCCTGCATTTTTTTGATATTCTTTGATTATTTTAAAAACTTCAAGCGCTAGAGGATAGTCTGTATCCCCATGCCCATGAAACATTATATCTTTGTATCCAAGGCTTTTGATATGCTCTATGGTTTCTATGAGTCCATCTGTACTTCTAAGGGCTACAGAGACTACCCTGGGCTTTTTTATATGGTGTATAGGGTCTTTTGTGTTTATCAAATACTCGTATGGAATCATATTGGCATCAGCATATTTTTCTACCATATCAACTATCTCAGCAGATGTTCCAGCCACATATGAATATGGTTTTTCATCATAAATGTTATACCATACACTCATGTATTCTGCTAGATAATCTCTTCTTATTAGGCCATTGGATGAGTCATTGACCTGTCCTATAATGCCACCATAGTTCTTCTCATCATCTCCTATGACACCAGGAACAAAGTTTATCTCTAGCCTGTTTCTGTCAATAGCATTCATGCTTTTATTTATCATAAGTAGATACTGAGGAGATATTGTATGTGGTCTAATTGCGACTATGTATTTTAACTTTTGTTCTTTGTTTATAGCACGAGCAACTCTAACGATTTGATCACCAAGACCTGCTACATATGGAAGAAGTATGCCATAGAAACCAGCATCTTCTAAAATATCGGATATGTCCTTTAGGTCTTTATCCATATGTCTGCCAAACCAATAGTATCTCATAATTCTATATTATATACCACATATGTAGGTCTTATATGTCCGATTTGAGAGGTTTGATAGTAAAATAAATCTTACTGATATTTTTTATATTTGTCTTGAAGTGGAGGAAAGTGGAGCATAGTGGGTTATTGAGCATTTCTAAGAAGGGGTTCGTAATGTCTTGGGGCCCCAAACCTCCTATCACAAAACCTTTCTATTGTCAAACCTTCAAACCTCATATCCAGATAGCGGATTATACCTCCAAACCATGGTTTTGTCAAACCTTTTATGTACAAAATTCTGTACAAAATTGTACAAAAAATGTACAAAAACTCCAGAAAAAATATAAAAAGGTTTGGAAAAATATCCAAAAACCAGGAAAAAAGGTTTGTCTATTTGTTGTGTATTATACTAGGGGGATTGGTATCATTTTGTAATCCCCGCTAAAAAATGCACGGGGATCGTAATGTATTATAAGACTATTTGTCTTGCTTAAAGCGGGGGAATTTAAGAAGAGTAGTGATCTTACCTATAATAGGAATAACCTTCTTATCCTGGTTCTCTTTATGCTGACTAAAGGTTTGTCCAACAAAGTAGGGACCACCTTTTCTTGAGAAATAGTTTCTTGTCATAAATACATTATAACATGGTTTGATAAAGTCCCGTGATTTTTTTGTGAGGGTTCGTAATAAGGTTCCCGTGAATTTTTCGACAGGGATCGTAAAGCGTGTTTTTAGAAATATCGACGAAAAAAATAAAACGCAGGACTGTAATTAAACAGCCTGCGCCCTAAAGAAATCTTCTGGCGAGTCATACATTATCGTTGGGTCTAACTCACGCATATCACATAGCATACGCCAAGCAAGTTCCAACTGTGCTTCGCCATCTTTAGTAGGATTAGCCCAACCACCAGCAATAAAGTCTGCTAGGTACAAACCATCTTCTAAGTCAATCCAAAACTCTGAAGGTAGATAATCTACATTCTCTAGTTCTAGTGCATCTGTGTTAATCCTTGATAGGATATTTGCTATCTTACTGTAGTCCATCACGCCACCTCTGTCTCATTACATTTGGGTCTAATACTGCTTCTCGTTCATACTGCATTGCTTCTAGTATAGTCTCTAGTCTTGTATATGTCAATTGTGGCAATACCCTTGCCAACATGATTCCTGTTTGTTCAATATCAAGGTTTAAATCTTCTATGATAGTTTTAATTCTTAACGCTACCCGTTCTTCGGGTGTAACTCCTGTCTTTAATCTCATGAATCTCCTAACCCTCTATTGTATCAAAAAAGTAGAGAGGGGTCAAGCCCCACCACAAAGCCTGACCCCATCTCATTATATGGACAGGGTGACCCTACCCTATCACTTGCTCAGCAAATACTCGTGGGGCATATGCATTGATGAATGCGTCCCAGTCTACTGCAACATTGTCAGTAACAGTCTTGTTAACAAAGTCAATGACTACCGTCTGCTCACCTAGGTCCATGGCCCCGTTGTTGTTGATGGCGTAAATACCAAACCCTGTTTCATCAAGGATGTTGTGTTGAATAAGATAACTAATAATCATACGGGTACCGTAGGAAGAGTCATCCCATCGTCTACGTGCATGCTGCAAAGCCTCTGCAATGTCTGATTCCCATGAGTCCTGGCCCCAGTGTGAGTACAGTACTACAGATGAATCAGTGCCATCGGTAAATACAAAGTTAATACGTGCTCCCATTATTCTTGCTCCTCTGTTAGGTAGTTTACTTCAATGATATCAAATGCTGCCAATTGTGTCCAATTATTCATCGTCTAGGTCCAATCTAACTAGTGGTATTACACTAAGATTATTTAAGATTTCTCTGTATACTTGATCGTCGTCCTCTGTATCAGTCTCAGCAATGAAGTTCATATACTGACCTGATGGTTCATGAATAACTTCAATTTCCCATTTAGCCATGTCTACTCCTCACACTCGTGGTCGTCTTCTTCGTTGTAAATAAATACCCCGCAAACTTCACATTCTGCTGCTGGTTCGTCCATCTGAATCTGAATCATAGTATTTTCAGGGACTGGAATTTGACTAACAAGATAACCAATCCTATTAACAAAACCCCATCCACTCCAAATGTAGGTTCCTCCATCATCGCCATCACCAAACATCCAGATTTTGGCGGGGTCTTGAGATTTAACAAACTCTACCTCATCACCATAGGTCTCAAACATCAAACCATCTAATGAAGAATACTCATCATAGTTATTAGGGATGAACTTGAATTGCTCATCTGCTTCCTCAAAGGTCATCTCAATAAAGTTATCCATGCAAAGCCTCCTCGTATGCATATGGGTCAAACTCTGCAACCTTAGATTCATAGGCTTCATTATAAACTAAAGCATATGCGGCTTCTAACCCCATTGCATAGCCTTCTGCTTCTTTGCGTTCAAAGCCATCCATTGCATCATCATAGCCTGATTCAATCTCAGCCTTATGAATGATTATGTATTGCTCCCAAGCCTCATCAATGAGGTGCTGTAGTTTTTCCTGTGGTGTCATCATGTCTCCTTAGCAGTGGAAATCTATTGGTACTAAAAATTGTATCAAAGGGTGAGCGGGATTGTCAAGTCTATCGTAGACATATCCCATATGTGCAGAATATTCTACAAAATCATAAAAACCGCTATTGTATGAATAATCATCTTGCAACATCTTAGTTGCTTGTTGTATATAGTAATTATTCATCTCAAACCTTTGGTCTTGTGGAATACCACTATTTGAGATATAGTCAACGATATCGCTAATTAACTTGTCTGTGTTAATTCCTTTTAGACAACGATTCATTTCTTCAATGCGATATTTTTTACACAACTCTAATGTTTCTTTAAACAGTTCAGGTTGTTCTGCATATGAGATAATCATATCTTCTGAATTATCATACTGTGAATCAGACCAACGACCACCACCAACTACGTGCCAGTCTGACCAGTCTACCCAGTTACGTCCGTCTTCCATGATTAATCTATCTTGAACTGTAATGAATGCTTCGTGCTTGTCTTCTGCTTCTACAGCCCACCAGTGAAGTGTATGCATTAGATTACTTCCTCATCTAACTCTACATCTTCATCTTCTTCTTGTTCATCTACCTTGATAGAATAAAC
>JACCDW011816625.1_pt1 | contig 28149 bp, 27 predicted proteins | sample 7449781 | NCBI WGS metagenome assembly JACCDW01 (sample SAMN15323449, study PRJNA562643) | freshwater metagenome | isolation source: river surface water | place: USA:Blue River Watershed | collected 2017-08-18
ACCGGCTTCCCGATCGCCAAGATCGCTGCCAAGCTGGCCGTGGGGTATACGCTGGACGAGCTGGCCAACGAAATTACCGGCGGCAAAACACCCGCCTCGTTTGAGCCCTCGATTGATTACGTGGTGACCAAGGTGCCACGTTTCGCCTTTGAAAAATTCCCGATGGCTGATAACCGCCTGACGACGCAGATGAAGTCGGTGGGCGAGGTGATGGCGATCGGTCGTACCTTCCAGGAGTCGCTGCAGAAGGCGCTGCGAGGTCTGGAAGTGGGCGTCGACGGCTTTAACCTGAAGACGGTCGACCCGGAAACCATCGACGAGCAACTCGCCAATGCGACCCCGGATCGCCTGTGGTACGTGGCCGATGCCTTTGGCGTGGGCATGACGGTTGAGCGCGTGTTCGAGCTGACCAAGATCGACCCGTGGTTCCTGACGCAGATTAAGGAAATCGTCGATCTGGAGCTGACAGTTGAACAGCGCGCCTTCGAGAGCCTGTCTGCCGAAGAGTTGCGTTATCTGAAGCGCAAGGGTTTCGCCGATCGTCGGCTGGCCTATCTGACCAAAACGACTGAACAAGCCGTGCGCGAGCGCCGTCATGCGCTGGGCGTGCGTCCGGTCTACAAGCGTGTCGATACCTGTGCGGCCGAGTTCGCGACCAACACCGCCTACATGTACTCGACCTATGAAGACGAGTGCGAAGCCCAGCCGACGGACAAGAAGAAGATTATGGTGCTGGGCGGTGGCCCAAACCGAATCGGTCAGGGCATCGAATTCGATTACTGCTGCGTGCACGCCGCGATGGCGATGCGCGAAGACGGGTACGAGACCATCATGGTCAACTGCAACCCGGAAACCGTATCAACCGACTACGACACCTCGGATCGACTGTACTTCGAACCGCTGACGCTGGAAGACGTGCTGGAAATCGTCGCCATTGAAAAGCCGGTGGGCGTGATCGTGCAGTACGGCGGTCAGACGCCATTAAAGTTGGCGTTGGCGCTGGAAGCCAACGGCGTGCCGATCATCGGGACGTCGCCGGATATGATCGATGCGGCCGAAGACCGCGAGCGTTTCCAGAAGCTGCTGCACGATCTGGGTCTGAAGCAGCCGCCGAACCGTACGGCGCGTACCGAAGAAGAAGCACTGCGTATGGCCGAAGAAATCGGTTATCCGCTGGTCGTTCGCCCATCGTATGTGCTGGGTGGCCGCGCCATGGAAATCGTGCACGAGCAGAAAGATCTCGAACGCTACATGCGCGAAGCGGTCAAGGTTTCGAACGATTCGCCCGTGCTGCTGGATCGCTTCCTCAATGACGCCTGCGAAGTCGACGTCGACGCACTGTCGGATGGCAAGGAAGTGATTATCGGCGGCGTCATGGAACACATCGAACAGGCGGGCGTGCACTCGGGCGACTCGGCTTGTTCGTTGCCGCCGTATTCGCTGGGCAAGGCAGTTCAGGAAGAACTCCGTCGCCAGACCAAGGCGATGGCGCAGGCACTGAATGTCTGTGGTCTGATGAACGTGCAGTTCGCCATCAAAGACGATCAGGTGTACGTGCTGGAAGTGAACCCACGTGCGTCGCGGACGGTGCCGTTTGTTTCCAAGGCGACCGGCCTGCAACTTGCCAAGATTGCAGCCCGTTGCATGGCCGGCCAGTCGCTGGCTGAGCAGGGCGTCACCAAGGAAGTCGTGCCGCCGTACTACTCGGTCAAGGAAGCTGTGTTCCCGTTCGCCAAGTTCCCCGGCGTCGATACCATTCTCGGCCCGGAAATGAAGTCGACGGGCGAAGTGATGGGCGTGGGCAAGACGTTCCCCGAAGCCTTTGTGAAGTCGCAGATGGCCAGTAGCGTCAAACTGCCGAAGAACGGTAAGGTCTTCCTGTCGGTGAAAGACAGCGACAAGGCCAAGGCCGTCGAAATGGCACGCCAACTGCATCTGGCCGGTTACCAGCTGATCGCGACGCGCGGCACCGCCAAGGCCATCGAAGAGGCGGGTGTGCCGGTGCAACGCGTCAATAAGGTGACCGAGGGGCGTCCGCATATCGTGGATATGATCAAGAATGATGAAATCGCCCTGATCATCAATACGGTGGAAGAGAAGCGTCACGCGATCAACGACTCGCGTTCGATTCGGACGTCAGGTCTGATGGCGCGCGTCACGATGTATACGACAATCTGGGGTGCTGAAGCCGCTGTGGCCGGCATTCTGTCGGGCGATGCGCTGAAGGTTTACGCCATTCAGTCGCTGCATGCTCAACTAAACTAATAGTGACCGCTATGTCGAAGGTTCCATTAACCGTTAAGGGTGCTGCCCTGCTTCAAGAAGAATTGCAGCGCCTGAAAACCATCGAGCGCCCCGCCGTGATCGAGGCGATTGCCGAGGCGCGCGCCCACGGTGATTTATCGGAGAACGCTGAATACGATGCAGCAAAAGAAAAGCAGGGCTTCATCGAAGGCCGTATTCAGGAAGTGGAAGGCAAGTTAAGCCACGCCCAGATCATTGATCCGGCCGCCATGGATACCGATGGACGTTGCGTATTTGGCGCAACAGTCGATCTGGAAGATGCAGACTCAGGTCAAGCCGTGATGTATCAGATCGTTGGTGAAGACGAGGCCGATATTAAGCAGGGCAAAATTTCGTATGCGTCCCCGTTGGCGCGTGCGCTGATTGGCAAGTTTGCTGGTGACGTGGTGCAGGTTCAGACGCCCGGTGGTCAACGCGAATACGAGATAATCGACGTCCGGTACATTTGACCGGATCGTTGTACTAACCGTTCTGGAAATTGCGTTTGAGCTGACGCGGTGCCTTGCGGCGACCGGTAGCTTTGCCGGATTTGTCGACGCGGACTTCGGCTTTCGGCCGCCAAACCACCAACAGCTTGCCAATGTGTTGTATCGCAGCGGCGCTCAGGTTGTGACAGATTTCGGTCAGATAGCTTTCGCGCAGTTCGCGTTCGTCGCTGGCGACCCGGATTTTGATCAGACCGTGGATGTTCAACGAATGGTCGATTTCTTTCAGTACGTTGGGCGAAAGACCCTTGTCGGCGATGGTGACTACCGGATTCAGGTTGTGCGCCGCCGCTTTGAGTTCCCGGCGCTGGGCCGTGCTAATCGGTAGCTCGCCCGCTGCAGGTGCTTCTGAGGTGTTGTCGGCGATCAGTTGGGCAAGTCGGTCAGCGGTCATAATGAATGGAAACTCGGGGCAGTAAACACGGATAATGCAAGGCTGGCATTGTACGCCAGGCATCGCAAAAGCAGATAGAAGCAGATCGAAGATATGGCAAGAACCAAAACGAGCAAGGCATGGATGCGCGAGCATGTGAACGACCCTTGGGTGCAACGCGCCAAGGCCGAGGGTTGGCGGTCGCGCGCGGCCTTCAAGCTCATGGAGGTCGATGACAAGGATAAACTCATCCGTCGGGGCGGTATTGTGGTGGATCTGGGTTGCACGCCGGGCGGTTGGTCGCAGGTGGCGCGCAAACGGCTGGGCAATACCGGGCGGGTGATTGGTCTGGATCTACTTCCACTGGATCCGCTGTTGCCGGGGGTCGAGTTTCTCCAGGGCGACTTCCACGACGAAGCCGTTCTCAAAGAGGTCGAAGCGATGCTGCATGGTGCTAAGGTAGACCTTGTGCTTTCCGATATGGCCCCCAATATGTCAGGTATTCCCATGTCGGACCAGGCGCGTTCGATCCATCTGGCAGAATTGGCTCTGGATTTTGCCGCCAACCACCTGCAGCCGCAGGGGGCGTTTCTGGTGAAGGTATTCCAGGGGTCTGGCTTTGCCGAGTATGTGGTCGCGATGCGCCAGGTATTCCGTAAGGTGGTGACCCGTAAACCGGAGGCCTCACGCGGCCGCAGCAGCGAGTTGTATCTGTTGGGAGTAGGGTTGAAGGATTAATGTAAGCGTGGTTGCCTTATCCCTTATCGGGCTATGGGCTTAAGGATTGGCCAAGGTTCGATCCTAGAGTCAGGTTAGAATAGAACATCAGTTTCACATTTTGAGCAGAAAGCCATCGTGAATAACAATCTGTTTCGCAACGTTGCCATCTGGGTTGTCATTGGTCTTGTACTGATGACGGTGTTTAACCAGTTCAACAACAAGCAAGCCACCCAGAACGCCGTCGAGTATTCCCAGTTCATCGAAGAGGTCAAGGACGGCAAGATCACCAAGGTCGTGATGGAAGGCCGCACACTCAAGGCCACCACGACCGATGGCAAGAAGATCACCTCTTATGCACCGCCCGATATCTGGTTGGTCTCTGATCTGCTGAAGAGCGGCGTCAAGATTGAAGCTAAGCCGGAAGAAGAGCCATCGATGCTGATGAATATCTTCGTCAGCTGGTTCCCGATGCTGTTGCTGATTGGCGTCTGGATTTTCTTCATGCGTCAGATGCAGGGCGGCGGTGCTAAGGGCGGTGGTCCGTTCTCGTTTGGCAAGAGCAAGGCGCGCATGACCGATCAGGCGCAGAACACCGTGACCTTTGCCGATGTCGCAGGTTGTGATGAAGCCAAGGAAGAAGTCCAGGAGCTGGTCGATTTTCTGAAGGATCCGACCAAGTTCCAGAAGCTGGGCGGCCGTATTCCGCGTGGCGTGCTGATGGTCGGTAGCCCGGGTACCGGTAAGACGTTGCTGGCCAAAGCCATTGCTGGTGAAGCCAAGGTGCCGTTCTTTTCGATTTCCGGTTCGGACTTTGTGGAAATGTTCGTCGGTGTCGGTGCCGCGCGCGTGCGCGACATGTTCGAACAGGCCAAGAAGCAATCGCCGTGCATCATTTTCATTGATGAAATTGATGCCGTGGGTCGGCATCGTGGGGCTGGCTTAGGTGGCGGTAACGATGAACGCGAACAGACGCTGAACCAGATGCTGGTCGAGATGGATGGCTTTGAAGGCAGTCAGGGCGTGATCGTGATCGCCGCGACCAACCGCCCCGATATTCTGGATCCGGCGCTGTTGCGTCCGGGTCGATTCGACCGTCAGGTGGTCGTGCCGCTACCGGATATCCGCGGTCGCGAAGAGATCATCAAGGTGCACATGCGCAAGGTGCCGGTGGCGCCGGATATCAAGGCTGATATTCTGGCTCGCGGTACGCCGGGTTTCTCGGGCGCCGATCTGGCCAATCTCGTGAACGAAGCGGCGCTTTTTGCCGCGCGTCAGAACAAGCGCCTGGTCGATATGGAAGATTTCGAGAAGGCCAAGGACAAGATCATGATGGGCGCCGAGCGTCGTAGCATGGTCATGAGCGAGGATGAAAAGCGCAATACGGCGTATCACGAGTCGGGCCATGCCGTCGTCGCCAAGTTGCTGCCGAAATCGGACCCGGTGCACAAGGTCACGATTATCCCGCGCGGTCGCGCGCTGGGTGTCACGATGCAACTGCCGGAGCAGGATCGCTACGCCTACGATCGTGGATACCTGATGGATCGCATTGCGGTGCTGTTTGGGGGTCGCGTGGCTGAAGAGTTGTTCATGAACCAGATGACGACCGGCGCATCGAATGACTTCGAGCGGGCCACGTCGATGGCGCGTGACATGGTGACGCGTTATGGCATGTCGGATCTGGGTCCGATGGTCTACGGCGAGAACGAGGGCGAAGTCTTCCTCGGCCGTTCGGTCACGACGCACAAGGCCATGTCGGAAGCGACCATGCAGAAAGTCGATGCCGAGATTCGTCGCATCATTGACGAACAGTATGCCTTGGCGCGTCGCCTGCTGGATGAAAACCGGGACAAGGTCGAGGCCATGACGCAGGCACTGCTGGAATGGGAAACCATCGATGCCGAACAAATCAACGACATTATGGCCGGCAAACCGCCGCGCCCACCGCAGCCGCCGGGTTCGGCGAGCACGCCGTCCACACCCGCCCCCGAGAGCGCCTCGGGTGCAGCGGCGACGGCCTGATTTTGCTGAATTAGTTTTAATCCATTGAACCCATTCAGGCCGACCCCAAGGGTCGGCCTTTGTATTTGAATATGCCCGAACATTCGCTACGCTGTGGCGCCCATTCGCTAACCTGGTCAACGGGTCGACCACTCGTGATGGGCATCGTCAATGTCACCCCGGACTCCTTTTCTGGAGATGGTCTGCACCATCGAGTTGATGCGGCTTTTGATCAGGCGATGCGCATGATGGGCGCCGGCGCGGCCTTGCTCGATATTGGCGCTGAGTCGACGCGTCCTGGCGCCCAGCCAGTAGGGGTGCAGGAAGAATTGGATCGTTTGCTGCCGTTGCTTGAAAAACTGGTGGCTGCTGGCGTGCCGATTTCTGTGGATACGGTGAAGGCCCCGGTGATGGCCGAGTCCATTCGGCTGGGCGCAGGCATGATCAACGATGTGACGGCGTTGGCTGATCCCGCAGCGGCCGCTGTGCTAGCGCCGCATGACAATGTGGCTGTTTGTCTGATGCATATGCAGGGCGAACCTCGCTCGATGCAGACGGCGCCTCAATACGGAGATGTGGTGACCGAAGTGGCGGATTTTTTGCAAAAGGCCGAGGCCGCTGCCGTGCATGCCGGTATCGATCGCGCTCGGCTGATCCTTGACCCCGGATTTGGTTTTGGCAAGACCTTTGCGCATAATCAACAATTGTTCCGGGCACTGCCTGATCTGGTGAAGCTTGGCCTGCCGGTGCTGGTGGGTGTTTCGCGTAAAACCATGATTGGTCATGTGCTGGACAAGCCGGTGAACGAACGTGTCGTCGGGAGCGTTACGGCAGCGTTGCTTGCGGCACAATACGGGGCAGCCATGGTGCGGGTGCACGATGTGAGCGAGACCGTGGATGCGCTCAAAGTATTGCGGGCGTTGGGTTGATGGACAAGGTATTCGATAGATATTCAGGAGCTGGATTGGCATGAGTCGAAAATATTTCGGTACCGATGGTGTGCGCGGTCGGGTCGGCCAGTATCCGATTACGCCCGACTTTGTCCTGCGCTTGGGTTATGCTGCCGGACGTGTTCTGGTGGGTCGTTGTGACACCGGCGGTCATCGTCCCGGAGTGCTGATCGGCAAGGACACCCGTAATTCCGGTTATATGCTGGAGGCGGCACTGGAAGCGGGCTTTTCGGCCGCGGGGGTGGACGTTTACCTGGTAGGGCCCCTGCCGACGCCGGGCATTGCCTATCTGACGCGTGCTCTACGTTTGCAGGCGGGCGTGGTGATTTCCGCCTCGCACAACCCCTTTGAAGATAACGGCATCAAGTTCTTCTCGGCCGATGGCAAGAAACTACCGGATGATGTTGAACGCGCCATCGAAGCCGCCATTGACGAGATGGACGGTAAGCCGATGCAGACCGTGGCGCCCAAAGACTTGGGGCGGGCCCGTCGCATTGATGATGCTGCCGGCCGATATATTGAATTCTGTAAGAGTACGGTGCCGCACAGCTTTGATTTGCGCGGCCTAAAAATCGTCGTGGATTGTGCGCATGGGGCGGCCTACCACATCGCTCCGGAAGTGCTGCACGAACTGGGGGCCGATGTGGTGGCCATTGGTAATACGCCCGATGGCGAGAACATTAACGCGGGGGTGGGGGCGCTGCATCCGGAATCTCTGGGGCGTCAGGTGGTCGAAGCCAGGGCCGATTTTGGGATCGCGCTGGACGGCGATGCGGATCGTCTGGTGATGGTTGATGCCAGCGGGCGTGCCTATGACGGCGATCAGATTCTTTATGCGATCGTCCAAGACCGGCTGCTGGATGGCCCGGTTGCCGGCGTGGTGGGCACGCTGATGACGAATATGGCGCTCGAACAGGCGCTGGTGTCGGCAGGTGTGCCTTTTAAGCGGGCCAAAGTGGGCGACCGTTATGTGATGGAGATGCTGGCGGCCGAGGGTTGGTTGTTCGGGGGCGAGAACTCGGGTCATATTCTGGCGCTGGATCGTCATACGACGGGTGACGGTCTGGTTTCGGCGTTGCAGGTACTGGTGGCGCTCAAGCGCTCGGGTCAAAGCCTGGCTGGCTTGCTGGGGGCGTTGCGCCTCTATCCGCAGACCATGATCAATGTGCCGGTGTCGCCCGGTTTCAACTGGCAACAACACGCCGTGATCCAACGAGCCATCAGCGCCGCAGAGCAGCGTTTGGCGGGGCGTGGGCGTGTCCTGTTGCGACCGTCCGGCACGGAACCGGTGCTTCGCGTCATGGTTGAAGCGGAAGATTTGTCTTTGTCACGGGGTGAAGCCGAAAGTATCGCGGCGGCTGTCAAATCGGTCGTGTAAGAATACCGGGCACCAGCGGCGAAAATCTGGAAGATAAGGCCTGTTCTGGTCGTGCCGATTGACCGGAGCAGCGCGAAAATAATAGAATCGAACTTCTAAAACAGGCGCTCGCCATGAGGTTGAGCGCCTTTTTATCGTAGTTTTCCGATTATTCGTATTCCTGCTCAATAGGATCCGTGATGGCGGTCGTCAGAACACCACTGGTGGTAGGCAACTGGAAGATGAACGGCGCGTTCGAAACGAACCGCACCCTGATCGAGGCGCTGCTCGCCGCGCTGGCACAGAAGCCGTTGCCCGAGATCGGTGTTTGCCCGCCGTTCCCGTATCTACCGCAAATCGCCGCACTGCTGGCCGAAACGCCGATTGGCTGGGGTGCCCAGACCGTGAGCGAACATCGTGCGGGCGCCTTCACGGGGCAGGTCAGTGCACCCATGCTGCGTGATTTGGGCTGTCGCTATGTCATTGTTGGCCATTCGGAGCGCCGCCAGTATTGCGGCGAGACCGATGCGCAGGTGACGGCACAGGCGATCGCCGCTCTGGATAGTGGCCTGATGCCCATTATTTGTGTTGGTGAATCCGCCGAGCAGGAGGCTTCTGGCCAGACCTTGAGCATCATCGACCGGCAGCTGGCCCCGGTGCTTTTGGCCCTGGCCGGTGTGGCAGACGAGGGCGCCAGCCTGGTCGTCGCCTACGAACCGGTGTGGGCGATCGGGACCGGTAAAACCCCGACGCCCGAAGGCGTGCAGGCGGTGCATGCCCATATTCGTCAGCGTCTTGTGGCGGCTGGCCTAGTTCAGACCCGTATTCTCTACGGCGGTAGCGTGAAGGGCAATAATGCGGCAACCCTCTTTGCGCTGCCGGATGTGGATGGTGGTTTGATCGGTGGCGCCGCCCTGGATGCCCAGGATTTCAGTACAATCTGCACCGCCGCCACGATGCGGGCGGTGTAATTTCGGTCGTCTTTCAGGAAAGAGAAGTAGGCAAACAGATGGATATTCTTTACGTCATCGTACTTATCGCGAACATCGTTTCGGCACTGGGCGTGATAGGCCTTGTGCTAATGCAGCATGGCAAGGGCGCCGACATGGGGGCGGCCTTTGGCAGTGGGGCGTCGGGTAGTTTGTTCGGTGCAACGGGCTCGGCCAACTTTCTATCGCGTTCGACGGCTGTGCTCGCGACAGTCTTCTTCGTGACCGCATTGTTGCTGGCGAATTTTCAGTCGTTACAGTCGAAAAATGCTGGCAGTGTGATGCAATCCAATGTAGAATCAGCCCCCGGTGTTGCTGGTGCTGCGAGTGTTCCGACGGAAGGCAAAATTGCCGATCCGGAAGGTGCGTCGAAGGCCAAAAACGTACCTCGGTAAGTTGCAGTTTCTGTAGCGGACCGAACAGGAATGCCGACGTGGTGAAATTGGTAGACACGCTATCTTGAGGGGGTAGTGGCGCAAGCTGTGCGAGTTCGAGTCTCGCCGTCGGCACCAGGATAGTACTGTCTGGTCGGTTGTTGTGGGTTTTGGTTGTTGTGCGTCATTTGGCAAACTTTGGGTGGCTTGATGCTCGAAAATTACTTTCCGATCCTGGTGTTCGTCGCAGTCGGCCTCGCCGTGGGTGTTCTGGCTCGTCTGCTGAACCATTTCGTTGCACCGAATAATCCTGATAGCGAAAAGCTTTCCGCGTACGAATGTGGCTTCGAGGCCTTTGAAGACGCGCGGATGAAGTTCGACGTTCGCTACTACCTTCTGGCCATTATTTTCATTCTTTTCGATCTGGAAATCGCCTTCCTTTTCCCTTGGGCGGTGGTGATCAAAGAAATTGGCATGCACGGTTTTATCGCCATGATGGTTTTCTTGGCCATCCTGGTCGTTGGCTTCATCTACGGGTGGCGGAAACGCGCCTTCGAGTGGGAGTAAGCAATGTCCAAGATTCAGGGCGTACTCAACGAAGGTTTTGTCACCACCACGGCTGACAAGCTGATCAATTACTGCCGTACGGGCTCGCTCTGGCCGATGACCTTTGGTCTGGCCTGTTGCGCTGTAGAAATGATCCACGCCGGTACCGCGCGTTATGACCTTGATCGTTTCGGTATGGTCTTCCGTCCGAGCCCGCGTCAGTCTGACCTGATGGTGGTTGCTGGTACGCTAACCAATAAGATGGCGCCGGCACTGCGCAAGGTGTACGACCAGATGGCCGAACCGCGTTGGGTCGTGTCGATGGGTTCTTGCGCCAACGGTGGTGGCTATTACCACTACTCGTACTCGGTGGTGCGCGGCTGTGACCGTATCGTGCCGGTCGATATTTATGTGCCGGGTTGTCCGCCGACCGCCGAAGCGCTGCTATACGGCCTGGTCCAGCTGCAGAACAAGATTCGTCGTACCAGTACGATTGCCCGCTGAGCACGGTAGGGGACACAGAAGATCATGACGCAAAATACACAAGCCCTCGTCGATACCCTGCAACAGGTTCTGGGTGGCGCCATCGTCCGCACGAAGCAAGCTTTGGGTGAAGTCACTATCGATGTTGCTGTCGCCGATTATCATGCGGCAATGTTGAAGCTACGCGATGCTGCTGGCCTCAAGTTCGATCAGCTGATCGACCTCTGTGGGATGGATTACTCGACCTACGGTGGCAAGGAATCGCATGAAAAACGATTTGCCGTGGTGGTGCATCTACTGTCCGTGGAACTAAACCAACGCGTGCGCGTTCGCGTTTATGCACCGGATGATCAAATGCCGGTCGTAGATTCGGTCGTGGATGTCTGGACCGCCGCCAACTGGTTCGAACGCGAAGCATTCGATTTGTTTGGCATTCTGTTCGTCAACCATCCGGATCTGCGTCGTATCCTGACCGATTACGGTTTTGTCGGCCATCCGTTCCGCAAAGACTTCCCGATTTCGGGTTACGTCGAAATGCGTTATGACGACGAGCAAAAGCGCGTTATTTATCAACCCGTCACGATCGAACCGCGCGAAAACACGCCGCGTATCGTGCGTGAAGAAACCTATGGCGAACCGGCGCGATAAGGCGCGGGTTTACATCACCGAGATCAGTACGGACCACACCGGACATCCAGGATCGCAGCATGTCAGAGATTCGTAACTACACATTGAACTTTGGACCCCAGCACCCCTCGGCACACGGTGTGCTGCGTCTGGTGCTCGAGCTGGATGGCGAAACGGTTGAACGCGCCGATCCGCACATTGGTCTGCTGCACCGTGCGACGGAAAAGCTGGCCGAGACCCGGACGTGGGTGCAGTCAGTGCCCTACATGGATCGACTGGACTACGTGTCGACCATGTGCAACGAGCACGCTTACTGCATGGCGATCGAAAAGATGCTCGGCATCCAAGTGCCCGAGCGTGCCCAGTACATTCGCGTGATGTTCGACGAAGTTACCCGTCTGCTGAATCACCTGTTGTGGATCGGCTGTCACGGCCTCGACGTGGGTGCCATGACCATGGCGCTGTATACCTTCCGCGATCGCGAAGATCTGATGGACGTGTATGAGTCTGTGTCGGGCGCCCGTTTGCATGCCGCCTATTTCCGTCCGGGTGGTGTTTATCGCGACCTACCGGACGTCATGCCAAAGTATGAGGTGTCGCCTTGGAAAGACGCCAAGCGCGTGGCCGAGTTGAACAAGAATCGTCAGGGATCATTGCTCGATTTCCTGGAAGATTTTACGAATCGTTTCCCGGCGTATCTGGATGACTACCATAACCTGCTGACCGACAACCGGATCTGGAAACAGCGTCTGGTTGGTATTGGCGTGGTGTCGCCGGAGCGTGCCCTGAACATGGGCCTGACGGGTGCCATGTTGCGTGGTTCGGGCGTGGCATGGGATCTTCGCAAGAAGCAGCCGTATGAAGTGTACGACCGTTTGGACTTCGACATTCCGGTGGGTACCAATGGCGACTCTTACGACCGCTACCTGGTGCGTATGGAAGAGATGGCGCAGTCGAACCGCATCATCAAACAATGTATCGCTTGGCTGCGCGACAATCCCGGCCCGGTGATTACCAACGATTACAAGGTTGCGCCGCCGCCGCGCGAGTCGATGAAGTCGAACATGGAAGAGCTGATTCACCACTTCAAGCTCTTCACCGAAGGCATTCACGTGCCGGAGAACGATTGCTACGCTGCGATCGAGCACCCGAAGGGCGAGTTTGGTATCTATCTGTCGTCGGACGGCGCCAACAAGCCGTACCGGATGAAGATTCGCGCGCCGGGCTTTGCCCATCTGTCGGCGCTGGAAGAAATGTCGCGCGGTCACATGATCGCAGACGTGGTCACGATTATCGGGACCCAGGATATCGTTTTTGGTGAGGTTGACCGCTGATGCTGACTCAGGAAACCCTTGCGCGTTTTGATCGCGAAGTCGCCAAGTACCCGGCTGACCAGAAGCAGTCGGCCGTGATGGCCTGTCTGGCGATTGCCCAGGTAGAGAAGGGCTGGCTGGCCAAGGAAACGATCGCCTTTGTGGCGGATTACCTCGGCATGCCGGCGATTGCTGCTGAAGAAGTGGCGACCTTCTACAACATGTACAACCTGAAGCCGGTCGGCAAGTACAAGCTGGCTGTCTGCACCTGCCTGCCGTGTGCGCTGTCGGGTGGTCGTGACGCCGCACTGTATGTGGCCGATCGCTTGGGGATCAAGCTCGGTGAAACGACCGCTGATGGTCGCATTACCCTGGTCGAGAGTGAATGCCAGGGCGCCTGTGGCGACGCACCGGTGGCGCTGGTCAATAACCACCAGATGCGCAGCTTCCTGACCCCTGACAAACTGGATCAACTGCTTGAGGAGCTGAAGTAATGGCAATTCTCGGTTCCATCAATCCGATCATGACCGCTGGCTGGCAGGGTGATGCTGGCTGGGGCATCGATGCCTACGTCAAGCGCGGCGGCTATCAGGCGCTCAAAAAAATCCTCTCGGAAAAGATGTCGCAGGAAGACGTCATTGCCGAAGTGAAAAAATCTGTCCTGCGCGGCCGTGGCGGCGCAGGCTTTCCGACAGGTCTGAAGTGGAGCTTCATGCCCCGTAGCCTGCCGGGCGACAAGTACATTGTCTGTAACACCGACGAAGGCGAACCGGGGACCTTCAAGGATCGCGACATCATGCGTTATGACCCGCATTCGGTCATCGAAGGCATGATCATTGGTGGGTACGCTATCGGCGCAACGCGTGGTTACAACTACATCCACGGTGAAATTTTCGAGTTGTACGAGCGCTTCGAAGAAGCACTGGCCGAAGCTCGTGCCGCCGGTTTCCTCGGCAAGAACATTCTGGGCAGCGACTTCAGCTTCGACCTGTTTGCGCACCACGGTTATGGCGCCTACATCTGCGGTGAAGAAACCGCATTGCTCGAATCGATTGAAGGCAAGAAAGGCCAACCGCGCTTCAAACCGCCGTTCCCGGCCTCGTTCGGCCTGTATGGCAAGCCGACCACCATTAACAACACCGAAACCTTTGCGTCGGTGCCGTTCATCATCCGTCTGGGCGCCGAGAACTTCCTCAACGCCGGTAAGGAAAACAACGGCGGCACCAAGCTGTTCTCAGTCTCCGGTCACGTCGAACGTCCGGGCAACTACGAAATCCCGCTGGGCACCCCGTTCTCGACGCTGTTGGAAATGGCCGGCGGCGTGCGTGGTGGGCGTAAGCTGAAAGCGGTCATTCCGGGTGGTTCGTCGGCACCGGTGCTGCCGGGCGACATCATGATGCAGTGTACGATGGACTACGACTCGATCTCGAAAGCGGGTTCGATGCTGGGTTCGGGCGCCGTCATCGTGATGGACGAAACTGTCTGTATGGTGCGCGCTCTGGAGCGTCTGTCGTTCTTCTACCATGAAGAGTCGTGCGGTCAGTGTACGCCGTGCCGCGAAGGTACCAACTGGCTGTATCAGATCGTTTCCCGTATCGAACAAGGTACAGGCCGCCAGGAAGACCTGGACATGCTGTTATCCATCTGCAGCAACATCTGCGGCCGCACCATCTGCGCCCTGGGTGATGCCGCCGCCTTCCCGGTGATGAGCTTCCTCAAGCATTTCCGCTCGGAGTTCGAGCACCATATCAAGCACAAGACCTGTCTGGTGCCGGATGCAGTGCAACGCGCCGGTAGTGCTTTCCACCGTCATCCGAATGCCGCCTGAACGGGCGTCACGCTTCATTCACAGATCTGATTTCGCGAGTCGCACATGCTAGAAATTGAAATCGACGGCAAAAAAGCGCAGGTAGCAGACGGTTCCACCGTCATGGATGCTGCCAGCCAGCTGGGTATCTACATCCCGCATTTCTGCTATCACAAGAAGTTGTCGATCGCGGCTAACTGCCGTATGTGTTTGGTTCAGGTCGAGAAGGCGCCGAAGCCGTTGCCTGCCTGTGCGACGCCCGTGACCAATGGCATGAAGGTCTTCACGCACTCGGAACTGGCCGTGACGGCGCAGAAGGGCGTGATGGAATTCCTGCTGATCAATCACCCGCTGGATTGCCCGATCTGTGACCAGGGTGGTGAGTGTCAGCTACAGGATCTGGCGGTCGGTTATGGCCAGTCTGCCTCGCGCTTTACGGAAGAGAAACACGTCGTTTTCCACAAGAACGTCGGCCCGCTCATCTCCATGGAAGAAATGAGCCGTTGTATCCATTGCACCCGTTGCGTCCGTTTCGGACAGGAAGTCGCCGGGGTGATGGAACTGGGTATGATTAACCGCAACGTTCACTCGGAAATCACCACCTTTGTTGGCCGGACAGTCGATTCCGAACTGTCCGGCAACATGATCGACATCTGCCCGGTGGGTGCGCTGACCTCCAAGCCGTTCCGTTACTCGGCGCGTACTTGGGAATTGCAGCGCCGCAAGTCGGTGTCTCCGCATGATTCGACGGGTGCTAACCTCACGGTTCAAGTGAAGGGCGATGTGGTCAAACGCGTGCTGCCATTCGATAACGAAGACGTCAACGAATGCTGGATCTCCGATAAAGAGCGTTTCTCGTATGAAGCCCTGAATGGCAGCGACCGTCTGCTCAAGCCGATGCTGAAGCAGGGTGGCCAGTGGCAGGAAGTGGAATGGAATGTGGCGCTCGATTATGTGGCGCATGGTTTGCGCACGATTGCCAAGGACCATGGTGCTGATCAGATCGCTATGGCAGTCAGTCCACATGCCACGCTGGAAGAAATGTATCTGGGTGGCCGCATTATGCGCAGTCTGGGGTCGGACAATATTGATTTCCGTCTGCGTCAGCAAGATTTCCGCGCCGATGCGCAACGTCCGGGTGCGGCGCCGTGGCTGGGTCTGCCACTGGTCGAACTCAGCAATGTCGATGCCGCGCTGATTGTTGGTAGTTTCCTGCGCAAGGATTCGCCTCTGATCGCACAACGCCTGCGCCAGGCCGCACGCAGTGGCGCTGAAGTTTATTCAGTCAACGTGAGTAGCGATGATTCGCTGATCAAACATGCGGGTCTCATCTATACGCCGCCGGGTCAATTGGTGACCGCGCTGGCGGGTGTGGTTCGCGCTGCCGCCGACATCAAGGGTGTTCAGGCATCCGCGCTGGCTGCTACCGGTCAGGCCGGTGAGTTGGAGCGCAAGATTGCCACTGCGCTGATCGGCGATGCTGATAGCGCCCCGCGCGCCATCTTGCTCGGTAACCTGGCGCAACAACACGTCGATTATTCGCTGCTGGAGCAGCTGGCCGGCGAACTGGCGACCATCACCGGCGCTTCGGCCGGTACGGTCGGCGAAGCTGCCAACTCGGTGGGTGGATACATCGCCAAAGCGATGCCGCAACAAGGTGGCCGCAATGCCGTGCGTATGTTCGAAGAACCGCGCAAGGCTTACGTGCTGTTCGGTTGCGAACCATCGCTCGACGTCGCGAATCCGGCACAGGCGCTGCGCGCCCTCAATGCAGCCGAGATGGTTGTCCAGTTCAGCGCCTTCAAGGATGCCGACGCTCTAGCTTACGCCGATGTGCTGCTGCCTTTGTCGCCCTATACCGAAACTTCCGGGACTTTCGTGAATACTGAAGGACGAGCCCAATCCTTCGTTGGTGTGGTGCGCCCGGCGGGCGAGTCGCGCCCGGGCTGGAAGCTCCTGCGTGTTCTGGGTAATTTGCTCAACGTCGAACGTTGCGACTACCAGACCAGTGAAGACATTCGTAACGAGGTTCTGGTCGATGGCCATACCTTGCCGGAAGGCTCGCTGGCCGCGTCGATTACCGTGACTGGCACAGCCGCTACGGCGCTATCGGGTCAGGGTCTGCAACGGATCGCCGATGTGCCGATCTACTTTGCCGATGCGCTGGCACGTCGTGCCCCGGCGTTGCAGAAGACCCGCGATGCGCAGGCACCGGCCGCGCGTATGAACGCCAATACGTTGGCCGGCGTCGGTGCTGCCGATGGCCGATCAGTGCGCGTCAAGGGTAGCGAAGGCTCAGCCGTTCTGAATGCGGTACTCGACAACACCGTGCCGGATGGTTGCGTGCGGATCGCCGCCGCCCACCCGTCGACGGCGAACCTGGGTGCCTTGAATGACATGATCGTTGTGGAGTGTGTCTGATGGATGCCCTGATTCAAGCTGGTCAAAACCTCTTTGGGGCAGGCTGGCCGGTCGTCTGGTCGCTGGTAAAAATCGTTGCCATCGTCGCGCCACTGTTGTTAGCCGTGGCGTATCTGACCTACTTCGAGCGTAAGGTCATTGGTTATATGCAAGTGCGAATCGGCCCGAACCGGGTGGGGCCGTTTGGTCTGTTGCAGCCGATTGCCGATGGTTTGAAGCTACTGCTCAAAGAGAGCATTGTTCCCACCGTCGCCAGCAAGGGTCTGTTCCTCTTGGCACCGGTGCTCTCGATCGCGCCGGCGCTGGTGGCCTGGGCGGTGATCCCGTTCGCCGATGGCATGGTTCTGGCGGATATCGACGCTGGTCTGTTGTTTGTGCTGGCGCTTTCGTCAGTGGGCATTTATGGCGTGATTCTGGCCGGTTGGGCGTCGAACTCCAAGTATGCATTCCTTGGCGCCATGCGCTGCGCTGCGCAGATGGTGTCGTATGAAATCGCCATGGGTTTTGCGCTGGTCTGTGTGCTGATGGTCTCGCAAAGCCTCAATTTGTCCGATATCGTGAATGGCCAGGCCAAGGGTCTGTTTGCTGATTACGGTGTCGGCATCTTGTCGTGGAACTGGATCCCGCTCTTCCCGATGTTCCTGGTCTACTTCATCTCGGGCGTCGCTGAAACCAACCGTGCCCCGTTCGATGTGGCCGAAGGCGAATCGGAAATCGTTGCCGGTTTTCATGTGGATTACTCGGGTATGGCCTTCGCGCTGTTTTTCCTGGCCGAGTACGCCAACATGATCCTGATTGCTTTCCTGACCTCGATCATGTTCCTCGGTGGCTGGCTGTCGCCGGTGGGTTTCCTGCCGGATGGCTTCTTCTGGCTGGCCTTGAAAGCCTCGGCCTTGCTGTTCCTCTTCCTGTGGTTCCGCGCGACGTTCCCGCGTTACCGCTATGACCAGATCATGCGTCTGGGCTGGAAGGTGTTCATTCCCCTGACAATCATCTGGCTGGTCGTCGTTGGCGTCTGGCTGATCTCCCCGCTGAATATCTGGAACTAAGATCATGGGTGCCATTAGCGAATTCGTCACCAAGAGTAAGCAGGTTGTCAACAGCCTGTTCCTCAAAGAGCTCTGCAAGGGTCTGAGTGTGACCGGTTGGTACTTTTTCCAGCCGAAGATCACGGTTCAGTATCCGGAAGAAAAGACGCCTCAAAGCCGCCGTTTCCGCGGTCTGCATGCGTTGCGCCGCTATCCAAACGGCGAAGAGCGTTGCATTGCCTGCAAACTCTGCGAAGCCGTATGCCCGGCGCTGGCCATCACCATCGAGTCGGATCAGCGTGACGATGGCAGTCGCCGCACGACGCGTTACGACATTGATCTGACCAAGTGTATTTTCTGTGGTTTCTGCGAAGAGGCCTGCCCGGTGGACGCCATCGTCGAAACCCGTGTGTTCGAGTATCACGGTGAGGCGCGCGGTGATCTGTACTACACCAAGCCGATGCTTCTGGCCAATGGCGATCGCTACGAAACGCAGATCGCCGCTGACCGTGCCGGCGATGCAAAATTCCGCTAAGGATTGCAGATGGAATTCAAACTGATCCTCTTTTACGTACTTTCTGCCATTCTGGTGGGTTCGAGCCTGGCCGTGATTACGGCACGTAACCCGGTTATCGCTGCGATGTTCCTGGTGCTGAGCTTTTTCACCGCCGGCGCTATCTGGCTGATTGCGCAGGCCGAGTTCCTGGCGATTGTGCTGATTCTGGTTTATGTGGGCGCCGTGATGGTGCTGTTCCTTTTCGTGGTCATGATGCTCGACATCAATTTCGACAGGTTGCGCCAAGGTTTCTGGAGTTATCTGCCGCTGGGTTCGCTGATCGGCATCCTGATGATTCTGGAAATGACCATCGTGCTCGGTGGTCAGTACTTCCAGGTGTTTGATACGCCGCTGCCGCCGGAGCTGGCTGATTCATCGAACACCAAGGATCTGGGCCTGTTGCTCTACACCGAGTACACCTATCCAGATCAGATTGCTGCTTCGATTCTCCTGGTCGCCATTATTGCCGCTGTCGTTTTGACCTATCGTGGCCGTAAGGACAGCAAGAAGCAGGACATCAGTGATCAGGTCGCCGTCAAGGCTGCGGACCGTCTGCGCATCGTGAAGATGGATGCTGTGAAACCTCAACCCGCTGTGACCGACACTTCCGCAACGGAAGCCGGAAACGGCGCCGCCCAGTAACCCCAGCCGAGCTCGATCCAGAGACTGCCTTGCTGACCCTCTCACATTTCCTCGTCCTGGCCGCTGTTCTGTTCGGCATCAGCGTGATCGGTCTTTTCCTGAACCGGAAGAACCTGATCATTCTTCTGATGGCTATCGAACTGATGTTGTTGGCAGTGAACACCAACTTTATCGCCTTCTCGCATTTCCTGCAGGATCTGAACGGGCAGGTGTTCGTGTTCTTTATTCTGGCTGTGGCTGCTGCCGAATCGGCAATTGGCCTGGCTATCCTGGTTGTACTGTTCCGTAATCTGTCCACGATCCATGTGGATGATCTCGACCGCATGAAGGGCTAAGCAGGAAACGTTTCATGGACATGAAAACCCTTTACCTCACCGTTCCTCTGGCGCCGCTGGTTGGTGCCGCTCTGTCTGGTCTGTTCTGCCGCGTGATTCCGCGCTGGTTTGCGGCGGGGGTGACCATCCTCGGGGTCGCCATATCGCTGGTTGCATCGCTGCTGGTCCTGCAGGATGTCCTGGCCGGTCACACCTTCAACGGTAATCTATACACCTGGGCGACCAGCGGGGATTTCAAGTTCCACGTCGGCTTCCAGATCGATAGCCTCACCGCCATGATGATGTGCGTCGTTACATCGGTGTCGTTGCTCGTGCATATCTACACCATCGGCTACATGGCCGAAGATGATGGCTTCCGCCGTTTCTTCTCGTATATCAGTCTGTTTACCTTCGCGATGCTGATGCTCGTCATGAGCAACAACTTCATGCAGCTGTTCTTCGGCTGGGAAGCGGTGGGTCTGGTCTCATACCTGCTGATCGGCTTCTACATGAACCGTGACACGGCCATCTTCGCCAACCTCAAGGCATTCCTGGTCAACCGCGTCGGTGACTTCGGTTTTATTCTGGGTATCGGTCTGATTCTGGCCTATTTCGGCACGCTGGATTACGCCGAGGTTTTCAAAGCTGCACCAACGCTGGCCGACAAGACCATCAATCTGTGGGGAGATGCGCAGTGGTCGCTGATGACCGTGACCTGTATCTGCCTGTTTATTGGCGCCATGGGTAAGTCGGCGCAGGTGCCCCTGCATGTCTGGCTGCCCGATTCGATGGAAGGTCCGACCCCGATTTCAGCACTGATCCACGCCGCCACCATGGTGACGGCCGGTATTTTTATGGTTGCTCGTTGTTCACCGCTGTTTAATCTGTCGCCGACCGCAATGTCATTCGTGCTCATCATCGGCGCAACCGGTGCGCTGTTCATGGGTTTTCTGGGCATGATTCAGAACGACATCAAGCGGATCGTTGCTTACTCGACACTGTCGCAGCTGGGCTACATGACGGTCGCGCTGGGTGTTGCTGCATATCCGATCGCCATCTTCCACCTGATGACGCACGCCTTCTTCAAGGCGCTGCTGTTCCTCGGCGCCGGTTCGGTCATTATTGGCATGCATCACGATCAGGACATCCGCAACATGGGCGGTCTGTGGAAGTACATGCCGATCACCTGGATCACCACGCTCATCGGCTCGTTCTCGCTGATCGCCATGCCGTTCTTCTCGGGTTTCTACTCGAAGGATTCGATCATTGAGGCGGTGCATCTATCCAACATCACCGGTCACGGTTATGCGCTATTCGCGGTCACGGCCAGCGTTTTCGTAACGACGTTCTACACGATGCGTTCCTACTTTATCGTCTTCCATGGTCCGGAGCGCTGGAATGACGCCGAGCATGTGGCTGCCGCGCAAGCCCATGCAGCGCACGCGCATGACGACCACCATGGTCATGATGATCATGGTCACGACGACCATGGCCATGAGGAACATCACCATGGTCTGCAGCCGGGTGACAAGCCGCACGAGTCACCGTGGGTGGTAACGCTACCCCTGGTGCTGCTGGCCATCCCGTCGGTGCTGATCGGTTACTACACCATTGATCCGATGCTCTACGGCTCGTTCTTTGACGGCGTGATCTACGTCAGCAAGTCCATCCCTGTCATGGCCGACATGAAGGAAGAATTCCATGGTCCGATCGCCATGGCATTGCACGCTGTCAGCACACTGCCGTTCTGGCTCATGGTTGCTGGTTTGGTCGTGACCTATTACTTCTACATGGTCAAGCCGTCGATTCCGGCCGCGATCCAGAAACGTTTCCATGGTCTGTACACCCTCATGGATAACAAGTATTACTTTGATGCTTTCAATATGGCGGTCTTTGCCGGCGGCGCCCGCAAGATTGGTGGCTTCCTCAACCGATTTGGTGAAGCGACGCTGATCGACGGATTCTTCGTGAATGGCTCAGCCAAGCTGGTCGGCGTTGTGGCCGGTATTGTCCGCCACTTCCAGACGGGTTATCTATATCAGTACGCCTTCACCATGATCATCGGCGTTTTTGCGCTGCTGACGCTGTGGTTTTTTACGACCTAATTCGATTACCTAACAATTAACCTGCGCGCCTGTTTTTTCTGGAAATGACTATGTCTGGTTACCCGCTACTCTCACTTGCCATCTGGGTCCCGATCGTGGCCGGTCTGCTGATTCTGGCAGTCGGTCGTGATAACAACGCCGGGCTGACGCGCGTCCTCGCCCTGATCGGCGCCGTGGCGGGTTTGGTTGTCACGTTTCCGCTCTACACCAAGTTTGATGCGCAAGCCACTGTGATGCAGTTCGTCGAACTGTCGCCATGGATCCCGCGCTTTAACATCAACTATCATCTGGGCGTGGATGGCATTTCGATGCCGTTCATCATCCTGAACAGCTTTATCACGGTGATCGTCGTTTTGGCTGGTTGGCAGGTCATTCAGTACAAACCAGCGCAATACAATGCAGCCTTCCTGATCATGTCGGGTCTGTTCAACGGCATTTTCTGCGCGCTAGACGGCATTCTGTTCTATGTCTTCTTCGAAGCCTCCCTAATCCCGATGTATCTCATCATTGGTATCTGGGGTGGTCATAACCGCGTTTACGCGGCCATCAAATTTTTCCTCTATACGCTGCTGGGCTCGCTTCTCTTCCTGATTGCTCAGCTGTATCTGTTCATCTACTCGGGCGGCAGTTTTTCGATCCTGGATTGGCACCAGATGCCGATTCCGATGGGCCCGCAGATCGCCATATTTATGGCGTTCTTGGTCGCCTTTGCGGTCAAGGTGCCGATGTGGCCGGTGCATACGTGGTTGCCGGATGCCCACCCGGAGGCTCCGACCGGCGGTTCGATCGTCCTGGCAGCCATCGCTCTTAAGCTGGGCGGCTACGCTTTCCTGCGCTTCACCCTGCCGATCGTGCCGGATGCCTCACATGAACTGGCTTGGTTGATGATCGCGCTATCGCTGATCGCTGTGGTCTACATCGGTTTCGTTGCCCTGGTCCAAGCCGATATGAAGCGTCTGGTCGCTTATTCGTCGATCGCGCACATGGGCTTCGTCACGCTGGGCTTCTTCCTGTTTACGCCGCTGGCCGTGGAAGGTGCCATCGTCCAGATGATCTCGCACGGCTTCGTCGCCGGCGCGATGTTCTTCTGTATCGGCATTATCTATGATCGTATGCATACCCACCTGATCGCCGATTGCGGCGGTATCGTCTACAAGATGCCGGTGTATGCGGCGTTCATGATGCTTTTTGCCATGGCAAACGCCGGCCTGCCGGCCACCTCCGGTTTCGTGGGTGAATTCATGGTGATTCTGGGTGCACTGCAAGTCAATTTCTGGGTCGCGGCCATCTCGGCGACCACCATGATCGTCGGTGCCGCCTACACGCTCTGGATGTACAAACGCGTAATCTTCGGCCCGATCGCCAATCATCACGTGGCGGAACTGACGGATGTGAACAAGCGTGAACTGGCCATCCTGATGATTCTGGCATTTCTTGTGCTTGCCATGGGCGTCTGGCCGGAGCCAGTCACCCACCTCATGCACACCTCGGTTAACGATCTGCTGCGTCACGTGGCAATCAGCAAACTCCAGTAACGGAACCTGACGATATGAATCCCTACGTCCTCGATCTCATTACGGCCAGCCCCGAAGTACTGGTTCTGCTGATGGGCTGTCTGATTCTTCTGTTCGACCTGTGCGTCAAGGATCCGAGCCGTACTGCGACGTTTGTACTGACCCAGCTGACCTTTGTCGGCGCCGCCGTTTTGACCCTGTTTACCAGTACGGGTGAAGTGGTCTACGCCTTTAACGGTCTGTATGTCGACGACCTGATGGGCGACCTGCTCAAGTTGGTGCTGTATCTGACGGTCATTGTCACGCTGTTCTATGCACGACCCTACGTGCTGCAGCGTCCGGATCTCCGCCGCGGCGAGTTCTATCTGCTGGTACTGTTCGCCACGCTGGGCATGATGGTGATGATCTCGGCCAATCATTTGCTAACGATCTACCTCGGTATCGAGCTACTGTCACTGTCGGTCTATGCGCTGGTTGCCATGAATCGCGATAGCGTGGCGTCGACCGAGGCTGCCATGAAGTACTTCGTTCTGGGTGCGTTAGCCTCTGGATTGTTGCTTTATGGGATGTCGATGGTCTATGGCGCGACCGGTACACTCAGCATTCCGGAAATTTCGGACGCCCTCGTATCGAACGCTTCGAATCCTACTGTACTCATCTTTGGTCTCGTGTTCCTGGTGTCAGGCATAGCGTTCAAGCTGGGCGTCGTCCCGTTCCATATGTGGGTGCCCGATGTCTATCAGGGTTCGCCGACGGCCATCACGATGCTGATCGGTGGTGCTCCAAAGCTGGCTGCCTTCGCTATTACCATGCGTCTACTGGTATCCGGTCTGTTGCTGCTCGCGCCGGATTGGCAGGGCATGCTGCTGATTCTTGCCGTGCTGTCGCTGGCGATTGGTAACCTGGCCGCGATTCCGCAAACCAATATCAAACGCATGCTCGCCTACTCGACGATTTCACACATGGGTTTTGTGTTGCTGGGTATCGTGGTTGGCGTGGTCGGCGGTGATGCCCGCTTCGCATTGAATGCCTATAGTTCATCGATGTTCTATGTGGTCGCCTATGTCATGATGAGCGTCGCTGCCTTCGGTGTCATCATTCTTTTGTCGCGTGCTGGCTTTGAAGCCGATCGACTCGATGACTTCAAGGGTCTTAACAAGCGGAGCCCTTGGTTTGCTGCCGTCATGATGATGATTATGTTCTCGATGGCAGGCGTCCCGTTCTTTGTTGGCTTCTTTGCCAAGTTCTCGATCTTGCAGGCGGTTGTTGCTTCCGGCCAGATCGGCCTCGCCATCTACGCCGTGCTGATGTCGCTGATCGGTGCGTTCTACTATCTCCGTATTGTCAAAATCATGTATTTCGACGAGCCTCTGGACGAGACGCCAATCACGGCGCCGACTGATTTGCGTGTACTGCTTTCGATCAATGGTGTGGCCATCGCGCTGTTTGGCTTGTTCCCGCAAACCATCATGTCGTTGTGCGCGTTCTCTCTGCTCCGCTCCCTTTGAGGTAGGCGTATATTCATGCAATCTAAAAACGCCCCGGCCTTCGGGGCGTTTTTATTGGTATGAGGATTGATGATGACCCCCAACAAAGATGACGATCTTCACTTGATTGAAACCTGCATCGAAAGTGAGCAGATCTGGCGTGGAAAATTGCTGGATGTGCGCCGTGATCGAGTGCGTCTGCCCGATGGTAGTGAAGGGGTGCGCGAATATGTCAGACATCCCGGGGCTGTGGTGATGATTCCCGTCCTTGATGATGGCCGCCTAATTTTTGAGCGTCAGTATCGCTATCCGGTCGGCCGCGTCATGCTGGAACTCCCTGCGGGCAAAATCGAGCCGGATGAAGACACCCTGGTCACGGCGCAACGCGAATTGGAAGAAGAAACCGGTTACGAGGCCGCCAGCTGGCGACATCTCGGCACCATGCATCCGACCATCGGTTATGCCGATGAACGCATCGAGATTTATCTGGCGCAGCAGCTCACACCGCTTGAAAGTAATGCGCTGGATGAAGGCGAGTTTCTCGAAGTGGTATTTCTGACGCTTGACGACGCCCTGGCAGAAGTTCGGGCAGGGCATCTGACCGATGGTAAAACCTTATCGGCCCTCCTTTGGGCTGAGAAGGTGCTTCGTGAGGGCTGGTAACGATTTTCTAGAAAGCTTGTTGCAATGCAGCTTGTCACGGTGAAGGCATTACCGAGATGATGTGTTCATACATCATTGAGGAGTACCAACATGCCAAACCGAACACTAGAGTCAATTGTTAGCCAGAGGCCGCTGGTTGTTGCAAAGTCATCCATGAATATTCATGATGCGGCTGTTGCCATGCGTGACATGGGGGTTGGGTCGGTCGTCATCCAAGAAAAAGGTAAATTGGCGGGCATCTTTACCGAACGTGACTTGCTCAATCGTGTGGTTGCTGCGGGAAAGGATCCTAACAAAACCACTTTGGCAGAGGTTATGACCAAGGATGTGATGGGATTAGAGGGTGACAAGCCCTTGATGCACGCTTTACATCTGATGCACCAGCACGCGTTTAGGCATGTACCTGTTCTGAAGCAGGGTAAGCCGATCGGCATGGTGTCAGCACGAGACGCCCTGGGGATTGAATGGCAACAATTCCAGAGAGAAATCAAACTCGCGGATGACATCGCCGAGATTCTTGCCTGATTCATCGTTCGCACAATGCAAAAGCGCCCCGCGGGGCGCTTTTCCTTTGTGAAGCTCGCGGAGATCAATTGGGCATGACGATGTTGACTTCCAACACCTCGTAATTGCCTTTCTTTTCCATGGAGACCTTGATGTCATCCGCATTGACGTGCACATACTTGGAAATGACCGCAACGAGTTCCTTTTGCATGGCGGGGAGAAAATCGGCAGAGGGCTTGCCATCGTCAACCCGTTCACGCGCGATGATCAGCTGCAGACGTTCTTTGGCCATGTTGGCCGACTTGGGCTTCGAGCCGAAAATCAGTGAGAGCAGAGACATCGCTTAGCCTCCGAACAGACGTTTGAAGAGACCCGGCTTTTCGTAATCGACGAAACGCAGCGGTGCGTCTTCACCCAGAAAACGGGCGATCACATCTTTATAGGCTTCAGCCACTTCGGACTGCTGAATATGGATGGCTGGCGTTCCCTGGTTCGATGCATGCAGCACCGATTCCGACTCGGGGATCACGCCGATGATCGGCACCCGCAGAATCTCCTGGACGTCTTTGTAGGACAGCATTTCGCCGTCTTCGACACGTTTGGGCGAATAACGGGTCACCAGTAAATGTTCTTTCACCGGTTCACCACCGGCCTGGGCACGCTTGGATTTGGCTTGCAGAATGCCAAGGATACGATCCGAGTCGCGCACTGATGAGACTTCCGGGTTGGTGACGATGATGGCTTCGTCGGCAAAGGTGAGTGCCATTACGGCACCGCGTTCGATACCGGCGGGCGAATCGCAAACCACATAATCAAAACCCATATGCTCGAGATCCTTGAGTACCTTCTCGACGCCTTCTTCGGTGAGCGCATCTTTGTCGCGCGTTTGCGAGGCCGGAAGCACGAACAGGTTTTCGCAATGCTTGTCTTTGATGAGCGCCTGGTTCAGGGTGGCTTCGCCACTGATGACATTGACTAGGTCATACACAACGCGACGTTCGCAGCCCATGATCAGGTCCAGGTTACGCAGGCCAACGTCAAAGTCGATGACGGCGGTTTTGAAGCCACGCATGGCCAGACCGCTGGAGAACGAGGCGCTGGTCGTGGTCTTGCCGACGCCGCCTTTACCTGAAGTTACGACAATAATACGAGTCACGGCTGCTCCCGGAGAGTGAGATTAAAACTGCTGTAATTTTAGCCGATTCGCCCTCTCGCTAGGCGATTTTTAGCCTCAATCGACGCGCAGAATATCAATTTCCAGGCGGGATTTCAGTCCTGTGCTGGCGGATACCACGGGTTCGACGGCCAGCTTGACCTGTACGGGTTGATTGGCCAGCTTAGCGGGCACACCGTCTTCAAAGGTGCGGTAGATGCCGGCAATCGACACCAGCTCGGCGGCAAAGACGGTGGTGAGGATGCGTGCCTCGGCATTACCGCGGGCGCCGGCCAGCGCGCGGCCGCGCAGCGGGGCGTAGACGTGAATGTTGCCATCGGCAATGACCTCGGCACCGGGGTTTACGGCCGCCAGGATGATGAGGTCACCGCCCTTGGCATAAACCTGCTGACCGGAACGTAGCGGCCGATCAATGATGAGGTTGGCCGGGTTCTGGATGAGTTCTTCGGCAGGCTGCTCCGTGGATGTCGAGGAGGTTTTGCGGAGACTGGTGGGGATTTTGTCGAGTGCCGAGTCTGGCGCAACCGGCTCTGGTTCCGCTTTTGGCGCAGGCGCAGGTTTTATGGTGCGGCCGGCGCTCAGCGTCAATGTCGGCAAGCCTGCGGCCTGGGCGCTGGCCGCAAGTTCGCTATTGCCACGGGTAATGCCAAGCACTTTGAGACCGTGGCTGGTGAGTAGGTCGGTGATGATGTTCCAGTCCACGGTGGTGGGCCAGGTCAGGAGTTGGCTCAGATCCAGCACGGCCAGATCGCCGTCGAAGAAGCCGCCGTCGCCAAACAGGGCGCTGCTAGCGGTGGCCAGTTCCTTAGGTGCCAGGCTGCGTAGTGTGATGGCGAGAACGGGCAGGGTGGTGCCCTTGAATTCGATCAGGGCGATGTCGGTATCGTGCGTCATGAATAAATCAGGCGGTAAAGAAGCGTTCGGCGATGCCAGTCGGCAGCGGTACACCGGTCGTGCGGGCACGCTTGAGCAGTGTCCAGTAGTAACGATAGGCGGCACGATCCTGTAGCTTGCCGTTGTGGCGAATCGGTCCCCAGTCGGCATCGGCTGCCGCACTGACGATTTCAGCGGCATCCTGCACCTCCGAGAAGTCCGGGCTCATGGCGTCGAGGATCGGGCGAATCTGCAGGGGATGGATGCTCCACATGCGCAGATAGCCGAATTCCTGACGGGCGCGCTCGGCGTCGCGCCGGATGTATTCGAGGTCGGAAAGTTCGGTCGTCACGTTGTGCGATGGCACTTTGCCGTGCCCCAGCGCGGCGCTGGAGATTTCCAGTTTGGCTCGCCGTACCAGCGGGTGATCGAACTGCCCCGGGCTCTTCATGGCACTGCCAGGGATCGCGCCAAAATGACCGGAGACAAAATCCATCAGGCCGAAGTCTAGCGACTCAATGCCATCCAGCGCGGCGATATCC
>JACCDW011906716.1_pt1 | contig 28141 bp, 25 predicted proteins | sample 7449781 | NCBI WGS metagenome assembly JACCDW01 (sample SAMN15323449, study PRJNA562643) | freshwater metagenome | isolation source: river surface water | place: USA:Blue River Watershed | collected 2017-08-18
ACGGTCATGCCGCAGACGTACATGCGCACCTTGCCGGGCTCGATCGGCGTGAACAACACTTTGTCACGCGCCAGCGTGTTGTAGATTCTTAAAGCACTCATGGATGAGAAGATGCGGCGACGGCGGAGGGCTCATGCAACACCGCCCTGCCGATGGACTTGCCGTCGGCCGCCCCGCAGTCGGAGACGGAAAACAGCAGGTCATGTTTTGATAAAATGCGAGTTTCGCCGGAGTATAACATCGAAGCCTGCGCGCCCCGGCGGCGTTGAGCGACTCAGTGCCCCGCAATTCACACCGCGATGCACACCTCAATGTACCCATCGCAGGCCGGACTTCTATCATCAGGAATTCACATGTTGCGTCGCAACTTTCTCAGCCTAATCACTGCCGCTGCCCTGAGCGCGCTGGCCGCGCTGCCCGGCGTCGTCCACGCTGACGACATGCCCAAGGTTTCCATGAAAACCAGCTTCGGCGAGATCGTGCTGGAACTCAATCCCGAGAAGGCACCGAAGTCCGTCGACAACTTCCTGCAATACGTGAAGGCCGGGCACTACAACGGCACCACCTTCCACCGCGTGATCAATGGCTTCATGATCCAGGGCGGCGGCTATGATGCGCAAGGCAATGAGAAGCCGACCCGCGACCCCATCCCCATCGAATCGAAAAATGGCCTGCGCAACCAGGTCTATACCGTCGCGATGGCACGCACGGCCAACCCGAACTCGGCCACCTCGCAGTTCTTCATCAACGTCAACAACAACCGCTTCCTCGACTACCCGGGCCAGGACGGCTATGGCTATGCCGTGTTCGGCAAGGTCATCAAGGGCACGGAAGTGGTCGACAAGATCCGCTCGGTGGAAACCGGCCGCCGCGACATGCCGCTGACCCCGGTCGTCATCGAATCGGCGACCATCGTCGAATAAGCACCGCAGCGCCGCTCAGGCGGCGCAGCAGCATTTTGCTCCACCCGTTTTTAGCAGAGGAATTACCCATGGCAGTCGTACTCACCACCAACCACGGCAAGATCACCATCGAACTCGACGCCGAGAAAGCGCCGAAGACGGTCGAGAACTTCCTCGCCTATGTGAAGTCGGGTCACTACGACAACACGATCTTCCATCGCGTGATCAATGGCTTCATGATCCAGGGCGGCGGCTTCGAGCCCGGCATGAAGCAGAAGCCGACCGAAGAGCCGATCGAGAACGAAGCGGCGAACGGCCTGACCAATGACTGCTACACCGTCGCCATGGCGCGCACCAATGACCCGCATTCGGCGACCGCGCAGTTCTTCATCAACGTCAAGGACAACGACTTCCTGAACTACTCAGGTCCGAACAACTGGGGTTACTGCGTGTTCGGCAAAGTCACCGAAGGCACCGACGTGGTCGATGCGATCCGCAAGGTCCGCACCGGCAACAAGGGCTTCCACGGCGACGTGCCGCTGGAAGACGTGGTGATCGAGAAAGCGGAAGTCGTCTGATCCCGCCCGGGACCATGACCGGCCTCCGCCATCGCCCGCAATCGCGCCGTGACTGCTGACCGCAAGGACGCCATGCAGCACGACGCGCACGATGCACAAGCCGCTCACGCCGCGCAAGGCGCCCCCCTCAGCAAAGCGCAACCGACCCCGGTTGCGCTTTTTGTTTCGGACCTGCACCTGACGGCGAGCATGCCGAGGACGGCGCAAGCCTTCTTCGACTTCCTGGCGCGCGAAGCAAGCCACGCGCAGCAGCTTTACCTGCTGGGCGACATCTTCGAATACTGGGCCGGCGACGACGACCTCGACGCGCCCTTCAACCGGCGCGTGGTCGATGCACTGCGCGCCGTCAGCGACGCCGGCACCCGTATCTTCTGGATCGCCGGCAACCGCGACTTCCTCGCCGGCGAGGCATTCGCAAAGGCCGCTGGCCTGATGCTGCTGGCCGAGCCGCACACGACCGAGATTGCCGGCCTGCCTGTCGTGCTCGTGCATGGCGATGCGCTATGCACCGACGACCATGCGTACATGGCTTTCCGCCAGCAAGTGCGCAATCCCGAATGGCAGGCCGCCTTCCTTGCGCGCCCTCTGGCTGAGCGCAAGGCCATCATCGCCGGCATGCGCGAAGGCAGCCGCGAGGCGCAGCGCGACAAGCCGATGGCGATCATGGACGTCAATGCAGGGGAAGTGGCGAAGCTGTTCTCGACCAGCGGCGTGCAGACGCTGATCCACGGCCACACGCACCGGCCCGCCTCACATGAGACAGCACAGGGTGTGCGGCATGTGTTGACGGACTGGGATTGCGATCACGCGGATGGTGGCAAGCCGCGCGGTGGATGGCTTGCGATCAGCTCGGACGGCCAGCTGCAGCGCCATACGCTGGGCTGACGTCAAGGCTCGCATCTGCACTGCCCTCAGGCAGACATCGGGCTACCAAGATCGCTGCGCCCTGACGGGCACTCCTCAAACAATCTCGCTGCGACGGCCAAACCTGCCCTGCGGGCAGCGCGGCCGCGACCTTATTCGACCAGCTTGTTGAGCTTGGCGGCGTTGAACTTGTCGAGCTCGGGCACCGATTCGATGGCGATCCCGGCAGCCTTCAGGGCCTGCACGATCTTCACCAGCTGCAGTTCCTGCGTGGCCGCATTGTCGATCAGGCCGTGCATGGCCTTCGACAGCGGATCGTCGCCATTGGGCGTGATGCCGTAGGCGGCAAACATGCGCGCAGCCGCCTGGTCGCGCTCGCTCGGCGCTTCTTTCTCGATGATGCGCGCCGGGTTGCCGACAGCGGTCGCGCCGGCCGGCACTTCTTTCACCACGACGGCATTCGAGCCCACCTTCGCGCCCTCGCCGACCGTGAACGCACCCAGCACCTTCGCGCCGGCACCGATGATGGCGCCGCGACCCAGCGTCGGGTGACGCTTCTTGCCCTTGGTGAGCGACGTACCACCGAGGGTCACCCCCTGGTAGATCGTGCAATCATCGCCGACCTCAGCCGTCTCGCCGATCACGACGCCGAAACCATGATCGATGAAGACCCGGCGGCCGATGGTGGCGCCCGGGTGGATCTCGATGCCGGTCAGACCGCGTGCGATATGCGAGATGAAGCGGCCCAGCCATTTGAAGTCGGCGCGCCAGCAGGCATTGGCCATCCGATGCATTGCAATCGCATGCAGGCCCGGATAACAGGTCAGCACTTCCCAGTTGCTGCGGGCTGCGGGATCACGTTCCCTGATACTGGCGATGTCTTCCCTGAGGCGGCTGAACATGACTGATGAAATCCGTTTCCAAGTCTTGATTTTATGGGATTTGGGAGGTGTGTACCGGATCTGGCATTGCCGTGCGGCTGCATCATGCCAGCTGCGGCAATTCGACACTCTGCCGCGCCGCTGCACCCGGTCAGCAGCACGGCCCTGCCCGGCGATCAGCCGCCGGCCTTGATCCGCTGGCGGCGTGCCTCGTACAAACAGATGCCGGAGGCCACCGACACGTTCAGGCTCTCGACCGAGCCCATCATCGGCAGGCTCACGAGACGGTCGCAATTCTCGCGGGTCAGGCGGCGCAGGCCTTCGCCTTCCGAGCCCATCACGAAGGCCGTACCGCCGGTGTATTCGACGTCGTACAGCGTGCCTTCGGCTTCATCGTCGGTGCCGGTCAGCCAGATGTCGCGCTCCTGCAATTCGCGCATCGTGCGCGCGAGGTTCGTGACGGTGATGTACGGCACTGTATCGGCCGCGCCGCTGGCGACCTTGGCGGCAGTGGCATTGAGGCCGACCGCGCGATCCTTGGGCGCGATCACGGCGTGCGCGCCAGCACCATCGGCCACGCGCAGGCAGGCGCCGAGGTTGTGCGGATCGGTCACGCCATCGAGCAGCAACAGCAACGGCGGGCCTTGTATCGCATCCAGCAATTCTGCGAGGTTACGCGCCAGCGACAGTTCGCCGGCGCGCGCGACCACGCCCTGATGGCGGCGGGTGCCGACCATCGCATCGAGCCGCGCGTCGTCGGCCTGGATGATGCGCACGTTCGCGCCCTTGGCGGCGCGCAGCAGGTCGCCCATGCGGCGATCGTGGCGGCCGGCATCGACATAGATCTCTTCGATCGTGGAGGCGTCATGGCGCAGACGCGCGGTGACGGCGTGGAAGCCGAAGATCATCCGGGTTTTCATGTGAATCCTTGCTTGTGCTTCTGCCAGCGCTTGTCGTTACGCTGTGGTTACGCTGTCGTTACGCTGTTATTTGGGCTTTTGCTTTCGCGCTTGCTTGCGCTGCTCATTGCGCGGCGACTTGCCCGATTACTTGCGCTTCTTCTTGTTGCCCTTGCGCGCAGGCGCTGCGCCCTTGCGGGCGGCGGTGCGCGCGTCCGTGCGTGCCTTGACGCTCGGCGGCTTGGCTGGCGCGGCTTTCTTGACGGCCTTCTTGGCCGCCTTCTTCGCGCCAAACAGGCCGCCGGTCTTGGATGCGCGCGCATGCGCCTCGTCGGCGCGACGCGCTTCATTGCGCAGTTGCGTATGGATGCCCGGCTCCTGCACCAGTCGCAGGTCAATGCGGCGCGCATCGAGGTCAACGCGGCTGACCTGCACCGTCACGCGGTCGGTCAGCTGGTAACGGATGCCGGTACGCTCGCCGCGCAGCTCATGCCGCGCTTCGTCGTACTGGAAGTAATCGGCGCCGAGGTCGGTGACGTGCACCATGCCCTCGATGTACAGCGCATCGAGCTGCACGAAGATACCGAAAGACGCGACACCTGCAATGGTACCGGTGAACTCTTCGCCCAGCTTGTCGCGCACGAAGTAGCACTTCAGCCAGGCTTCGACATCGCGCGACGCTTCATCGGCACGGCGCTCGTTGGCCGAGCAATGAATGCCCAGCGCTTCCCAGATCGCGAGGTCGCCTTCAGCGCGCTTCTTGCCGGCCGCCCTGTCCTTGGCCTGCATCTTGCGCGCCGCCGGTGACAGCGCCGTGTTCAGCGATTCGGTGACGATGCCCTTCGGGTGATACACCTTGCCGGCGAGGACCGCCTTGATCGCGCGGTGCGTGAGCAAATCCGGATAGCGACGGATCGGGCTGGTGAAATGCGCATACGCGTCATACGACAAACCGAAGTGACCGATGTTGTCCGGGCTGTAGACCGCCTGCTGCATCGAACGCAGCAGCATGGTCTGCAGCAGCACGGCATCCGGGCGGCCCTTGATCTTTTCCATCAGCGCCGCATAGTCGGACGCCGAAGGCGTGGTACCGCCGCCAAGCGACAGGCCGAGCTGCTTCAGGAAGGTTCGCAGCTGGTTCAGCTTCTCTTCGGTCGGCCCCGCGTGGATACGGTACAGGCCCGGATGCTTGTGACGCTCGAGCAGATCGGCCGCGCACACGTTCGCGGTCAGCATGCATTCTTCGATCAGGCGATGCGCGTCGTTGCGGGTGCGCGGCAGGATCTGCTCGATCTTGCCCGCGGCATTGCAGACGATATAGGTTTCGGTCGTCTCGAAATCCATCGCACCGCGTTCCTTGCGCGCCGCCAGCAGCACTTGGAACAGGTCGTACAGGTCCTGCAGGTGCGGCAGCAGCCCGATGCGACGCTGCGCTTCGGGGCCGCGCGTATTGCCGAGGATGGCGGCGACTTCGGTATAGGTCAGGCGCGCGGCCGAATGAATGACGGCCGGATAGAACTGGTACGCGTGTATCTCGCCCTTGGCATTGATCACGGCATCGCAGACCAGCGTCAGGCGATCGACATCCGGATTCAGCGAGCACAGGCCGTTGGACAGCTTCTCCGGCAGCATCGGAATCACGCGGCGCGGGAAATAGACGGAGGTGCTGCGTTCGAGCGCATCGACATCGAGCGCATCGTTGGGCTTCACATAATGACTGACGTCGGCGATGGCGACGATCAGGCGATAGCCCTTCGAGCGGCCGATCTTCACCGGTTCGCAGTAGACCGCGTCATCGAAGTCGCGCGCATCTTCGCCATCGATGGTCACCAGCGGCACATCACGCAGGTCGACGCGATCGGCGAGGTCCGCGGGCTTCACTTCCGACGGCAGCTTCGCAGCCAGCTTCAGCGCGTCATCCGAGAATTCATGCGGCACGCCGTACTTGCGCACCGCGATCTCGATTTCCATGCCGGGATCGTCGATCGCGCCGAGCACTTCGACGATCTTGCCGCTGGGTTGCGCATAGCGCGACGGTTGTTCAGTCAGTTCGACGCTGACCACCTGCCCGGCCTTGGCCTTGCCGGGCGAACCGGCGAGCAGGATGTCATGGCTGATGCGCTTGTCTTCCGGCACCACGAGCCAGACGCCGTTTTCATTCACCATGCGGCCGATCACATGCGTGTTGGCGCGCGACAGCACTTCGACGATCGCACCTTCAGGACGACCGCGCCGATCGATGCCGGTGACGCGCACTTGCACGCGATCGCCATGCATCACCTTTTGCATCTCCTTGTCAGACAAGAAGATGTCTTCGCCCTCATCGGGAATCAGGAAGCCGTAGCCATCGCGATGTGCGGACACGCGGCCTTCGATGAAGCTGGTGGAATTGGCGAGTTGTATGCGCCCTTTGCGATCCGGCTTGATCTGGCCGTCGCGTTCCATGGCGGCGAGTCGCCGGTTCAGTCCATCGAGTTCTGCATCCTTGACCGACAGTGCTTTGGCGATCGCGGCCAGCGTTTGCGGCTCGGCGGCAGTGCGCAGGATGCCGAGAATCTCTTCACGGCTGGGAATGCTGTATGGGTAGTGGCTCAAAAGTGGCGCGTGGGATTAGGTAAAAAACATTGCTAGTGTAACGGACGAGCGACGGCGATGAGGAAAAAGCGCAGTGCTGCAAATTTCGCAGGGAAATTCATGGGGGATGTGTTGACATCTTTTGCCGATGCTCTATAATCTCGTCTTCTTCAAGCCCACGTGGCGGAATTGGTAGACGCGCATGGTTCAGGTCCATGTGCCGCAAGGTGTGGGGGTTCGAGTCCCTCCGTGGGCACCAAGCTTGAAAACAAAAAGGCCAGATCTTCGGATCTGGCCTTTTTGTTTTCAAGCTTGGTTCAGGAGGTGGGTATACCCTCCCTCCGCGGGGCGAACGCGGGGTTTCGCGACGCAAGCGTCGCGCCGCGTGAGGCGACTTCGCTTGCAAGCGAAGTCGTGGGGCTCGCAAGGAGTACAGCCCTCCAAATACCCCACCCCAAAAACCAAGCCCCGCCTACGGCACAAAAAAAGGGACGCCGTAGCGCCCCCTCCTCTTTCCGACCCAACCAACCCGGGGCCAATCACTCAAGCCTGATCAGTCCTTCGGCAGCTTATCCGGCGTCATATCGTCATAAACCTCAAACGGCTGGTGAATCCAAGGGCTGTCCTCAAGGAAGTCGACGTAGAAGTCCGGCTTCATCACCGAGCAAGCCTTGAACCAGATAACCGCCGAGCGTACTTCGGTCACGGCCGGGAAGTGTTCCTTCAGGTGCTCCTGCACCTTCTCCAGCGTGACACCCGAATCGACGAGGTCATCGATCAGCAGGATACGACCCGCCAGCGGACCCGCGGTCGACGTGATGCTGTTGGAGATGTCGAGTTCGCCGCGCTTGGTCCCGGCCGCTTCGCGGTACGAGCTGGTCGACAGGATCGCCAGCGGCACCTTGAACAGGCGCGAGAACACATCGCCGACACGCAAGCCGCCGCGCGCGAGGCACAGCGCCTGGTCGAACTGGTAGCCGGAGTCGTAGACGATGCGCACCAGGCGCTCGATGGAGCGGTTGTAGTCTTCCCAGTCGACCCACAGGTGGCCCGGCGTTTCTTGTTTCTTGGTCATGTCTTCAGCTCTCGGCTTTCAGCGCTTGATTCGGCTCGGCTCAGCTCAGGCAAACGGGTGGCGCAGCACGATGGTCTCTTCACGGTCAGGGCCGGTCGATACCATGTCGACCGGCACGCCGACCAGTTCTTCGATGCGCTTGATATAGGCGCGCGCAGCCGCCGGCAGCGCTTCCATGGTCTTGACGCCGACCGTGGTGCCTTCCCAGCCCGGCATCTCTTCATAGATCGCCTCGCAAGCGGCCGCGTCCTCGGCGCCGACCGGGAAGATGTCCACTTCCTTGCCGTGCAGCTTGTAGCCGGTGCACAGCTTGATGGACGCGACGCCATCGAGCACGTCGAGCTTGGTCAGGCACATGCCCGACACGCCGTTGATCTGTACCGAGCGGCGCAGCAGCGCCGCGTCGAACCAACCGCAACGACGCGCACGGCCGGTGACGGTACCGAACTCGTGACCCACCGATGCGAGATGGTGGCCAACACCCTGATCCGTCGGCAGCTCCGACGGGAACGGACCGGAGCCCACGCGGGTCGTGTACGCCTTGGTGATGCCCAGCACGTAGTGCAGCATGTTCGGACCCACGCCCGAGCCTGCGGCGGCGTTGCCGGCCACGCAGTTGGACGAGGTCACGAACGGATAGGTGCCGTGGTCGACGTCGAGCAGGCTGCCCTGCGCGCCTTCGAACAGCAGGTTGGCGCCGGCCTTGTGCGCGGCGTACAGCGCGCTCGACACATCGGTCACCATCGGACGAATACGCGGCACGTTCGCCAGCGCGTCGTCATAGGTCTTCTGGAAGTCGACCGCGTCGGCCTTCAGGTAATTGACCAGCACATAGTTGTGATAGTCGAGGTTCTCGCGCAGCTTCTCTTCAAAGCGCTTTTCGTTCAGCAGGTCGGCCACGCGGATCGCGCGGCGCGCGACCTTGTCTTCATAGGCCGGGCCGATGCCCTTGCCGGTGGTGCCGATCTTGGCCGCGCCGCGCGCGGCTTCACGCGCCGCATCGAGTGCGGTGTGATACGGCAGGATCACCGGGCAGGCTTCCGACACCTTCAGGCGCGACGCCACTTCCACGCCCGAGGCCTGCAGCTTGTCGATTTCGCGCAGCAGGTCCGGCACCGACAGCACGACGCCATTGCCGATGTAGCAGGCGACGCCTTCGCGCATGATGCCCGACGGGATCAGCTGCAGCGCCGTCTTCTGGCCGCCGATCACCAGCGTGTGGCCGGCATTGTGGCCGCCCTGGAAGCGCACCACGCCCTGCGAATGGTCGGTCAGCCAGTCGACCACCTTGCCTTTGCCCTCATCGCCCCATTGGGTGCCGATGACTACGACGTTTCTAGCCATGATTGTTCACTACCTTCATCAAATCTTTATTTCAAATCAGTTCTTTGCTGACCGCGACAGGGATTGCCCTGCGCCACGGCCACGGCCACGGCTCAGGCCAGCTTCCTGACGACGAAGCTGCCCTGCTGCGCGACGATCTCGCGATCGACGTCGAATTCCTGTTGCTCGTCGTCGTGACCCGGCAGTTGCTGGATCACGATCTCGCCGGCGGCACGCAGCTCGGCGATCAGTTTCTGCAAGGCCGGCTCGCGCCCCCACGGCGCGCGTATGGCCGGTGTCGCCGCTGCGCCCGGCAGCAGGCGCGCGATCTCGCGCAAGTCCATCGAGAAGCCCGTCGCCGGACGGGCGCGGCCGAAGGCCTCGCCCACATGGTCGTAACGGCCGCCGCGCGCGAGCGCATTCGGCAGGCCCGGCACATACAGCGCAAACGTGACGCCGCTCTCGTACTGATAGCCCGAGAGCTCCGCGAGGTCGATGTTCACGCGCACGTGATCGGCCGAATGCGCCAGCGCCGACAGGTCGTCGAGCGCGGCACGCACAGCCGGCAGGTCCGGCAGTTGCTCTTTCGCGCGCTTGAGCACGCTGACATCGCCATGCAGCGAGGCCAGTGCAATCACGGCATCGCGCACCGTCGACGTGAATCCAGCGGCCAGTGCCTTCAGGCCCGGCACATCCTTCGTGCGCAGCAATGCGATCAATTGATCCTGTGCCTTCAGCGCCTCGGCATCGCCCGCGATCAGCGCATGCAGCACGCCCGCATGCGACAGGTCGAGCGTGATGTCATGCAGGCCGGCCAGCTGCAGCGCCGCCAGCGCCAGCGACTGGATCTCGATGTCGGCCTCGAGCCCCTGATGGCCGTAGATCTCGGCGCCGATCTGCAGCGGCTCGCGGGTGGTGTGGAAGCCCGAGGGCTTGGTGTGCAGCACGCTGCCCGCGTAGCACAGGCGAGTGACGGAAGCGCGGTTCAGCAGGTGCGCATCGATGCGCGCCACCTGGGTCGTCATGTCGGCGCGCACGCCCATCGTGCGGCCCGACAGCTGGTCGACCAGCTTGAACATGCGCAGGTCGAGCTCGGCGTCCGGCACCGGCATCAGCGAAGCGACGTATTCGAGCATCGGCGGCGCCACCAGCTCGTAACCGTAGCGGCGGAACTGGTCGAGCAGCGCGCGACGCAGTTCCTCGGTCTTGCGCGCCTCGGAAGGCAGCACGTCGGCAACGTTCTCGGGAAGCAGCCAGTTAGGCATGGGGAAATTCAGCAGTCATGTCGAAAAAACGAGCAGCAGGATACCAAACAGCCGGCCGGCAGGTCCGAAAAATTGGACCTGCCGGCCGGAAAGTGCTCGAAAGTTGCGGGATTGTTATTTACTTCCGGGCGCCGCCCGGAGTCTTGAAGTATTTGAGGAATTCCGAGTTCGGGTCAATCAGCATCACGTCGCTGCGGGTCTTGAAGCTTTCCTTGTAGGCCTCGAGGCTGCGAATGAACTTGTAGAACTCGGGGTTCTGGCCAAAGGCTTGCGCATAGATGCGGGCCGCTTTCGCATCGCCCTCGCCGCGGATCGCCTCGGCCTGACGGTAGGCATCGGCCAGAATCACGGTGCGCTGGCGGTCGGCATCGGCGCGGATCTTTTCGGACTCGGCCGCGCCGGTCGAACGCAGTTCGTTCGCGACGCGCGCGCGTTCGGACTTCATGCGCTCGTACACCGAGTTGTTGATCTGCTCGACGTAATCGACGCGCTTGAGGCGCACGTCGATGATCTGCGCGCCGATCTGCGTGGCCTCGGCCGACACCTTGGTGCGGATCGCATCCATCACCTTGCTGCGCTCGCCGGAGATCACCTCACGCACGGTGCGCTTGGTGATTTCATCATTCAGCGCGGCCTTGATGATCTGCGCCATGCGGTCTTGCGCGCGGCGCTCGTCGCCGCCGAAGCTGACGAAGTACAGGCGCGGGTCGATGATGCGCCACTTCACGAAAGCGTCGACCAGGATGTTCTTCTTCTCGGCCGTGATGAAGCGATCCGGCTCCGGCGTATCCAGGGTCAGGATGCGCTTGTCGAGGAACATCACGTTCTGGAAAGGCGGCGGCAGCTTGAAGTGCAGGCCCGGTTCCTTGATGACTTCCTTCACCTCGCCCAGCGCGAACACGATCGCGTACTGGCGCTGGTCAACGACGAACAGCGTGGACGACAGGATGGCCAGCGCGATCAGCGCGGCGATGACATAAGAGAGCAGGCGGTTCATCAGCGGGTCTCCCGGTCACGTGAGCTGCGGCCATCGCGATTGCGGTCCAGCAGGCGCTCCGGCGGCGCCGAACCTTCGGCTGCCGGCGGCGCTGCCTGTACCGGCATACCGGCGCTGGCTTCGGCAGCAGTTTGAGCGATCAGCTTGTCGAGTGGCAGGTAGATCATGCTGTTGTTGGACTTGGTGTCAACCATCACCTTGGTGGTGCTGGAGAAGATTTGCTGCATCGCCTCGATGTACAGGCGGTCGCGGGTCACGCCCGGCGCCTTCTGGTACTCGACCAGCACCTTGGAGAAGCGCGCGGCCTCGCCCTCGGCATTGGCGACCACGCGGGCGCGGTAGCCTTCGGATTCCTGCAGTAGCCGCGATGCGGCGCCGCGCGCCTTGGGCACAATGTCGTTCGCATAGGCCTGGCCTTCGTTCTTCTGGCGCTCGCGGTCCTGCCCTGCCTTCACCGCATCGTCAAACGCAGCCTGCACCTGCTCCGGCGGCTGCACGGCCTGCATCGTGACGTTGGTCACCAGCACGCCGATCTTGTAGCGGTCGAGGATGTTCTGCATCAGCGCGCTGGTGTCGAGCGCAGCCTTTTCGCGGCCCTCGTACAGCACGAAGTCCATTTTCGATTTGCCGACGATCTCGCGGATCGCGGTCTCGGCCACCATCTTGACGGTCTCTTCCTGGTCGCGGTTGTTGAACACCCAGTCAGACGCATCCTTCAGGCGGTACTGCACCGCAAACTGGATGTCGATGATGTTCTCGTCGTCGGTCAGCATCAGCGACTCGCGCGCGAGCTTGTTGCGCACATTGCCGCGATAGCCCACCTCGACGGTACGCACCTGCGACAGGTTGACCGTCTCGTGTGACTGGATCGGATACGGCCAGCGCCAGTTGAAGCCCGGCGGCGACGCATGGGAAAACTTGCCGAAGGTGGTCACGACACCGACCTGGCCTTCCTGCACAATGAAGAAACCACTGACCAGCCACAGGAACAGGATCACCAGCGCGACAACGCCGGCGCTGATGCCGGCGCCGCGCGCATCGCCGCCACCGTCACGGCCGCCATCGCCGCCGCGGCCGCCTTTGCCGCCGAACATGCGGTTCAGGCGCTGGTTGAAGTCGCGCCACAGCTGGTCGAGGTCGGGCGGCCCGTCGGACGGGCGCTGATCGCGCGAATCACGGGGGTCGTTCGCGCGGGGATCCTGGGAGTTGTTATCTTGAGAACCACGGCCCCAGCGGGGGTCGTTCAGGGAGAACTTCAGGCCGAGTTTTCTGTAGAGGGATTCGAGCATGCTGTCGCGTTCCGCGGGTGGGTATTCTTGTACGCAAACTCGGCAATCGCGCTACGCAGCAGATCGATGCCGGCACCTGTCTGGGCACTGACGAAAACGCGAGAAATTTTATCATATTCATCACGCTCGACTGCCGGCGGCAAGCCCGCGAGGTCGATCTTGTTCCACACGAGGATCTGCGGGATGTGATCGGCGCCAATCTCGTGCAGCACCGCGTTGACCTGTTCGATCTGTTCGTCCCGGACCGGGCTGGAGCCATCGACCACGTGCAGCAGCAAGTCCGCGTGCACGGTCTCTTCCAGCGTGGCGCGGAAGGCCGCCACCAGCTGGGTCGGCAACTCGCGTATGAAACCCACGGTGTCCGACACGACCACGCTGCCGACCTCGCCCAGGTGCACGCGGCGCGAGGTGGTGTCGAGCGTTGCAAACAGCTGGTTGGCCGCATAGACGCCGGCCTTGGTCATGTTGTTGAACAGCGTGGACTTGCCGGCGTTGGTATAGCCGACCAGCGACACCGAGAAGGTATGGCTGCGCTCGCGCGCGCGGCGCTGCGTGAGGCGCTGGCGCTGCAGCTTGTCGAGCTTGGCACGCAGCATCTTGACGCGCTCGCCGATCAGCCGGCGGTCGGTCTCGAGCTGAGTCTCGCCGGGGCCGCGCAGGCCGATACCGCCCTTCTGTCGTTCAAGGTGGGTCCAGCCACGCACCAGGCGCGTCGCCAGGTGCTGCAACTGCGCCAGTTCCACCTGCACCTTGCCTTCGTGACTCTGCGCGCGTTGCGCAAAGATGTCGAGGATCAGGCTGGTCCGGTCGACCACCCTCACCTTCAGCGCGCGCTCAAGGTTGCGCTGCTGCGCGGGCGACAACGCATGGTTGAAGATGACGATGTCGGCCGACAGATCGCTGACCGTGTCGCGAATCTCTTCGGCCTTGCCGGAGCCGACATACAGCGCGGGATCGGGACTGGATCGCTTGCCGGTGACGCTGGCGACCGGCGTCGCGCCGGCAGACGTGGACAGCAAAGCGAGCTCTTCCAGGCTGGCGAGGAAATCCCCGCGGCCAAAATCAACACCTACCAGGACAGCGCGCATTGAATTTCCCCGGACCTTGCATGTCGCCCTGTCCGGGGCGGAAGATCACTCGGATTCGGTTTCGGAAGAAGAATGATTGAGGTTGACGGCACGTGCCGGCACCACCGTCGAAATCGCATGCTTGTACACCATCTGCGTGACGGTGTTGCGGAGCAGCACGACGTACTGGTCGAAAGATTCCACATGTCCCTGCAGCTTGATGCCATTGACCAGATAGATCGACACGGGGACGTGCTCTTTGCGCAGCGCGTTCAGGAATGGGTCTTGTAGCAGTTGCCCTTTATTGCTCATGGAAGCTCCGTATTTTTATGTCAGGTAAGTGTGGTGACGGAAAACCGCGCGTCATGGTGGGTGACGCCTCGGTCTTCAGTCGCACCTTGCGCCGTGCCCGTAACACGTTACGCGGTGCGATCCGGGCGGTACAAAAAAAGAAAGTACCGCTTCACTGCCTGCGATGAATGTAAACGATTTTGCCACACGCTGGCAAACCGCGCCGCAAGAAATTTGCGCTATTCCGCCTTCGAGAAGGGGTTTTTTCCTGAGCGCAATTCAATGCGTAGCGGCGTGCCGGTCAGCGAAAAGCTTTCGCGGAAATGCTTCTCGAGATAGCGCTTGTAATTGGCGTCGATGGCCTCGAGCGCACTGCCGTGCACGACGATGACCGGCGGGTTCTGTCCGCCCTGGTGTGCATAACGCAGCTTGGGTCGGATCGAACCCTTGCGGCGGGGCTGCTGGTGGTCCACCGCTTCCTGTAGCGCACGGGTCAGCTGCGGCGTCGGCAGCTTGCGCATTGCAGCCGCATACGCGGCGTCGATGGACTTGAGCATCGGCGGGATGCCGGTGCCCTTGATGGCGGAGATGAAATGCATCTTCGCGAAGGACAGGAAGGACAGCTTGCGGTCAATCTCGCGCTTGATGTGGTCGCGCTGGTCCGTGTTCAGGCCATCCCACTTGTTGACGCCCACCACCAGCGCCCTGCCCGATTCGAGCACGAAGCCGGCGATGTGCGCATCCTGTTCCGAAATGTCCTGCTGCGCATCGAGCAACAGCAGCACCACGTTCGCATCCGAGATCGATTGCAGCGTCTTCACGACCGAGAACTTCTCGATCGCCTCGAACACCTTGCCCTTGCGACGAATGCCGGCGGTGTCGATCAGCGTGTAATGCTTGCCGTCGCGCTCGAAAGGGATCTCGATCGAGTCGCGCGTGGTGCCCGGCATGTCAAACGCGATCACGCGCTCTTCGCCGAGCAGCGTGTTGACCATGGTCGACTTGCCGACGTTCGGGCGGCCGACGATGGCGATCTTGATGCCGCGTACCTTCGCGTCGTCTTCGACTTCTTCCGGCTGGTCGGCGGTCGCGAGGTCCAACGCTTCCGACACCAGGTCGGCCACGCCGTCGCCATGGGCGGCCGAAATCACGTACGGGTCGCCCAGGCCCAGCTCGTAGAAGTCCGCCGTCACCGACGTGTACTTCATGCCCTCGGACTTGTTCACGACCAGCATCACCTTGCGGCCTGCCTTGCGCAGGAAATCGGTAATGGTCTTGTCATGCGGGGTCAGGCCCTGACGGCCATCGACGATGAAGACCACGACATCGGCCTCGGCCACCGCCTGCTTGGTCTGCTTGGCCATCTCGTGCAGGATGCCTTCCTTGGCCACCGGCTCGAAACCGCCGGTGTCGATCACCAGGAAAGGACGATCGCCGACACGCCCTTCGCCGTAATGGCGATCGCGGGTCAGGCCGGGCAAATCGGCAACCAGCGCATCACGCGAACGCGTGAGGCGATTGAACAGCGTGGATTTGCCGACGTTAGGTCGACCGACAAGTGCAATGACCGGCTTCATGAAAACTCGTTAAACCTGCGGCAGCAAAAGTACCGCAGTAAAGGTGCTGCAATAAGGGTGAGGCAGCGTGCGCGCTGCACTCAGGGTGCTGCAATCGGGGTACCGCTGCAAAAATACGTCAATCAATCCCGACCAGGACCCGCAAGCCGCAGGCCTCAGTCGGTGGAGACGGCAACCAGCTTGCCGTCCGTGTTCTGCACAATCAGGCTGGCGCCGGCCACGATGGGCGTGGCGCGGATCGCGCTGCTGCCGGTGCCGACGCGCGCCAGCATCGCGCCTTCTTCGCGCGACAGGAAATGCAGATAGCCTTCGCGATCGCCGACCACCACCGCGCGTCCGAAGGACACCGGCGCCGTCAGGCGGCGATGCGCAAGGCTGGTATTGCGCCACAGGTTGCTGCCAGCGTCGCGCGAGAACGCCAGCAGGTTGCCCTTCTCGTCGGCAGCAAACACATAGCGCTGGTCGATGCCGGGACCGACCTCGGCCGACAGTTCGCGCGCCCAGCGCATCGAACCGTTGCCGGCATCGACGCAGGCAATGCGGCCCTGGTAAGACGCAGCACAGAGGTCGCGCGACAGCAGCACCGGCATGCCCGAGACATCGGCCACGCGCTCGAGTTCAGTGGCGCCGCGCGGCTCGGCAATGGTCGCCTCCCAGCGCGCGACACCGGTGACGGTGGACAGCGCCAGCAGTCGGCCGGCTGGCAGCGCGACATAGGCAAGGCCATCACCGATCACGATGCCCGGCGCAGCACGCAGCACCAGCGGCGGCGCACTGCGCTGCACGAACCAGCGGCGGGTGCCGGTCTCGGCGTCATACGCAGCGATCAGGTTGTCCATGCTGCGCACCACGACCAGGCCATTGCCGATCGCCGGCGACGACAGGATCTCGGTCGAGGCCTGCATCTTCCAACGCAGCTTGCCGGTGGCCGCATCGAAGGCCATCAGCGCGCCATCGGTACCGCCCACGGCAATCGTATTGCCATCGGTCGCCACGCCGGCGGTGATGCCGGTGCCGGCATTGGTGCGCCACAGTTGCTTGCCATTGGCGGCATCGAAGCTGGCGAGCTCGCCAGCGGCGCTGGCCGCATAGACCTTGCCACCATGGACGGCCGGCGACAGGAAATAGTCGCCCGACTTGCCGATCTCGGCGGTCCACAAGGTGCGGGTCGCCATCGTCGTCTTGAACTGCTGCAGCGGCGCCGGCTCGTTGCGTACTTTCTTGCTCGAGAACGGGTTCAGCGACGAGCAGCCGGCCAACAGGCACAGGCTGCCGACGGCCAGCAGCGCGGCAGTACGACGCCCGACGCGACGGGCGGCGTTCCCGATCACCGGCTTCGACACCTGCTGCGGCATCTGCGTGGCCTCAGCCGTCACGGTCTGCAAGGAGCTATGCATGGGCCCGCCTCACTCAGGCCTTGCCCGGCGCGCCGCCCAGCGCGTCAAGCTTGAGCTGAATCAGCTGGCGAGCCGGGTTCTTGGCTTCGGTCTTTTCCAGCGCGGCCGCGTAGGCGCTGCGTGCCTCGTCGATCTTGTTCAGCGCGAACAGCAGGTCGCCCTTGCGGTCGGCTGCCAGTGCGGCGAAGGCTTCCGGCATGTCGGCCGACAGCACCTTCAGGCCTTCGTCGTAGGCTTTTTCATCGAGCAGCACGCCGGCCAGGCGCAGGCGCGCAATCGCCTTGTATTCATCGGCACGGCCGTTGTCGATCACCCACTGCAGCTGGGCCTTGGCCGTCTTCATGTCATCCGCGTCATTGGCGGCGCGGGCAGCGACCAGCGCGCCCATCTGCGCGTACGGCGTGCGCGCGAAGCGGTCTTCCATGTCGCCGGCGGCGCGGATTACCTTCGGCAGGTCCTTGGCTTCGGCGGCCTTGACGATCTCTTCGTACAGCACGGCGCTCTTGGCCGACTGGTCGCGCTGGTAATAGCGCCAGCCGGACCAGCCTGCGTACGCCACCAGCGCAGCGATGACCAGCCAGGTCACCAGGTTGCCGAACTGGTTCCACCAGGCCTTCAGGCTGGCAAGCTGTTCTTGTTCTTCGTGGTCGTAAGCCATAGTCGTTCAGGTCTCTTGTTGTACTTGACTGCTGAAATCAGCGGTTCAGTGATTGCATGAATTAGTGGGTGTGGATCTGGCCGGCATGCAGGTGACCGTGGTCATGCTCGTCATCGCCGGTGATCTGGTCGATCAGGTAATCCACCAGCTGGTCCAGCGGCACGCTGTGCTGGTTGTTTGCCGGGTCTGCGTCGCGCAGGTGCTTGACCGTCGCCTGCTGCTGCGCGACCTCGTCTTCGCCGAGGATCACCGCGAATGCGGCACCGCTGCCGTCGGCGCGCTTCATCTGCGACTTGAAGCTGCCCACGCTGCCGGCAGTCGCGCAATGTAGCACAACATCCAGCCCCGCATCGCGGATGCGCTCACCGATGGTGAAGGCCTGCATCTGCGCTTCCTCGCCCTGATGGACAAGATAAATGTCGCACTGGCTGCGCTCGAATGCACCGCCGGACGCCTTCAGCAGCTCGAGCAGGCGCTCGACGCCCATCGCAAAACCGACCGCCGGGGTCGGCTTGCCGCCGAAGATCTCGACCAGCGGATCGTAACGGCCGCCGCCGCAGACCGTACCCTGCGAGCCGAGCTGGTCGGTGATCCATTCGAACACGGTGCGGTTGTAGTAATCCATGCCGCGTACCAGGCGCGGGTTGATCGTGTAGCGAATCGCATTGCGATCAAGGTAACGCTGCACGCCTTCGAAATGCGCGCGCGATTCCTCGCCGAGGTAGTCGAGCAGCTTCGGCGCTGCATTGACCAGGTCCTGCATCGCCGGATTCTTGGTATCGAGGATGCGCAGCGGATTGCTGTGCAGGCGACGCTGTGCGTCGGCGTCCAGCTGGTCTTTGTGCTGCTCGAAGTAGGCGATCAGGTCGGCGCGATGGCGGGCGCGCTCGTCGGCATCGCCGATGGAATTGATTTCCAGACGGATGTCGGTCAGGCCGAGGTCATCCCACAGGCGCTGGCACAGCAGGATCATTTCGGCATCGATGTCCGGGCCGTTGAAGCCGACCGCCTCGACACCGACCTGATGGAACTGGCGGTAGCGGCCGCGCTGCGGGCGCTCGTGGCGGAACATCGGGCCCGCGTACCACAGGCGCTTCGGACCGTCATAGACGAGGTTGTGCTCGAGCACCGAGCGCACCACGCCAGCAGTCGCCTCGGGGCGCAGCGTCAGTTCGTCGCCGTTCATGCTGTCGGTAAACGAGTACATCTCCTTTTCGACAATGTCGGTCACCGTGCCCAGGCCACGCGCAAACAGCGCGGTCGGCTCGACGATGGGCGTACGGATCTGCTGGTAGCCATAGCTGCGCAGCACCGATTGCACGGTGTTCTCGAATAATTCCCACAGCGGGGCGTCGGCGGGCAGCACATCGTTCATGCCCTTCACGCCGAGGATCTTTTCTTTCTTGGTCTCTGCCATGCTTGTTGGATGACTGTAGTGTCGGTATGGGTTATTTGCGTGGTTCGCTCATTTGCCGTAGCGCGTCTGCACATAGTCCAGCACGATGGCCTGGAAGTCCTCGGCAATGCGTTCGCCGCGCAGCGTGACGGTCTTCTGGCCGTCGACAAACACCGGCGCGGCCGGCGATTCGCCGGTGCCGGGCAGGCTGATGCCGATGTGCGCATGCTTGGATTCACCGGGGCCGTTGACGATGCACCCCATCACGGCCACGTTCATTTCCTCGACGCCCGGATAGACGCCCTTCCAGACCGGCATCTGCTCGCGCAGGTAGGTCTGGATGCGGTCAGCCAGTTCCTGGAACACGGTCGACGTGGTGCGGCCGCAGCCCGGGCAGGCGATCACCATCGGGGTGAACTTGCGCAGGCCCATGGTCTGCAGGATTTCCTGCGCGACCACCACTTCCTTGGTGCGATCGCCACCCGGCTCGGGTGTGAGCGAAATGCGGATGGTGTCGCCGATGCCCTCCTGCAGCAGCACCGACAGCGCGGCCGTCGATGCGACGATGCCCTTGCTGCCCATGCCGGCCTCGGTCAGGCCCAGGTGCAGCGGATAGTCGCAGCGCTTCGCCAGTTCGCGGTAGACCGCGATCAGGTCCTGCACACCGGACACCTTGCACGACAGGACGATACGGTCGCCCGGCATGCCCAGTTCTTCGGCGCGCTGCGCATTCTCGATCGCCGAGGTCACCAGCGCTTCGTACATGACTGCCTGCGCGTCCCAGGGTTCGGCGCGCTTTGCGTTTTCGTCCATGATGCGCGCCAGCAGCGACTGGTCGAGGCTGCCCCAGTTGACGCCAATGCGCACCGGCTTGTTGTACTGGTTCGCGACCTCGATCATCTGCGCGAACTGCGTGTCGCGCTTGGCGCCCTGCCCGACATTGCCGGGGTTGATGCGGTACTTGGACAACGCTTCCGCGCAGGCCGGGTACTGGGTCAGCAACTGGTGGCCGTTGTAATGGAAGTCGCCGCACAGCGGCACGTCCACACCCATCTTGTCCAACTGCTCGCGGATGTACGGCACGGCAGCAGCCGCTTCCGGCGTGTTGACGGTGATGCGCACGATTTCAGAACCGGCACGCGCAAGGTCCTTGACCTGGATCGCGGTCGCGATCGCATCGGCCGTGTCGGTATTGGTCATGGACTGCACCATCACCGGCGCGCCGCCGCCGACACGCACTTCGCGATCGCCATGACGAACCACCGCCTGGCGCGAGAGGCGGCGCGCAGCGGGGCCGGATGGAATCGGCGATGCGTCGGTCAGGCAATTCGGTGTCGGCACAGTGTTCATGGCTGAATAAGGTGATCGCTTCGGTTGATCGATTCAGTGCATTACTTCAGGTTGACCTTGGCGACATTGTCGCGGGTACCCGCCTTCAGGCTCACCGGCTGGCCGCGCAGGGTCACATCGACGCCGGCCGCATTGCCGACCACCAGGGTCAGCGGCTCGGTCACTTCAATACGCTCGGTGCTGCCCGCCTTGACCAGACGCGACAGCAATTTGCGTTCGCCATTCTGCGTCAGCACCTCGACCCAGGAATCCTCGCGCAGCTTCAGTTCCAGCGCGCGGCCGGGATCAATGTTGGCGACTTTGGCAGCGTTGGCCGCGGGTGCGCCTTTTGCAGGCTCGGCCTTGGCCGTAGCCGGTGCGACCGGTGCCGGTGCAGCCGGCGCATAGACTTCATTATCGGCGGGCGCTGCCGGCGCTTTGGTGGACGCCTTGGCCGCCGTCGTTGCTGTCGGTGCGGGCACTGCGGCCGGTGCAGCAGCAGCGGGGGCGGCCGGCTCGACACCGGGAGCAGTCTCGGTGGCCTGCGGCTGGGATTCCGGCGTCGCACTGGACGAAGACGACACGGCCGCGTCCTGCGACGAAGCGAAGTCGAGGCTGGGCAGTTGCAGCCAGTCGTTGCGCCATGCGACGTAGGACAGCATGCCGACAAAGATCAGGATGACGGCTGCCACGCCGGACAGCTTGTTGGCGCTGCGACGATGGCTGGTGGACGGCGCATAGCGGCGGCCATTGAAGCCTGGCTGCGGCAGCGGGCGGCGCATCACCATCGGGCCCAGCGCCGGGTTCGGCTCATTCGCCAGCATCGCCAGCAAGGGCTCGGGATCCATGCCCATGGTCTTGGCGCACGAGCGGATGAAACCGCGCGTGGTCGCCATGCCCGGCAGCGAACCGAAATCGTTGGCCTCGAGCGCGATCAGCTGGCGCGGCGCCAGTTTCACGCGCGCCGACAGCTCCTCGATCGACAGGCGCATCTCCATGCGACGGGCGGCCAGCAATTCACCCGGCAGTTGGCCCGGAACCTCGGGCTCGGCGGCCGCTGCCGCTTCGCTGGTGTCGACATTGCTGGTGGCGGCAGCGCTGATTGCGGCGGCGCCGGTATCGGCCGCGGCTGCAGCCTGCGCCCCGGCCTGCGCAGCCGTGTGCGCGGCATCGGCTGCAGCATGGGATGCCGCATCGGAGGCCGCACCGTGTTCAGCAGCAGCCCCGTCCTGCACGCCAGCCGTGCTGTCGGTGCCTTGATTGCCAGCGTTGTCTTTGGCTGCCGAATCAGCAGGCGCTTCGGCCGCTGCATCGGCGGCATGCGCCGCAGCGTCGCCGCTCGGCAGCGACGCTGGTTTCGGGTCCTGTGCGGGATCGTTGTCTTTAGTGCTCATCAGATTCGCCACGGAGATAGGCTTGCAGTTGCTGCGACGCCGGGTAACGGCGTTGCCATTGCGTCAGCAGGCTCTGTTCGGCCGCCTTGTCGCCGAGCATGCGCTCGACGCGGACAGCCATCAGGAAATGTTCGGGAGTGGCCTCGCGGCTGCCCAGCACGCGCGCGACATGATGGCGCGCAGCGATGTAATCGGCGCGTGCATACGCAAGCTGCGCCAGTCCGTCCTGCGTGGTGACCAACGCAGGATCGAGGGACTGTGCACGCACCAGATTGGCTTCTGCAGTACGCAGATCGCCGGCGCGCAGGCCGCACAGGCCGGCATTGGCCAGCGCCGTGGCCGGCGACGCGTAGTTGCGCTGCGCCAGCGCACGCTCAAAATACGGCAGCGCGCGCTGCGGGTCACCCGACTGGCAGATCAGCCAGCCCAGGTTGTTCAGCAAGCGCGGATTGTCGGGCTCGATGCGCACGGCCTTCTGCAGGCTTTGCTCGCCCTGCTTCGCATCGCCCATCTGCATCAGCACCAGGCCCTTCAGGCCGAGCGCTTCGGCGTTGGCAGGCTGTGCGTCGAGTGCGCGACCGATCTCGGCCAGCGCGAGGTCCATCCGACCGTCGGCATAGTAGTTCGAAGCCAGTTCGAGACGAATGTCGGCGCGGTGGCGCGCATCGGCGCCCTGTCCGTTGGCCGTAGTCGTGTCCGTCGATGCGCAACCAGCCAGGGTGACCACCATGGCGACCATCCACAGCGTCGCGACTGCCCGCAGCGGCGTCAGCGCGCGCAGGCTCATACCGGGATCTCCTTGATGCGGCCGAAGTCGGGACCGTACTTCTGCTGGTAGGTCGACATCTTCTGCATGCGTTCCTGCACCCGGGTACGGTCCTGGATTTCGCCGGCCAGCTGGCCGCAGGCGGCGTCGATGTCGTCGCCGCGGGTCTTGCGGATGGTGGTGACGATGCCGCCATCCATCAGCACCTGCGCGAAGGCCTTGATGCGCGGATTGTTCGAGCGCTTCAGGCCGGACTCGGGGAAAGGATTGAACGGGATCAGGTTGAACTTGCACGGCACGTCGGCGACCAGCGCCAGCAGCTCGCGCGCATGCACGTCGGTGTCATTGACGCCGTCGAGCATGCAGTATTCGAAGGTGATGAAATCGCGCGGTGCGTAGTCGAGATAGCGCTTGCACGCCGCCAGCAATTCCTTCAGCGGGTATTTCTTGTTCAGCGGGACCAGTTCGTCGCGCAGCTTGTCGTTCGACGCATGCAGCGACACGGCCAGCGCCACTGCGCAATCGCCTGACAGCTTGTCGATCATCGGCACGACACCGCTGGTGGACACGGTCACGCGGCGGCGCGACAGGCCGTAAGCGTTATCGTCCAGCATCAGCTTCAGCGCGGCGACGGTCGGCTCGTAATTCAGCAGCGGCTCGCCCATGCCCATCATCACGACATTGGTGATCTGGCGTTCGCCCTTGGGACCGGCGGGGATGCCCTTGGTCTCGCGCAGCAGGCGCTCGGCCATCCACAGCTGGCCGATGATCTCGCCCACGTTCAGGTTGCGCGAAAAGCCTTGCTTGCCGGTCGAGCAGAAGCGGCAATTGACCGCGCAGCCGGCCTGCGTGGACACGCACAGCGTGCCGCGATTTTCTTCGGGAATGAAGACCGTCTCGACCGCATTGCCATTGCCGACGTCGAGCAGCCACTTGCGGGTGCCGTCGGAGGACGTGTTGTCGCTGATGATCTGGGGGGCGCGGATGACCGCATGGGTCTTGAGCTTCTCGCGCAGGGACTTGGCGAGATCGGTCATCGCATCGAAATCGGACTCACCGAATTGATGGATCCAGCGTTGCAGCTGTTTGGCCCGGAAAGGCTTTTCCCCGAGCTCACCGCACCAGCTGATGAGCCCTTCAGGTTCCAGGTCCAGCAAATTGGTCACTGTCGCCATGTTCGGTCTCTCGGTGCGGTCGGGGGATGCGGTACTTCGGTACTGCCGTTGACTTGCCGGGCGCGGCGCGCCCGGCAGGGTCGACGTAATGGAGATTAACGCGAGTAGACGTTGAGCGCCGGGAAGTAGTAGGCGATCTCGACGGCGGCGGTTTCCGGAGCGTCCGAACCGTGCACGGCGTTGGCGTCGATCGAGTCGGCGAAGTCAGCACGGATGGTGCCCTTTTCGGCCTTCTTCGGATCGGTTGCGCCCATCAGGTCGCGGTTCTTCAGGATGGCGTTCTCGCCTTCCAGCACCTGGATCATCACCGGGCCGGAGATCATGAAGTCAACCAGGTCCTTGAAGAAAGGACGCTCGCGGTGGACGGCGTAGAAGCCTTCGGCTTCGGCGCGCGACAGGTGGGTCATGCGCGCAGCGACGATCTTCAGGCCAGCGTTTTCGAAACGCGAATAGATCTGGCCGATCACGTTCTTCGCGACTGCGTCAGGTTTGATGATCGACAAGGTGCGTTCGATTGCCATGTTCAAAAACTCCAATAAAATGAATGGGTTATAGACGCGAAAGGGATTCGCAGGTGAATTCTGATTAGCCCGAGATTCTAGCATGAAAGCGCTTTTTCAGGGCTTTCCAAGGGTTTTCAGCCCATTCCCTGCCCCATCCCGACCCGAACTCGCCGCCATCCGGGCCTCGGTGCTGCGCGCCCGCCCCCTTGATTACCGCCGGTGGACGCCCCATCTGCATCTCGGGTAAATTAACGAATTGACAGTCTGCACACCAGGCAACTGTTTCCAATTTGATACGGAGGATGCATGAACCAGCCTTTCCCGTCCTATTACGGCGACGCAGGCGAACTACGTGCCGTACGCAATCGCGTGCTGCGCAATACCTACTGGCTGCTCGCGTTGTCGATGGTCCCGACCGTGCTCGGCGCGGCGCTCGGCGTGCAGATGCACTTCAGCTTCTTTGCCGGCAGCCCCTTCATCGGCTTCCTGGTCTTCATGGCCGTGGCCTTCGGCTTCTTCTGGGTCATCGAGCGCACCAAGAATTCGGCAATGGGCGTGGTCGCCCTGCTCGGCTTCACCTTCTTCATGGGGCTGATGCTGTCGCGGATGATCGAGCACATCCTGAATTTCGCGAATGGCGCGCAGCTGATCATGACCGCCTTCGGCGGCACCGGGCTGGTGTTCGCGACCATGGCCTCGGTGGCCACCACCAGCAAGCGTGACTTCTCCGGCCTGTCGTCCTGGCTGTTCGCCGGCGTGATCGTGATCCTGCTGGCAGGCGTCGCGAACATCTGGCTGCAACTGCCGGCCATGCAGATCGTGATCTCGATGGTCGCCGTGGCGATCTTCTCGGCCTACATCCTGTTCGACGTGCAGCGTATCGTGAACGGCGGCGAGACCAACTACATCACGGCCACGCTGGCGATCTACCTCGACCTGTACAACGTGTTCGTGAACCTGCTGGCGCTGCTGGGCATTTTCGGCGGCGAGCGCGAGTAACGAACGCTACCAGCCTCAGGGCAGCAATAAAAAAGCCGGCGCAAGCCGGCTTTTTTTGCGCCCTGAAACCTGACAGAAGATCAGGCCTCAGCAGGGTCGTTGGCGACAGTCTCGCCCGCCTGCGCCAGCGGACGCGCAGCACCGGGCACCAGATCGAACACGGCCATCGATTCCACATGCGCGGTGTGCGGGAACATGTTGACCACACCCGCCTGCGACAAGCGGTAGCCGCCGACATTGACCAGCACGCCCGCATCGCGCGCCAGCGTGGCCGGATTGCAGGACACGTAGACGATGCGCTTCGGTACCGCCGACGGATCGATCGCAGCCAGCTCGCTGAGCGCCTTGCAGACTTCCATCGCGCCTTCGCGCGGCGGGTCGATCAGCATGCGGTCGAATGTGCCCAACGCTTTGAGATCATCCACCGAGAACTCGAACAGGTTACGGCAGGAGAATTGCGTCTTCGCGGCCAGGCCATTGTGGGTGGCATTTTCCAGCGCGCGCTCGGTCAGCGCGGTGCTTCCTTCGATGCCGATCACTTCCTTCGCCTGCGTCGCCAGCGGCAGCGTGAAATTGCCAAGGCCGCAGAACAGATCGGCCACGCGGTCGGTCGCTTGCACATCCAGCAGGCGCAGCGCACGCGCGACCAGCACGCGATTGATCTGGTGGTTGACCTGCGTGAAATCGGTGGGCTTGAAAGGCATGCGCACGCCGAACTCAGGCAGCAGGTATTGCAGCGGGCGCTGCTTCGGGTAGAACGGCGCCGCCGTGTCCGGGCCCTTGGTCTGCAGCCACCATTCAATTTGCCACGCGTCCGCAAACGCCTTCAGCGTGGTTTCGTCGCTGGCCGACAGCGGCTCCATGATCCTCAGCACCATCACGATCACTGGTTTGCCTTCATGCTCGCCGATGGCCAGCTCGATCTGCGGCAGGCGGTCGCGAATGGACAGCGACGCGACCAGTTCGCGCAGCGGCACCAGCATGTCCGACACGCGACGCGGCAGGATCTGGCAGGTCTTCATGTCGGCGATGAAGCTGGAGCGCTTCTCGTGGAAGCCGATCAGCACCCCGCCCTTCTTTTCGACATAGCGCACCGACATGCGGGCGCGGAAGCGGTAGCCCCAGCTCGGACCGTGGATGGGACGCAGCAGGGTTTGCGCATGAACCTTGCCGATATGCCAGAGATTGTCTTCCAGCACGCGCTGCTTGATGGCGACCTGCGCATCCGGCTCGAGGTGCTGCATCGCGCAGCCGCCGCAGATGCCGAAGAACTCGCACTTGGGCTTGACCCGCAGCGACGACTCGCTGAGCAGCTCGGTCATGTCGGCCGCTTCCCACTTGGCCTTGCGACGGTAGGACTTGAAGCGCACGCGCTCGCCGGGCAAGCCGCCCTCGACAAAGATCACTTTGCCGGGTGTGCCATCCTCGTTCTGCAGATGGCCGACGCCGCGCGCGTCCATGTCCAGGGCTTCAATGTCGAGAATGGGATCGTTGTTCATGCGGCGGGCCTGCGGAGGAGTGCGGGGGAAAATGCGGAGCCGCGATTTTACCCGCTTCGGGGGCAGACGCCGGTTCGTCGTGCAGGGTTTACAGCAAAGCGTCCTTGCCGACGCCCCTGGCTGTCATCGCGCGCTTGAGCCGGTGCAGCCCTTCCTGCTGGATCTGTCGCACGCGCTCGCGGGTGACGCCCATTTCATCGGCCAGCTCTTCCAGCGTCGCCGGACGACCGTGGTCGAGTCCATAGCGACGCATGATCACCAGCCGCTGCTTGATCGGGATGCTGTCCAGCCAGCGCCGCACCATGGTGATCATTTCATGCTGTTCGGCGTGCGCGTCAGGCCCGGCCTCGGTCGCGTCGGCCAGCATGTCGAGCAGGCTCGATTGCGGATCGCCGTCGATGGGCGTATCGAGCGAAGTCACCTGCTCGGCCATGCCGAGGATGTCCTGGACCTCGTCGACGCTGCGTTCGACGAGGTGCGCGATGTCTTCGATGCGCGCCTCGTGGGGCGAACTCATGCGCGCTTCCAGGTGGTATTTCGCGCGCAGCACGAGGTTCAGCTCACGGATGCGATGCACCGGCAATCGTATGGTGCGCGCCTGGTTCATGATCGCGCGCTCGATCGCCTGCCTGATCCACCAGGTGGCGTAAGTAGAAAAACGGAAGCCGCGCTCGGGCTCGAACTTGCCAATCGAATGCATCAGGCCGAGATTGCCCTCTTCGATCAGGTCCAGCAGCACCACGCCGCGGTTCACATAGTGTTTCGCAATCGACACCACCAGCCGCAGGTTGTGCTCGATCATCACCTGCCGCGCCGAGAAGTCGCCCTGCTTGGCCAGGGTCGCGTAATGCTGCTCCTGCTCGGGCGTCAGCAGCGGGCGCTGGCCGATGTGGTTCAGGTAGCGTTGGGTGGCGTCGGTGGCCAGTTCGGTGGCCAGCAACGAACGGAATTCCTCGATGCTGCCGGTGGCAGCCTCTTCTTCATCGATGGCAGCGTCGGCATCGGCGGCATCGGCCTCCGTGTCGGTGTCGGCATCGGCGTCAGCGCCGGCGTCGCTGTCCGGCTCGGCATCGGCGTCCATGTCGGCACCGGCTGCGGCGTCGGCCATGTCGTCAACGGCATCACCAAGTCCATCGCCGATGCCGGCTCCTTCGGCGGCCGCCTTGAGGCCTTCGCCTGCGGCTTGACCTTCGCGCCCGCCCTTGCCATCCCCGCGCACACTTTTCCCCTGCCCCGGCACAAGCTTTTCATCCGGTTGATCGACCGGCGTTTGCGCGGGGTGGGATGTGCGTTTCATTCAGCGCCCTGGCAAGAAGCCTGTGGGGTCGACCGGCTTGCCGAGTTGTCGTATCTCAAAGTGCAGCTTCACGGCATCGGCGTCGGTATTGCCCATTTCCGCAATTTGCTGGCCACGGCTGACGGTTTGACCTTCCTTGACCAGTA
>JACCDW011732055.1_pt1 | contig 28139 bp, 27 predicted proteins | sample 7449781 | NCBI WGS metagenome assembly JACCDW01 (sample SAMN15323449, study PRJNA562643) | freshwater metagenome | isolation source: river surface water | place: USA:Blue River Watershed | collected 2017-08-18
AGTACTCGAAAATGAAATCACAAATTATCTTTTGCAGGAGAGTTCAGATGAAGAAGTATTATAATCTCATCTGCTTTGTATCACTTTTCATGTTCTTAGGTACTGCTTCGCTTTGTAGTCAAAATCCGGAAAAAATGCGTGAGAGATTGAAGGCTTATAAAAAGATCATGCTGATGGAAAAACTCAATATGAGCGAAGAACAATCTATTAAGTTTTTTGCAAGATACACCGAGCATGAGGATTTCATAAAAAAGGCCAAAATTGAATTGGATCAATCCGTGGATTTGCTTGAGCAAGTTATGGAATCAGGGAAGGCAGAAAATGAAAAAGCAATCCAATTGGTCTTTGAGAAAGACATTGCATTGAAAAAAGTCATCATTGAACGAATCAAATCAATGAAGAATGTACTCAGTGAGAAGCAATATGGGAAGTATGTAGTCATCGAATATAAACTACTAGATGATGTTAGAAAAGCTATTAAGAATAGAAGAAAGTAATACCTAGATGTAAATGAAAAATGCTCGAAAAGTATTGAGAATTTGTTTCTCTTTTCTTTTCGAGCATCTACTTTTTAGTACTTTCTTCTTGGTGGCTTCATTCCAGATGAGGAATCGGATGTACCCTTATACTTCTTTTTATCTTTTGAATCAAAAGAAGGTTTTCCTCCGAACTTCCTGTCTCTACTTCCACCTCTTTCCGAAAAAGAATCACCATCGCGTTTTTTGTAACCACCGGAATCACCATCGCGTTTTCTGAATCCACCGGAATCGCCATCACGTTTTCTGAATCCGCCGGAATCGCCATCGCGTTTCTTGTATCCACCGGAATCGCCATCGCGTTTTCTAAATCCACCAGAATCACCATCACGTTTTCTAAATCCACCAGAATCACCATCACGTTTCTTATATCCACCTGAATCGCCATCACGTTTTCTATAACCACCGGAGTCGCCATCACGTTTTCTATAACCACCAGAATCGTCATCACGCTTTCTGAATCCACCGGAGGAGTCACCATCACGCTTTCTATAACCACCGGAGTCACCATCGCGCTTTTTATAGCCAACGGAATAGCCTTCACGCTTTCTGTAACTGGCGGAATCGTCACCGCTCATTATAGAACTATCTGACTCTTTATCGAGGATATCGATATCTTGATTTATAGGCAATGAATCTTCATCAGATTCAAAGAGCTCATCATTGGTTTCTTCTGAAACTTTAAACTTTTTGGAATCATTGATAGCAATGCGTTCTTTCTTCTTTTCGAAAGTTGACAATATGCTAAGAAGTGTTCTTCCGGGGTGACCCTCAAACACAATAACAAATTCACCTTTAAAAGGAGTATCTGTGAATACTTGCAAAAGTTCGGAGAAAGTACCGTAGTGATGATGTTCAAAAGACATTGTCAGATTACATCCGATATATGCTTTACGATCAGGCATTACTTTTGCAGCAGCTTCGAGCAGTGGTTTAAGGCGATAGGGAGTTTCCAAGAGAACAGTTGTTCTGGGTTCTAAAGCAAGTGCCTGCATTTCTATGAGTCTGTCTTCTGTTGTTCGGCTTAAGAAACCAGCACAAGTAAATACATCAGATGTAAAACCACTTCGCACGAGTGCTGTCATAATAGAACTAGGACCTGGAACTACGACTATATTGATATTCGCATCCAATGCCAAATTCAAAAAGTATCTACCCGGATCAGCAAAAATTGGAGTTCCTGCATCTGAAATCAATGCGAATGTTTCACCATTTTGTAGTCGTTCGATTAATTGCGGAGCATATTCATCTTCATTATGCTCATTGAGTTGTTCGAGATTTGCATTGAAATTATGTCTCTTTGCAAGTAATGCTCCAACTTTTTCTTCTTCACAGATGATTGTGTCCACTTTCTTCAAAACTTTTAAAGCACGAAGTGAAATGTCATCCTCATTACCAATTGGTGTTGAAACGATGTATAATATTGCCTGTTCTTGCTTCTTCCGCATTAAAATCCTGTATGGAGTATGAGTGATGATGAATACTGTGTTGAATTGATTGTCAACATACGCATTGCATTAGATATATCATGTTGAATGGAAATGCTTGCATTCAAGCCATCCCATTGAATATTCTGTGAATAGTCTTTTAATTCTTTTCCCTGCATATCAAATAGTTTAACCGTGCACTGTTCTCTTTTGGGCAGTGAAAATGTAATGATTTGAGTTCTTGATTCATGCGCTGGATTAGGATAAGCCATCAGTGATGATGAAAAAGAAATATCAGAAACACTACTTGCAGTCCCTTCCGTAGAAAAGGGAATGAATAATGATGGTATTCCATCTGCAAAACGAAGTCTGAGTAGTGTTCCTTTATCAATAGGGGATTTCATCGTGATAGTTATATATTGATATGAAGCAGGTTTGATAATACTATCAAAAGCCAATACTCTCGCATTTGTGATTGATGGTCTGAATTCAGTTGAATTGATCTTCAATAATTGATTGCCCTTATTGATAATGGGAATTTTCATAGTTATTGAATCATCTGGTAGAACATTCGCAAAAATACCAAGTGAATCAGTTGTAGGTTCGGGGTATAATGGAAAATCGGGTTGTGTTGCTAATTTGAACATTCTATCAATCATATTTGGATGAGCGATATAAGGATTCATTCGCTTTTGAACAGAAGCTATAGATAATGCACGATCTCTTTCTCGCTCATCAACTGGATCTTGTTTGTTCCAATTGCGAATGATTGATTCCATATTTGTTAAAAATCCAGTTTGATCAAATGAGCCTTTGCGATTTCCATATCGAGTTGCAAAGTATAAGATACCACGAGCTATATTACCTTTCATAATATCTCTTGGCTCAAAGACTGTATCAGCTGAAGATTGTGGTAATCCTAATTTTGAACCACCCAATTCCCATGCTATCGATCGAGAAACTATACCATAAGGATGATTTGATCGTTTCTCATTTGCTTTTGAGTCTGTTGGATATAAATGGAAAATATCTGATCTAGCAGGCTCTTTATCAGCACCTTTGCTTTGGGGCCATGAATGCTCAGTATTGAAAATACTTGCACTTGGTATTCCTGTTGTTTGAATCTTGCGCCCAGTATATGCACATTCGACAGTACCATTTACATTGTCTGCTTTTGAAAACATATGTTGTCGTGCATCAGCATATGTGAACATGTTAGCTTGATTTAAATAAGTATTGAGTGCATTGTATAATGCCTGACCTTCTAAGTCTTGTGTGAAAGAAAATTCTGTTTCAGAATATTGGGCTCTACCTTTCAAAGAAAGAGGGATAGAATAACGCATCTGAGGACATGAAATGCGAAAAAGAATTTGTCCAGTATGCGTGATATTATGTGGCGTTTTGAATAATAGGGGGATATCCTGTTTTTGACCTGGTTGAATGGTTAAAGAACCGGATTGCAAAACAGAAAATACCGGCCAACGAGAATAGGTAAAAATGGTATCAATTCGTATCTCAGAAGTGGAAGTATTTGTTATACTTATAGTCTTTATACTTTCATCTCCAGTCAATACAGTTCCAAAATCGATAGAATCGGCTGATAATGAAATTGTACATGGTAATTCACTTGCAATCACTGGTAGTGAATATTGAAAGCCACTAAATATGAAGAATAATGTGATTAGTATAACTTTCATATATGTGAAAATCCTTCCATTTCATTCCATGTTTTTATAATTGCTTGAGAAATATCGGTGAAAGTAAGAGAATATCCGAAACATTCCGATAAACAGGTTGAATGTGAAATGATATTTTGTTTCATATTGTATCGTTCTTGTGGATCATGTGTCAGGAGATCTACAATTGCTAAATAAGAATCATCTAATGGAAGCGAACCATGTTGAAGAAGTACTCCATCAAATACTTTTTGAGCACTACCCATTAATTTCTTTTCATTGCAAGTAAGTTCATATCTAGCAGATGATGAGAAACATACGGAAGAAACGGGAAGTGCATAATGTTCATGAAAATCAGATTGTGCTTTCACGAAATCCAGATTTTGTAACCCAATGCTTTGGAGCACCCGCAAAAAGAATTTATGAGTTGATTTATAAATACTTCTAGCCATTTCAATGGAATCACAAGGCATTACTATGCAATAAGTCAATTCATTCGCATGTAAAACAGCTCTTCCACCAGTGGGCCTTCGGACAATTGGAATATCAAGATTAGCACAATTGATTTCAACTTCTTTAGAAATCAATTGATTCTTTCCTAAAGACAAAGTTGGTTTGTTCCATCCATATATACGAAAATATGAAGTAGAATCTACATTGCTTCTCAATGCCATTGCCAATGTTTCAGCCAGGGAAAAGTCCAAGACCATATTTTCTTCGCCTGTCAATGCACCACTATCTATGAATGACCAATTCATGATTCTCCATCAATAGTATCCAAACTATTCATGATTTCTCTACAAGTTGATTCATCTTGATGCAATTGTGCTTTTAGAAGATCAAGTGATGCGAATGTCTTCTCTTCACGAATATACTTAAGAAACCAAATAACCATTGAATGATTATATAGATCTTGATTTATATCAAAAAAATGTACTTCGAGTGAAAGCACATTTGAATTGGAAACAGTAGGTCTATATCCAATATTTGCCATGCCATAAACAGTCATTCCATTGATATCAGTGGAGATAAAGTACACACCTTTTTTAGGTAATAACTTATATGGAGTCGAAGGTTTGATATTTGCGGTTGGAAAACCTATTGTTCTTCCTCTTTGATCACCTTTTATTACAATGCCTTCAATGAAATAGGGATGACCAAGCATATCAAAAGCTTCGGGTAAATTACCATCTGAAAGTGCTTTACGAATCTCTGTACTACTTACTGTTTTATGATCAATGATATATGGATCTATTGGATGAACTTTGAAGTGTAATTCTTCTGAAAGTGCATGCAGTGTATTTGCTCCGCCTTCACGAGCTTTCCCAAATCCATGATCATAACCTATGAATATATCAGAGAAACCAATCTTTGCATGAATATAATTTCGAATAAATTCATCAGAAGATGTTTGTGCGAATTCTATGGTAAATGGTATGATAATCACCATATCTATACCATAAGATTCTAGCAATTGTAATCGTTCAGAAATATCACTGAGTAAAGAAATTGGTGGCTTATCTTTTCTTGGAATAACAGTTTGAGGATGCGGATCAAAAGTAACTACTACTGTCCTTGAATCCTTTTTGCTTTCCTTTAATGATAGCATTGATTCAATGATGAATTGATGTCCTTTATGAACTCCATCAAATGTACCAACGGTAATGATAGAGTTTTTGTCATGCGGAATAGCATCATGCAATGAATATATTTCCATTATTCCACCACTATTTGTGATGATTGAAATTCTTCCAATTGCATCATATGCATTGCTTGTTCAAATTCTCGAATATTTACTGCTTCATTCACTGAGAAATCACCACTTGAAATACGTCTAAGAGAGGTTAAATAACCAACAGTCCCTACTTTATCTGCAATATCAGATGCAAGTGATCTAATATATGTTCCTTTCGAACATTGCACGGTTATTGTTACATGAGTGCCATCAAAAGCATCGAGCGATATATAATCGATATATATGTCTCTCGCCTCAATCTCTTCCTGAATACCTTTCCTTGCACTTCGATATAGTGGTACTCCATTCTTTTTGAGAGCTGAATACATTGGGGGAATTTGTTTAGTATGGCCAATGAAAGAATTCAATACTTCTTTGATTGTAGTTTCACTCAAATCTGAGGGAATATCTGCAAATACCGTTTCTGGTGTTTCGGCATCAAATGAAGCTGTAGAAGCACCAAGTTTGATGGTTGCGATATATGCTTTATTACTATTCTGATAGGTAGAAATCAATTTTGTTGCTTGTCTACCAATACAAACGATTAATAAACCGGTTGCAAGGGGATCAAGTGTACCTGCATGACCAATCTTTTTGATTCCGACGATTCTGCGGAGTTTAGCCACTATATCAAAAGAAGTCCACGAAATATCTTTATCAATGAGTATAATAGCTCCATTCTCCCGAGCATCGGTATACCATTGCTTTAGGGAAGACAAAGATTGTTTCGTGAGAATATTCATGGAGTAAGGGTAAGAAATGAATCAGCATCAGAGAGTGAATCGCCTGAAATTACTCGAATGCATGACCATTACGAAGGCGATCATTTTTCTTCGTTTGTTCCACAAGGTTTTGAATCTGTTCCATTGCATCCATAGTTTCATCGCGATAAAAACGCAATTCGGGAGCAAAGCGGAGTTGCACAACTGTTGCAACATGTTTTCTAATAGCATGTTTATCAGCATCAATAGCTAGCAGTACATCAGCAATTGAAGCTTTACCACCAATAGCGCTGATATATACTTTAGCTATTTGCAAATCAGGTGACATCTTTACAGATGTCACCGTGATTAATCCTGCTCTGATTTCTGAAGCAATTCTTCGAAGAGGTTCAGATAAAGCTTCCATGATGACCGAAGCTACTTTTTCAGTTCTGATCGACATATCAGCTTAACTTCCTTTTGACTTCAACCTGCTTATATGCTTCAATGATATCTCCAACCTGTATATCATTGAAACCATTAATGCTCATACCACATTCATAGTTGGTGTCAACTTCTCGTACATCATCCTTGAATCGTTTTAAAGCAGATAATGTTGAGTTGTAAACAGGGAAGCCATCTCGTAATACGCGAACACGATCATTTCTATGGATCTTGCCTGAAGTTACATAACAACCTGCGACAGTACCAATTTTGCTGATTTTGAAAACTTGGCGAATTTCAGCAGCACCTGTGATTTCTTCTTTAATCTCAGGTGATAATAGTCCTTCGAGAGCCATTTGAATTTCATTGATACAATCATAGATGATTGTATACAAACGAATATCAACACCTTCATTTTCAGCAGATTTACGTGCTTGCGAGGTAGGTGAAACATGGAAACCAACAACAACAGCACTTGATGCTGCTGCAAGCATGACATCTGACTCGGAGATTGGTCCAACTCCTTTATGAAGAATTGTTACCTTCGCTTCATCTCTTGAGAGCTTTTGTAATGAATCAGACAATGCTTCCAATGAACCACTCACATCACCTTTGATGATTAAGCGCAATTCTTTCGTACCGCCACGCAAAATATCCTGAGAAATCTCATCAAGTGTGGTTGGTCGCATTTGTTTAAATGTTTGCTCACGCTTAAGCTGTTGTCTTTTCGTAGCAATTGCTCTCGCCTCAGTTTCTTGCTCGAGAACGGCAAATAAATCACCAGCCTGAGGTGCGCCATCAAATCCTGATACTTGAACGGGAACAGATGGACCAGCCTTTTCAACGCGATTCCCACGCTCATCAAACATTGCGCGTACTCTACCGGAATAAATACCAGCTACAAAAGCATCGCCAATGGAAAGTGTCCCTTTTTGAACCATAACGGTTGCCAACACACCTTTGCCTTTGTCAAGATGGGCTTCAATAACTGTCCCTCTTGCAATTCGGTCTGGATTTGCTTTCAGATTTAAAATCTCTGCCTCTAGGAGAATCTTCTCCATGAGTCCTTCAATATTGATACCTTTCTTTGCAGAAATTTCAGCGCATTGATATTTGCCACCCCATTCTTCAACCAATACTCCACGATCAGCTAATTGTTGCTTCACTCGATCTGGATTTGCATCTTCTTTGTCGATTTTATTCAATGCTACAACAATGGGAACATTTGCAGCTTGTGCATGGCTGATAGCCTCAATTGTTTGGGGCATGACATTGTCATCAGCTGCAACAACAAGTACAACAATATCAGTTACCTGAGCACCTCTAGCACGCATAGCGGTAAACGCTTCATGGCCTGGTGTATCAAGGAATGCTATTGTTCGACCATCAGGCAAATCAACATGATATGCACCAATGTGCTGAGTAATTCCACCTGATTCACCGGCAACAACATTTGCTTTTCTGATATAATCGAGAAGTGATGTTTTACCATGATCCACATGACCCATGATTGTTACAATTGGCGGCCTTGAAACTAATGTATCCTCAGCATCTTCGATATCAATAATTTCTTGAGCTGCTTGTTCATCTAGAAACTCTACTTGGAATCCATAATCATCAGCAATTAATGTAATTGTGTCTTTGTCAAGTCTTTGATTAATGCTCACCATTAATCCAAGAGACATACATTTTACAATGATTTCAGCAGCTGTTGTGCCCATCAATGCGGCAAGATCGGCAGTTGTAACAAACTCAGTTAGGCGGAGAATTGTGCTTTCGCGTTGAATCTCTTCTATACGGCGAGCTTCTTTTTCCTCTCGCTCCATTTTTTTCTTTTGCTTGAGCTTATTTCTGAAACCTGCTCCTGAATCTTCCATTCCGGATAATGTTTCGCGAATCGCTCTTGTTACATCTTCTTCAGTGATTGTCTCACGAATAGATTTTTTCTTCTTTTTCTTTTTGTCAAGACCTTTAGCATCTTTTACAGGAGCTGGACGAAGATTTTTCTTTGCGCCTTTATCTTTATCTTCCTCTGTTTTTGCAGGCGCAAGTCCTAAGCCACCTTCTTGACCTTTAGCGCGAAGTCTTTCACCAATCGATTGTTGATTTCCAGAGGATGGTCTATTTTGTCTGCGATCATCATCTCTACGCTCGCCACCACCTTGTTGTTGCTGTTGACGATCTCCACCTTTTTTAGCATTGCGATCTGGGCGTCCATAGCGGCCACCTTCTTCTCTGCGAGAGGGAACATCAATCTTGCCAACTACTGTTAAGCCACGAAGCTGAGGCATAGCACCTGCTTCATACTCAACTTCCATGATACGTTTTTTTCTCTTCTTCTTCTGATCTTTAGAATCATCCTCCTGAACAACTGCTTCAGTTTCTACAGGAGAAGATTTCTCTGCTTCTGTAATTGTAGCATGTTCAGTTTTGTTCTCAACTACATTTTCAGGAGTTGAAATTTCAACTGTTTCAGAAATAGATTCGGGCTTAGCTTCTGGCTCAATTTCTTTTTGAATTTCTACCTGAGAAATCTCGGGCTCAGATATTGGTTCGATTATGATTTCAGGTTCAGATTCTACTTCTTGTTTTGGGGCCTCTATGATTTCCTCTTTCGATTCGATCATAATTGGTTCATCAATTTCTACCAATACTTCTTGGGTAGGAATTTCTTCAATCACTGGTTCTTCGGATAGTTGTAATTCTTCTGAATCACCCTTTTCCGGATTACGAGCATGATGATACTTCTCTAATTTTTCTCTCTGCTTTTCAGCTGCTTTTGCTTCACGGGCAAATTTGTCCATGACAGTTTCCACCATCTCTTCAGTCAAAACAGATGTTGGTTTATTTTCAATGGTGAATCCCTTTCCTTGAAGAAATTCAACAATGGCATCCTTCCCAATATTAATCTGGGAGGCAAGCTTGAAAAGACGTGTTCCTTTAGATGCAGGCATACAACCTATGGTTGAATGTTAAAAAAAATCGAATGCATGAACTTTCATGCAATGTCCCGGCTACTTACTTAATCAATCTGCAGAATTTTCATCTGATACTGATTCATCCGGGAAGGTATTTGCTACAAGAATCGCATCGCGAATCTCGGGTCTTTCTTGTTCTTCAAATTCAGAAAGAATGATGTCTCTGATTTCAAGAAGTGTGTTCTTTGTCATGCCAGGTATTTCTAGCAAATCATAGATATCGGCATCGAGGAATTCTCTTGCGGTATCAATTCCAAGATTGATGATATTCTCATACATTTCTTTACCGATTTCATCTCTAAACTCGATAAGCTCGATATCTTCTCCGCCTTCTTTGATCAATGTGATATTGTATCCAGTTAATTTGGATGCAAGACGCACATTTTGACCATTGCGTCCAATAGCAAGTGATACTTGATCATCAGGCACAACAACAGTAGCTGATCTTGTTTCAGGAGAAACAACGATGTCGCGTATGCGAGCTGGGGCTAATGCTTTGGCGATAAATACTTTAGGATCTGCAGAGTATTCAATTACATCGATATTCTCATTATTCAATTCGCGTACAATGGAGTGGATTCGAATCCCTTTCATTCCAACGCAAGCCCCCACTGGATCAACTCTTTCATCATATGACAAAACTGCAACTTTGGCTCTTTCGCCTGGATCGCGAGCAATTGATTTGATTTCGATAATCCCATCATATACTTCAGGGATTTCTATCTCAAAAAGACGTGCAAGAAATTCATCCGCAGATCTGGAGACAATGATATCTGGAGTTCCGCTTCCTTGCATTCTGCGAACTTCTTTAATGATTGCCTTGATAGACATATTCTTTTTGTAGCGCTCATTGTGAATTTGCTCTTCTCTTGGCATGCGCATTTCATTTTTATTGTGCATGATGAGCAAACTTCCCGGGCGGACTTGATACACCTCGCCAACAATGATTTCGCCTACTTTATCATTGAATTCATTGAAAATATTGTCCTTTTCAACATCGCGAATTCTCTGCCCCAAAGTTTGAGTCGCAAGTGCAATCAACCTTCTTCCGAAATTATCAGAAATATTTTCGAGGGTGATCTCTTCAATGAATTCATCACCAATCTCATATACTTCTTCGGAACGAGATTGTACTTCCTTCATTGCGATTTCAAGTGAAGGATCTTCTACCTCTTCAACGATTGTACGCATGAGATAGATTTCCAAATCACCTTTATCCATGTTTACAACGATATCGAAATTAGCTTCCTGACCATACTTCTTTCTGATCAGCATTGAGAGTGTTTCAACAAGCATACCTTGCAAAAGGTCTTTGTCAATACTTTTCTCTCTAGCCATTTCTGCAAATGCTTCGATGATAAGTTTTTTGTCGTACTTAGGTTTGACTTTACGGCGTGCCATTGTGTTGACTATGTGTATTGTGATACTATCTATGCAATCAATTACAGTGAAATGAGAACGATTGCTTTATGAATTTCTGAATAGGGTAAAGATAATGTCGTATCTTCGTCACCATTGTTCTTGCTTTTTTTCTTTGGTTTCTGAACTGTAATTTTCTGTTCATCTGCTTCTAGCAATACCAATGATTCGGTGATTTGATTATCCTCTTTTGAATATGTTATTTCTAAAATTCTACCAATATTCCTGGGATATTGCCACCAATGAAGTAGCGGTCTGTCAGTCCCTGGAGAAGAAACTTCTATGCTGCGAACAGCATCCAAAAAGGCATTTGTCTCTGCCTCGATAAGTAATGAACGATTAATTGACTCACATTGCTCGAGTGTCATACCAGCTGGTGTATCCACATATAACTCAAGAATCATGCGCTCTTTTGTTCCTCGCAATACAACATCAATCAGCGTAGCATGCTGTGCTGAACAAGCGGATTCAAGAATCGGGCGGATATCGCCGGGTATTTCCAATGGCATGAGTTATTGTCAACAATCGATACAAACAAAAAAGGGACTTCCGCTCAGAAGACCCAATCACACATGCAAATATATGTCTTTTTTTACTTCATCGGCATATTTGACTCGTAAAATCTACATTATCAGAGCTTTATGCTTGATACTTCTCATATTACAAAGCAGTATCTCTGTATATGCATATTCTGAAGATTCCACATCTATATATACTACAAAACCAATTATTTCACTTGCGGACTCTTCATCCTTTTTGATAGGTAATGGTAAATATGCGTTTAAAAAGCCATTAAGTAATCAATTGCTAGGTTTTTTGGGGAATAATAGATTGCAATCTATTGCCATGCTGATTCCATCTATGGAATTGCGTGATTATGGAGGCCCTGGAGCATTAAACTTATTTTCGATTCGTGGATTAGGTCCATTGAGAAATGTCATACTCCTTGATGGAATCCCTCTTACATCGTCTCAAACTGGTCTTTATGATATTTCTTCAATTGCTATGTTGCCAGGACAATCAATTGAAATGGATATGGGTGGTGGGTCTTCAGTGATTGGAAGTGGTGCTATGTCTGGGATTTTGGATATCTCTATGAATGCAATTGTTGACACAAGCTTTGCTTCCATAGTGGGTGGATTAGGAAGCTTTGGAGAGAAAACTATTAGGATTGGGGGGGGGATAGGTAATTCTACCACTTCATGTATAGTAAATTTTGATCAATTGAATTTTGATGGAAACTATCCTATTCGATTTCAGCCAACTGGAAAATTGCCCTCAATGCTTATCGAGAGAGAAAATGCATGGAATTCAAAAATGAATGTTTATGCAAGAGTATCTCATAATTGTAAAGAGGAAAAAGTAAAAACAATCATTTGGACTTCATTTGTGAATGGTGATAGGGGAGTACCAGGAGCTGTTTTAACCGGTAAAATAGAAGACTCGGAGACATATTTTAAAGATTATAGTTTTATGATTGCTGGTATTTTGAATGCTATAGTCTCCAAGAAAGCAATTGTTAATGTTAAATCCTCAATTCGTACATCTTCAAGCTATTACAGGGATCCCTTTGCTTTATTTGCAGGGTATGAGGGAGCTAAATATGTGTTTTCAACTAAGGAATTGTTCTCTCAAGCAGAGTTATTGTTAATGCCTTCTACTGAGAACATTATTAAATCTGGTGTAATGTTTGCCAATGCAGATTTAAGAGGAGAATTATTGCAACCTTTTGCTGGGGATAATCCAACGAGAACTTCGGGTGCATTATTCACAAGATGGATGATGAATAATAATGGTTATGATTTAGATGCTGGCTTACGTTTAGATGCATTTAGTGATCAACAAGGGCCTGCATTTTCCGGTCATATTGCCATTGCAAGTGAAGTATTGCCCGGATGTTCATTGTCAGGAAAGGTAACACGGGACTTTCGGGTACCATCCTTTAATGAATTGTATTATCTCAATTATGGAACTCAATTTCTCGAACCTGAAACTTCTATGGGAATCGATATTGGTTGTACCTATGAAATCAATGGAATAAATACTCAACTATCAATGTACCATATGCAGGTGACAGACCAAATACTTGCTATGCCAATATCTCCTGTACAGTGGAGAGCTAGAAATATCGGTATGGTATGGTCATCCGGGATCGAGGCAAGCATTGGGCTTAAGATTCCTGTAATTAATGGTACCGTACAATGTAATTATGCATTCAAACATGCAATAGATAAAAGCCCTGAATCTGATACATTTGGAAGTAAGATTCCATATGTGCCAACACATACATTCTCTTCTACCTTGATTTCACATTTTTCCTCACATTCAATTGGCATTATATTGACTGCAATTGGTGAACGCTTTGCAATGTTGGGAGAGCTACAAGAAACAAGAATGCATCCGGTTTTGCTTGTCAATCCTCATGTTGAATTTCGATTGGGATTTAGCGGAGGAATGTTAAAAATCAGAGGTGAGATTCGTAATGTTTTCAATCAAGAGTATGCAATGATTCTAAATTTCCCGCTTCCTGGAAGATCATATATTGTGCAGCTGGGATATGAACTATAGAAACAAGGGGATTTTCATTGAAAACAAGGGTAGATGCAGTATATTTGCCAACACAGTTTCGGTTATAAACCATTTTTGCTTCTCTTAAGATCATCGGAGTAACAATGATCATCGTCATGTTTGGAGCCCCTGGAGTGGGCAAAGGAACGCAAGCTGCAATTCTTGCCGATCGTAAAGGCATACAACATCTTTCAACAGGTGAGGCATTTCGTTCAGCCATCTCTGCCGGAACTGAACTCGGAAAGATTGCTCAAAGCTATGTACAATCAGGTGGTTTGGTGCCTGATGATATTGTAACCGGAATCGTTGAAGAAGCAATGTCCAAATCTGAATATGCTGCTGGAGTCATTCTTGATGGCTTTCCGCGAACACTTGGTCAGGCTCAGGCATTGGATGCATTATTAGAAAAACAGGGAAAAGCTATTTCACATATAGTAAATATTACTGTTGATAATGAAGAGATTGTAAAGAGAATGTTATTAAGGGGAAGGCAAGATGATAATGAAGAAATTATCAGACATCGTTTGAATGTATACAATGAGCAAACTGCTCCTTTATTGGAGTATTATGCTGGGTCTGGTAAAATGCTTCATATTGATGGTGATGCAGATGTAGAAACAGTCTATTCACGCATTGATCATAGTCTTGTTGCAGGATAATTCTCAGCGGGAACATTTGTTTTTGTTGACATGTTAGCATGGGCTGATTTACAGGCAATCACCATGCACTCATATACTCGCAATATCATCATCAGATCTCCGATTGAAGAGGTATTTCTCTTTCATACGGATGTAAAAAATCTGATTCGCATTACCCCTCCATTTATCAAGGTTATTGTTGAACATGCTGATCCAGCTGGGCAAGGACAAAATGTTCATTTACTTGTGAAGCAGTTTGGCATTATTCCAATGCGGATGCACATGGAATTTTTTCTTTTTGATTATCCTGCTTGTTTGGCGGACAGACAGATAACAGGGCCTTTCAAGTCTATGATACAGTATAGACATTTCGAAGATATGGGTGGGGGATATACGAGAATGTGCGATGTGTTTGAGTATGAACTGCCATTTGGTAAGCTTGGGAAGATAGCTCACTCTTTATTTGTCAAAAAGATGATTGAGCAAATGTTTGTGCACAGGCAGAATATCACAAAGAAATTGCTTGAGATGTGATCTTATACAGATTGTGCAATTGCAAGAAATGATTCTGCACTTAATGATGCACCTCCAATCAAAGCTCCATCAATATTTGGCTTTGAGAAATATGCAGAGGCATTTTCAGGTTTTACACTTCCACCATAAATAATGCGAATCATTTCAGATTGATCTGGTATAAAATCAGATAATACAGAGCGTATGAATTCATGTACAGACTCTGCTTCCTCCGGATCTGCCGCCAATCCAGTGCCGATTGCCCATACTGGCTCATATGCAATGACGATATCCGAGCTTATGATTGATTCGATTATCTCTTTATTCTTAAGTACAGAATTCAATTGTTCGGAAATTACTTCTTTAACTTGTCCACCTTTCCTTTGATCTATTGATTCCCCAATACATAAAATTGGTATTAGACCAGATTGTAATGCAGCATGGCATTTAAGTGCAATAAGTTCATTTGATTCAAAGAAAAGAGATCTTCTTTCAGAATGTCCAACTATTACATATTCCACTCCCATGGATTCAAGCATTAAAGGAGATATTTCTCCTGTAAAGGCTCCATATTCATGAAAATCACAGTTCTGAGCGCCTAATCTGAGATGTGATTCATTACTTTCAATGATTAAGGAACATTGGGCAAGATGTGTAAAAGGAGGACAAATAAGTATTTCAGCTTCGGGAGAAATATCCTTCATCCCTTCGCAAATTTCATGAGTAAGAAGCATGCCCTCATGCGGCAGTAAATTCATTTTCCAATTTCCGGCGATTAACATAAAATCACCACTCTGCTGAAGGATCAATACGAAAAACTTCTGTCATTTCATCCAGCAATGGTTGTAGATGATCTGAATGAAATCCTTTCCGGCCACCATATATTGGAGTAATGGAATCACGAGAAGGAATCTTCAATCCTGCTTTCTCACAAATTGGTAAAATGCGCTCATGCCATGCATTTTCAAGTGATTGTTCACCAATGAATATCTTCTGTTCGATTAATAAATGTTCGAATTCTGAAGGTTCGAATATTCCAAGTGCCAATGGATAACATTCATTTAAAGCACTTTGCATTCTTGACTTACTTTCTTCATTTCCTTGTGAGCCTAATTGAACAATCCAAGTGTCTGCATGGAAAACATGGTATTTGATTTCACCACGAATTTTGGTTGACAATTTTGCCAATGGTTCATAAGAACTTTGTTCTAGCATTTCATAACGCAATAATTCTGCACTATCAAAGAGAAAATGCCTCATTAGGCTAAAATCATAACCACCAATAGGATACTCTACGAAATGACAACAAGTAAAGTCTTTTTCATTTCTCGTAAATGCACTAATATCTGGCTCTGGTTCTCCCAATTGTTGGAGTAGGGTATACAGTGCAAGTGCATGTCCCATCTTATCCTGAGCGATGGATGAAAATGCAATGTCTTCCTCTAAAATTGGTCCAAGACCAGTCCACTCAGAATTTCTATGCGCAATGATGAGAGAATCATCAGCCATATGATAGAGTAGGTTTTTCAGTGCTTTGATAGAAGAGGGATCAAGTATCATATAGTAAATCTCCGATTGAAATCACGTGCAAAGATACGATAGTTATAGCTATGTATTGATAACTCGAATGTTCTAATTCTTGCTAATTAGCCAATCATCATTATATTGAATTGATTAATTGAGAAAAAAACATTATGATAAGAAATCTACTATTACTCTCTATTTGCTCTATTGCTCTCTTTGGAATGATGCTGCAAGCAGACTTAACTGAAATATTGAGCTTTGGTGCCCCACCTTCTTCTACCGGTGCGCCAGGCGAGATATCATGTGCTGAATCGGGATGCCATGATGATAGCCCAGTGCCTCAGAAACATGAATATCATGTTCTAAGTATAATAACAAAAAATGGACTGTTTATCCCAGGTGATACTGCATTGATAACAATTAATGTGCAAGATCCTGAGATTCAGCGATTTGGATTCCAATTAACAGCTTTAGATGAAGATAGAAAAGCAATAGGAGGATTCTTGATTACAGATCCTGAGCATACTCAAATGTTGCAAAATCATGTAGAACTTGTAGATAGAGAATATGTAACCTATACAAAAGCAGGAACATTAGCTTCTCAAAAAGGCAATCATACTTGGTCTTTTAAATGGATTATACCCAAATCAATTTCAAGAAATATTACCTTCTATCTTGCAACTGTTTCTGCAAATAATGATAATAGAGATAAAGGTGATAAAGTGTTTTTGAGAGATACTACTATAACTCTTCAACAGTTTACTTCGGTAAAGGATATAGAAGCAATTTCAATTGTGCAAAAAGGTCAAAGCTTGATAATAAATCAAGATTCGAATCCATTGCCAATTAGTATCTATACAATATTAGGAAATATGTACAAAGAATATCCAGGCAATTCGGGGGAATCTATTTTTGATATTTCTGATTATCCTCCAGGTTTTTATGTATTGAAAACTGGTAACATTGTCCATTCATTCATTCCCTGATTTACCATGAAATCATCAGTATTGCTATCTATATTAATGTGCCTTGTTTTTGCAAGTATTGCATCAGCTATTTCAGATGACAAAAATGCTGATTATACATTGAAGTCTTCAGGATCTCATGAAAGTAGCACTGGTGCTCCTGGAGATAGGACATGCGCTCAATCTGGTTGCCATGAAATGAGTGAGATAATAAATGATGATACCACAAATACATTGATATTTTCAGATAATGATGCTTTATATGGAAATGCAATGGAAGGGATTAGGCTGAGAGTAAGAAAAGAAAATAAAGTGAAATTTGGTTTTCAAATAGTTTGCCTTGATTCATTAAATAAAAATGCAGGTTCCTGGGTTCTATTGAATAAAGAGAGAGTACAAACTCAAGGTGCAGATTTTTCCCTATTAAGTGCAGTTGGAAGAACATATGTAACTCATACTTATAAAGGTAATTCGGCTCAAGTACCAGGCGAAATATATTGGGAATTTGCTTGGTTGCCACCTTCAAATGGATATAAAGGTAAAGTAACTTTTTATGTAATGAGCAATTGTGCTAATAATGATAATACAAATAGAGGCGATGTCTTTTATGCTTCAAAGCACACCCTGCAACATGAATCAAGCATGACATCAGTTGAAGACGATGGACAAGTTCCAGTAAGAATGGGACAGAATATTTGGATGCTTCCAATGGATGTACATCATACTATAAAACAAATACGATGCATAGATATCAAGGGAAGAGTTCAGAATTTCGATTGGAAATTATATGGTAATCAGGGCATTGAAATTACAATTCCTTTTCAATCTGATATGAGAGGATTTGTAACTCTCTTGATAGAATATGAACATGGAATAACACTCAAAAAGAACCTTATTCTCTGAAATTGATTCTCATACTGTAAGGAATTCAATAGTTTTGTGTCTTACTCTATGGCGGGCACCTAGTCCGTATTGAGAATCACGGATGCATGACATTATGGCGGATTCAAAAGTACATACAATCAAAGAAGTTAGCTTGATTGTTGATGAGGAACAACATGTTCTTCGCTATTGGGAAAGAGAATTTGCATTTCTCAAACCTCAAAAAAATGAGGCGGGAAATAGAATGTATTCTTCACTTGATTTGGCAATAGTCAATGAATTAAAGCGATTAATCAGAATGGAAAGAAAAACCATACAAGAAGCAAGAATTGCATTTCTAGCTCAATATCCTGATGGAATTGTACATTCTGATTCCAACAACATTGAAAAATCTCAGATTGAATCTGATTTAACCTCTATAAAATCTGAATTAGAAGAAATAATTAAACAGCTTAAGAACTAAAGACAAACAAATTTTAGCTCATTATTTATAGTTTTTTGGGAATCATTGAAGATGCGCACTATGCTCAAGTATGTCGCAATTCCTATTCTAAGTTATATGATAATGTCATTTCCGACATTTGCACAAATGCGCACATATGACTTGAAAACAATAGGAAAGCATGATGATGAAGTTCTCGGTGTATTTGTTAATGGTGACAATACACGATTTGCAACTTGTAGTTTAGATGAGAGTATTAAAATATGGTCAATACCTGATGGGAAGGAATTGATTACTATTAAAGGTCATCTTGGTCATGTTAATAACATTTCATTTTCTGGTGATGATAAGCAAATTGCTAGCGCAAGTACAGATCGTACTGTGAGGGTTTGGGATGTTGCTACAGGAACACAACAATATGTTCTCACTGGTCATACAGCTGAAGTTATTGGTGTCTATTTCAGCCCCAAAAATGATTATATAGCCAGTACTAGTTTTGATCGTACAGTAAAATTATGGGATACAAAACTACGAGCTGAAGTCAAAACACTTCGTGGACATACAGATAAGACCAACGATGTTGCTTATAGTTATGATGGCCAGTACCTTGCTTCTTGTAGCGATGATAAAACAATCAAAATATGGAGCACTGATATTAATTCAAAAGAAGCAATATTGACACTTTCTGGACATGATACTCAGGTGTTAACGGTACTCTATAGCTTTGATTCCAAGAGACTTGCTTCAGCAGATGAAAGGGGTGTTGTAAAGATTTGGGAAATGCCTTCAGGTAATTTGCTTAGAACAATTAATGCTCATAATGAAATAGTGCAATCTGTTTCATGGGCTGAAGACAATAGGACAATTGTAACAGCAAGTCTTGATAAATTCGTCAAACTCTGGAATAGTGAAACAGGTGAAAATTTAATGTCAATGGATGTAGGCTCAGATATCTGGGGTGTAGATTTAACAAGCAGTGCAGATCATATTATGGTTGGTTGTGCTGATGGTTCAGTAAAAATGCTTGTTGAGAAAAAAGAGGCAATTAAAGGCAAAGAAAAACCCAAAAGCAAAGGAGGAAAAAAATGAAGTATCTATCTCATTTCTTACTTTCAAGTTTGGTCTTAGTTTTTGGCTATACTTCAATTTATGCTCAGCAAATCATGAGTGTTACTGGTTCTGTGATTGATCAGACTACGAGAAATTCTGCCAGTGTGATTGTATCATTCTATGATAAAAACAATAAGAAAATTGGTTCTTCAAAAAGTAATTCCGCTACAGGTTTTTATCTTGTAACTGGTCTGAAACAAGGTGAAACCTATAAAGTTCAATTAGAATCTCCTGAGTATTTCAAAGACGAATATGAAGTTACACTTCCAGTCTCCAAGAAATATGCTGATGTATCTCGTGATTTTACAGTGAAGCCACTTGCAAAAGGAACAAAAATTTTACTTGAAGTTCCTCCATTTGAATTAAAAAAATCTAAACTTCGTGTTGGTGCTGAAGATTATCTTTCGGATGTAAAGAAAATGATGATTTTAAATCCAGGAGTGACTGTTGAAATTCAAACATATCCTGATTCTGAGGGTGATCCTATTGTAAATGAAACATTTACAATGGAGAGAGCACAAGCGATTAAGAAGTATTTGGTGGACAATGGAGTTCGTGAGCAGAAAATCATGCTCAAAGCTTCTGGCCTGACTGATAGTGTAAATCCACCTCCAAAATACAAAACAGCTAAGGGAAAACGTTATATCGGGCCGATATATATCGTAGTTACCAAGGTATAATTCAGTAATAGTATCTGATGACTTTTTTCCTATTTTGCAGGGCATTCATGTGAATGCCCTCATTAATTTATATGTAAGATGAGTAATTATTCAGACAGAAGAGATTTTCTCAAAGTGCTAATCGGTGGTACCGGTGCGGCATTTCTGGCTCTGCATGGTTGCGGAGATGGTAATTCTCAATTAAAAAAAGTTGCAGGGCCAAATCTTGATACTACGCTCAAAAGACAGCGTTTTTCCTTAGCCCATCAATATGTGCGGGATAAAAATACAAATGGAGCTAAAAAAAATCTTGATATACTTACATGTGATATCGTAGTCATTGGTGCAGGAGCTTCTGGCTTAGCTGCAGCATTAACAATGCATGAAGCTGGTTATGATGTATTATTGCTAGAAAATGAGAATCAAGTTGGAGGTGCTGGCATTCATGGAAGTATGCATGATATCAAATATCCATATGGTTCAGTATATTTTGTTGACTATTCAGATGATATCAAAAAAATATGTGCAAGAACAGGCTTGCAACCATTACCAGCACCAGAGGATGCTGTTTTACATAATGGTCAATTGATTGGTAATTTTTGGTCTAATTCTTCAATTCAGTCTTTAGATATTTCTCAAGATGAAAAGGATGGAATGAAACGCTTCAGAGATTTGCTTTTGAATGATCAAAATATTCCATCATATCCTCTTCCTCGAACATTATCTGAATATGAATCAGCATTAGATGCTCAAACTGCAAAAGAATACCTTACTCAATTTTCATCTCCTTATTTAATTGCATTACTTGAATTATATTCCCGTTCTTCGATGGGGGGGACACTTGACCAATCTAATGCTTATTGCTTATTGAATTTTTATTCCTCTGAATTAGGAAGCGAATTTGGCCGAGATCGTTTTACATTTCCTGGTGGTATGAATGCTTTGTATAAAGCTATAGCTTCGCTGATTCCACAAGAAAAACTTAAGACTAATCATTTGGCATTTTCAATTGAAAATACAAAGCAAGGCGTAGAAGTAAGTTGTGTTAATGATACCAATGAAATCAGAAAAATAGTAGCCAAAAGAGCAATAATGACAGGGCAGAAACATATATCTGCATTCATGATAAATGACTTGCCTGATGCTCAAAGAATGGCAATGATGTCGATGCAATATCCTCCATATGCTACCATGCATTTTACATGTGAAGAAGAATTATTCCCTAATCATATTATGGATGTTTGGACTCCCGAAGCATCTTCATTTTGCACAGATATAATTTGCTCAAATGCAATGCAAGGAACAATAAAACAGTTCGATCATCATGTATATTCCATTTTTGGAGCAATGCCTCAACAGCAAAGAAGTATGTTGATGGATGATAATGCTTTGGCTAAGCATGGAGTTGATATTATTTCAAAAACGATGAAGTATCTTGGTAAATCGATTGATTCTATCTCTCAAATTGAAGTGTATGGATGGGGACATGCACTTTCAATTCCTTATCCTGGGTCACATAATGGTCCTGCACAATTGGCTTCTGCTAGACATGGAAATATCTATTTTGGATCATCAGATAATGATGCCGCATCAAGCGTAGAAAATGCATTAGCTAATGGTTTTGCTACTGGAAGGGAGGTAATTCAGTCATTTACTTAATATTGGGGTTATATGCATAATACATCGCGATGGGGAGCAAATGAAATCATTGGGCTTTCTTTATGTAGTTCAATACACGGACCACATCTTAGATCAATAGTAGCTAAATATTCATCACTTGAATCTTACTGTAGATATGGAATGTCTCAGTCTTTGTTTCTAGGGAAAGGTCAAACAAGTGCTGAATATATCACTGAAATTGGAAGGAATCATAGGGAAAAGCACGAAGAAAAAAATATTTCAATAATAACGTTCAATTGTGAACAATATCCTGAATCTTTAAGGCATATTGATTATCCTCCGCCTCTTCTCTATGTAAAAGGGTCTTTACAAACATGTATTGGTTATGCGATAGTTGGTACAAGGAATCCAACTCCGTATGGACAAAGAGTTGTAGAACACTATGTTGAAGAATTCTCTCGATATGGAATATGTATCATCAGTGGATTGGCACAAGGTATTGATACTATTGCTCATCGTACTACTTTACAAACGAATGGAATTACCTATGCAGTTATAGCTTCGGGTCATGAAATGATTAGTCCTAAATCAGCTAAGATTCTATCGGATGAAATCATCAAAAGTGGGGGCGCAATTATTAGTGAATATTCAATGAATGTGAAGGCTAAGCCACCATATTTCCCAAGAAGAAATCGTATAATTAGTGGATTGAGCTCAGCTGTATTGGTTATAGAAAGCGGAAAGTCAGGAGGTTCGATGATCACAGCGCAATTTGCTTTCGATCAAAATAGAGATCTATATGTTGTACCTGGAAGTATCTTTTCACAAATGTCAGAAGGGAATCATCTTTTGCTTATGCAGCAAAAAGCAATGTTGACTCAAGCTCCTCATGATATGTTGCCTCAAATAAAAAATCAAGATCGAATACCTATGAAATGTAGTGAATGTGATTCAAATGAACATGCTATATTGCAGGTATTAGGTGCAGAACCAATGCATATTGATGAGATTATTTCTTTGACTTCATTTTCTATGTCTATAGTTCTTTCTACTTTATTGGTTTTGGAATGTCGACAATTTGTTAGGCAATTGACCGGCATGAACTTCATTCGATTGATACATGAATTCTCACTCAAATCGTAAACGCGATCATATTGATATATGTCTTGGGCCAGACATCGAACATGCTTCAAATAGTGGTTTTGATGCATTTAATTTCATACATATGGCATTGCCCGAGATAAATTATGAAGACATTGAACTTCAAACTGATTTCCTCGGTCATCCTGTTAATGCACCTTTGTTCATATCAGGAATGACTGGTGGGATTGATGATGTAGTAAATATCAATGGTGATTTAGCTGAATTATGTTCAAAGCTGAATATCCCATTTGTGCTTGGCTCTCAGCGTTCTATGCTTAAGAATCAATTATTAGATGCATCATTTACAATTGCTAGACAAAGAGCTCCAAATGGATTGATTTCTGCAAATATTGGTGCTACTGAAATAGCCCATTTGGAAAATCATTCTGGAATAATGTCCATTATTGATCGCATTCAAGCTAATTTTCTAACTATTCATGCCAATCCATTACAAGAGTTGTTTCAACCAGAGGGGAATACTCGTTTTTCAGGTGTATTGCGAGGAATCGAACACATTAGACGAAATATTGATATACCAATAATAGTAAAGGAAGTTGGATCCGGTATTTCCATAGAATTAGCGAAGAAACTTCATGAAATAGGTGTCGATGCTATAGATGTTGCGGGAAAAGGTGGAACAAGTTGGTCAGCAGTAGAAATGAAAAGAAATCAAAGTGAATTCTCGGAATACTTCAGAGAATGGGGTATGCCAACCTCCTATTGTTTGCTCACACTTCGAGAATATTGCGATACAGTTGGTATGCATGTATTGTCTTCAGGTGGGATTAGAAATACACATGATATAGCAATGTCTATAGCTATGGGTGCAAAAGCTGTTGGTATGGCAAGACCGATTTTGATAGCATATTATGAGGGGGGAATTACAGCAGTTCAAGCATTGCTAGAGAATCATATGAAACAATTGAGAAGGATTATGTTTCTTACAGGTTCTGAAAATTGCAGTCAATTATCAAAGGCAGGGTTTAGGAAAGTTTAACGAAATTGTTCCTCGCTTATACCTTTGTTTACAATAATGTTGGAATAAGAGATTTGAGCACTTCCTTTTGTATTCTTCTTTTCATTTCCTTTTTTCTTTTCGGCTAGTAAATCGCCTGTCATTGATTTTGGGAGTGAAAATGCGGGTACATCGAATGACATGAAAATTGATGATGGTAAAGCATATCGTTCAAATTGCTTATCATAGTTCATATCCATAATTATTGTCCCTCCCTTAGTCACTGCAGACATCTTGCCAATTAATTCTTTTTTAGAGTCAATCCAAACTGTTGCAACAATGATCTGTCCTGTATCTGCAATAGGAATCACCTTTTTGACTTTATAAATTATCCCTTTTATATTCTCATCAGGTAAATCAACACTAGTAAATGGCGATTCCAATAATGCTGCAAATGGTAATCCAGCTCCTTGTTTTGGAAGCATTGAAAAACCTTCTGACTTAATTTTGACTCTGCCTGGAGCTTTATAAAGTATAATTGCTTCAGAAGGTTTCGCTTTTAAAAACTCAACATTGAGAGTAATTACTGCCTCAGCTCTAAAATCTTTAATTGATCGAACTTTGTCTCTGACCTTTAATAATAAAGCATCATTTGCAAAAAGGGGAAAGGCAAATAAGATTGAAAATACAATGATGAACAATTGCATGATGGAGATACCTTGTAGATGATGTGCCTTTAACACCATGTATATGTATATTGTTCCCTAAGAAACTTCTACATAATTCATGTCTTTGCCAAATGTCTCTTCCAATGGTAATACGGATATGATTGCTATTGCAGTGCAGGCGAGTCCAACACAAAGTGCAGCATATTGCATTCCGATCATTGGGATGAGAGCTGCAAATGCAACTGAAATGATATTGAGTGAACCACGAGCTATATTAGGTACTGTAGTTGCAACAGTCGCTCTGAGATTTGTCCCAAATTGTTCGGCAGCTATTGTCACAAAAATTGCCCAAAATCCAACGGAAATACCCAAAATAAAGATCCACCAATACATCATCATCGCGCTTGCAAAGGGAATGGTAAGATAGCCAATGAAACAGAATGCATTAAATGACAGAAATTGTAACATGACCTTTCTTCTGCTTTTATACACTTGACTGAGCCAACCTGAAAGAAAATCACCTATGGCTAGTCCCGCATAGCAAAATGCAATGGCATCTCCTCCAGATATTTTTTCGGATATACCATGTTCTTTTGCGAATTCTGGCGCGAGAGTAACCAATATACCAACTACAAACCACGTAGGCATTCCAATCAGAATGCAAAGAATAAAGCGTCTCAATAAATGAGGTGTGGTTAATAATTGCATCAAACTCCCTTTCTTGTGATCTGATTTTTGAACATTTGAAAACATTTCAGATTCAACAACTTTGATTCGCAAGAGTAATAATGCAAGGCCCATGATACCACCAACGATATAGGCTGTTCTCCAATCTAGTTTAGCAACCATATTTGCTAGTAAAGCACCAGTAACTCCAATACCAGCAACTATCATTGTTCCATATCCTCTTTGCTCTTTAGGTAATACTTCGGAAACAAGTGTAATACCTACTCCTAATTCACCTGCAAGACCGATTCCTGCTATGAAACGGAGAATTGCATATTGCTCAACTGAGACCACAAAAGCATTTAATGTATTAGCCAATGAGTATAAGAGTATTGAACCAAATAGAGTAGAGATTCTTCCTTTTTTATCGCCCAAAACTCCCCAAAAGACACCGCCAATCAATGTGCCGGCCATTTGCATATTCAATAAAAACAAACCTTGGGAGGTAATTTGCTCAGGCAATAATCCAAGTGAAGCTAGACTAGGAACCCTAACCACACTGAAAAGAATAAGATCATAGATATCGACAAAATAACCGAGTGCTGCGACAATTACCGCGGCATTCATTGCTGAATTTCGTAAACCTGTTATATGAGACATATGGTAACCATAGATTAATGTCGGCCGCTAAAATATGTTGCATCAATAAATTCTTCGGTATACACTCTTTTATCTTTAATTGAAGGATCAGTTTTTTCGAGCGTTTCCTGATCAATATTCCATTCACTACCTGTCAACATCTTAATAATGTCTTGAGATTTGCGAATCTCTACAGAATATTTTTCAATTTGTTGGCTGAGTGTTGCGCCGTGATTTGCAATCCAATTTGAATCTTTTAAACCTAGTGCATAGCAAAATGGAATCTGAGTTTTCAGTTTTGTTATGTATTCAATTTCTTTATTGATAAGTAATTGTATTTTTTGTAATTCAGCTTTTAATTCTTCTTTATTTGAGCTTGAAACTTCAACTGAATCGCTAAAGGTTTGGGGAGAATTGCAGATTAGTGTGTGCAATGAATGTAATGTATGTAGATCTTTATCATCATATGCTTTTTGAACTGCTATCCAATATTTTTGTGTTAAATCAGGGTCGGCTCCTGAATCGGGATGTAATTTCTTGGCTAATTCTTTATACAACTTTGGAAGAGATTCATGAATATGAGAATGATCGAATGCGATCTTTGATTTAGATTGCTCTGTGAGTAATTCTTGCATTCTGCTTTTAATTGCTGAGAATTCTTTGTCGACTACTTTATGAATTAAAGCAATCAATTCAGGGGTTAATTTCTCACCCCTCTGAAATTTAGTCATTAATAATTCGGATCGTCTTTGTAATTCACTGTTTTGTAATGCTTTCTGTTGTATTGTAATTTCAAGAAATTTGAAATGCTTATCATATTCTGTATGCAATGCATTTTTTTCATGCTCCTTCATATAATAATGCTCATGCATCAATTCTTGCAATTCTTTTCTGGATTTGAGAATCTGATGTTTAAGATCGATGATTTCCTGATGAAGCGATATCTGCGTCATATCATTGCGGCATGAATGAATGAAAAGCAAGTGCTATTGATGGTGAGTCTGAGAATGATTCTTTCGAAGTGGTCAGCATTGCAATATGATAGAGTTTTCCTTTGAACAGATACATCTCAGAGGTTCCATAATATTTTGTCATGCCATCAATCAACGTATAAAAAGTTCTTAATCCTTTAGATGCATTATTCTGAATAATCTTTGTGCATGTCATTGACTTCGAACTCTTTGCGTGTAAGGCATAAATAAAATTATTCATTGCTGACTCAAAGAGTTTCTCTGGATTCCTCTTTAGGAGAATATTCTTAGAATAGCTTGTTACAGTGATTGTTAATGAAATTGAATCATTCTCCATTAAGTACACATCTTGTAATGCTTTATCATAAATGGTTTTCAACGTATCAGTTTGCTTATAAGAAAATCCATTCAACTCTTTCGATAATGATATACTAAATGCATTACTGTTACCAGTAAAGACTTTAGAAGCTGGCCACTGAGATTTACTTTTATCAGATTGAGAAGTATGCTCCTTATCATCTGAACAAGAATTCAGCAAGATTAATAGAAAGAAGAAAAAAATGAATTTCATAATTGAGTATTTTTCCTTCTTTGCATGAATAAACCTATTGCAATTCCAATTAATGTGATACCAAATCCGGCATAACTAATTGTTTTTCCTGTTTCATATGTGTCGGAGATGAATTGTAACTCAACTTTATGTTTACCTGCAGGAATTTCTATTCCACGAAGAGACCAATTAATTCTGTGAATATCTATGGGCATTCCATCCAAAGTAGCTTTCCAAGAAGGATACCATATTTCACTTAAACAGAGAATGCCAGGCTGACTTGTTTCAATTGAATATGCTTGTTGATTAGGCTCATATTGCACTGTCTTAACGGAATGAAGTACAGAATCGGGTAATTGTCCGGATAATGATACTGATGGCTTTTTCTCAAGATAAGCCAAATGTTGCATATCAGAACCAGCCTTCATTATTGCTCTTTTCAATGTGGAATCATCTGAATAAACTTTTGCATTGTATACCATCCTTGCATGGCCATATGCACTTTCTCTTTTTCTGAAATACAAAGATCCTGATGTGGAATCAAGCGTTAGAGCATATCGTATATTTAATACATCAAATCTATCTTCTTCCGATTGAAGTGGTGGATTCCTTCTTGCTAAAAGAATAGGATTATATCCTTCATATAGCATGATTCCAGCTGCCATACCTCCATTCCTTTCGAAAGCCATACCATATTGATTTCGCATAGA
>JACCDW010509820.1_pt1 | contig 28123 bp, 21 predicted proteins | sample 7449781 | NCBI WGS metagenome assembly JACCDW01 (sample SAMN15323449, study PRJNA562643) | freshwater metagenome | isolation source: river surface water | place: USA:Blue River Watershed | collected 2017-08-18
ATGCGGAACAGTCTCTCGGTTCGCCCCATACGTTTTTCTTCCTTGTATGGGTATGAAGTTTGAAAGGGTCTTAGCTCAGATCATGAGCGAACGGCCGTGATTCCGCCCAGTTGCGCAGGCTCATCTCGTGAGCCTGATAAGTGTTATGCGGCATCTGATTTCTTTGTAGACGCCCTCCCCGCTGCGGCCTAGCCTCGGCTGATTTTTTGCTGTGTTTGACAATGGTGCTGCAAAATAGATTCAATCAGGTTGTACCAACATGTCTGAAATCGACCGTCTCTACCGCTACAAAACCCTGCTCAGCCACCGCCGCGCCCTGCCTCGCGAGGACATCCTGGCAGCACTCGAAATCTCCCCCGCCACCTTCAAACGCGACATCGCCAAGCTGCGGGACCGATTGGGCACGCCCATCGTGTTTGATCGCGATTTAGGTGGCTACCGCCTGGAGACCGAGCAAGACGCTACCGAACTGCCAGGCTTCTGGTTCACCCAGGATGAGATCCTCGCGCTCATGACCATCCAGAGCATGATTGAGCAGCTTGACCCTGGCCTGCTAGGCCCCAAGCTCAAGCCTTTGCGCCAGCGGCTTGACGATATGCTTACCCATCAGGGGTTGGACCCGCAACAGCTCACTCAGCGGGTGCGGGCAGTGAGTGCCGGCAAACGTCGCCTGCCACTGGCTTCGTTTGAAACGCTCGCCAAAGCGACCTTCGAGCGAAAACAGGTGGAGGTGCGCCACCACAATCGCCTGACAGGTGAAACCCTGCAACGCACCCTGTCACCGCAGCAGCTCATCCATTACCGCGACAACTGGTATGTGGACGCTTGGTGCCACCTGCGCAAAGGGGTTCGCAGCTTCTCTATTGATGCAATTGAAGCAGCCGAGATTCTGAACAACACCGCCAAGGACATCGATCTGCAGGCTATGCGCCAGCAGCTTGATGGAGGCTATGGCATCTTTGCAGGAGCCCCCAAGGACTGGGCAGAATTGACTTTTAATGCAGCGCGAACCGGATGGGTAAGGCACGAAGTCTGGCATCCGCAGCAGCAAGGCCTGCTGCATCCCGACGGCAGCTACACCCTCCGTGTTCCCTACGCAGATGAACGGGAGCTCATCGGCGATATCTTGCGCTTTGGTGCCGATGTTGAGGTGATGGCGCCCGCCAGTCTGCGCCTAAAAGTCCGCGAACAGATCCAGCGAATGCAGAACCTGTATTGATATTGGTCACTTAGTTGACCAAATCAGGCTAGGCCATCGCCACCCCCTGCGCATCAAAAGCGGACTGGTAGACCGCCTGAATATCTTCGCTGGCCACGCACATTCGTGCCATCAGCAAATATGGTGCAATGTCTGCCGCCTGCGCCATCACCTCTGCGGTGATGCGGGCCGCCAGCATGGGCGGAAAGGCGAATACCCCCGTGCCGATGGCCGGAAACGCCAGCGAACGAATGTTCTGCTCGTGCGCACCGCGCAACATGGCCTGCAGCGCCTGGCGCAACACCCCGGACGCATCGTCGTGGTGGGTGTACGACGCCGCCCGCACATGTATCACCCACAGATTGGGCAGCTTGAAGCCCGGCGTGACCAAATAAGCCCCATAGGCCAGAGGCGCAAAGGGCTTGCAGTATTCCTCCAGCTTGGGTCCAGCGGCAGTGTGGATGGCCCCGGCCACCCCAGAACCCAGACGCAGATTGGCGTTGGCACTGTTGACCACCGCCTCAACATCGGGCTGCTTGACCAGATTGGCGTGAACGATTTCGAGTTTCATTGCATCACTCCTGCGAATGGCCGCATGGTGCGGCCCACGAGGCTCATGCGGTGAGCCTGAGCGCAGGCAGCATGCGCGGCCATGATGACACTCGCATTGCTGCTGGGCCTACAAAGCCCCTTTCCTGCCCTCTCAACCGCCTGGCTTCGTCCTCCCGTCTTGCGGGTGGTACCTGCAGCAGAGCGATGTCTGCAAATGGAAAACGGCGTGCCTGTACAAGCCAGACGGCGCAGTCGGGTGGAGCTGCTGGAGGCTGCGCTCGGCACCTGAAAGGTGTTCAGCAGCAAGTTGATTGATCTGCGCCTTTACCAATGAGTCAATGCGCATTACGCACTGCTTAAGTCCGATACATTTTGAAGAAGCTCGCGCGCTTAGGTCAGTCTTAACTGACCCGATAGCGGCCAAAACATCATCCTTTTGAAGCAGTTGACCAGTCAAGCGGGCTGATTTGCATTTTTCCAAAATGTGATTGCAAAAAGTTAAAGTCACTCTGCCAGCAGGCTATAGCACGAGAGTATTTTTCGAGATCCTGCCTCTCGAAATTACGTTTCACAAATGAAATATGCTTGGCCGTCTTTAATACTCTTTGTTTGGTTCCAGGATCTCCCCAAGGGACAACATAGTCTTTCGGCAAACCCGCTGGTAAAATCATTTGCTCACAGAAATCGATCAAGAACTCTCTTCTATCCTTTTCATTCAATCCATCTTTAGCATCAACGCTGTAACCCAACATCTTAAGAGGGCTTACATCAGCCCAATTGTTCTCTCCTCGATGCTTGGAAATTTCATACGCTTTATCATGTATTTTCGAATGGCGTATTTTTGCAGCAGACTCTTTCCAGCTTCCGGGAGTATTTGCGGGAGTTGCAGGAGGTTTTTTTGGAAGAAAATCAGCACCATCGCTAATCCGATCTTTTTTTCTCTCAACAGAGACTTCAGTAGCAGATATTTTCTTTAAGGCATTAAATAGCCAGATCTGATCGCCCAACAATTGATTTTCAAATGGCAATACATCAACGACAACCTTACTTGCAAAATCAATCATTGTTTTTTTATTGAGTACAGGTCGTGTGATTGCTTGATAAAAGCCAGGCTCACCTAAAACTGGCTTTACAAGGAACTCCAACGTGGTTCCAACAAGTGGGACATATCTTCCACCAGACCATGATTCACTAAATGCACGCCGATCCAGCAAGTACGAATATTTTATGTTTTGCCGCGAATCGTCCATTGCACGCGCGACTAAATCAGCCTCGTGTTTTGCTGCACCAATAAATTTTTCTCTGAGAGCTTGCAGTCGATTTTCTTTGTCAGCAAAGTCTCTTGTAGCAAGTTCTTGGTGCAATTCAAAGAAAAAATCGGGCCATGCAACAGGTAATTGCGCCATTTGTAGAAGAGGCTCCAACGCCACTCCACTGAAACGGGATATGTGGACAGCACCTGTTTTCATCCTTCACCTCGTATCAGACCCGCACATAAGTCACATTGAACTCCTTGCACTGCCGCTGCTGCTGCAAGCGGTTGGAGAAGCTGAACGCCTCATTCAGCTCATAGCGCTGGAACACATCCAGCCCACGGCTCAGGACGAGCTTCCAGCCCGTATCGGTGGTGATGTCTCTGTCGTGCTTGGTGCCGGTTTGGTCGTATTCCCATGAAAAGTGGATACCGACCGACGCACAGGCTTCCGACATCTTCTGGAAGTTCTCGGTCTGTTTTTCAACACTGAATTCGTCCTCTGCGGTCACCACATGCACCGCCACTTCGTTTCCAGGCTCGTTGAACTTGGTGATCGTCTCCAGCAACTCCATGAGGTTGCGTTGCTGGTGGAACAGCCGCAGGTAAGGGTCGGTCACCGTGATCTTTGAAGCGCCCTTCAGGTACGGCCCAAAGAGCTTGTCAAAGCTGACACCGCGTTGGTTTTCCTGAAACACCAGATGCTGTTCCCGCAATTCCGGTGGCTCTTCGACTTTTTTCGGCACTGACACAGACGCTGCATCGACCTCCGTGAGAACGACAACATCAGCACCGCCATCAACCGGCAAACCCGAGCCTGCTCCTGTAACGCGGTGATACGCCCCCGGATACTCCTGCTCTTCCAGCGTCGTGACCAGATGTTCCTTGCCATCCTGGCTGAAGTACGAGAAGCGAACAGCCGGATAGGTCGAGTCGATGCGCAGCAGCTGATCCTTGATCCGCTTGCGCCCCTCAATTGCCACGCGCAGCACTTCTTCGATTTCGGCTTCTGAAGCATCCCCGTCGGGGTACAGGATCTTCATCAAACCCGAAAAGGTCTTGTTGATGCCATCCCTGTCACGGGTAGAGATTTCCTCAGACAAGCGGAACTTGCCCTTGTACCTGTCCGAAAAATCATGGCTGCGCAGTGAGCGCAGGATCTCGGCGATGTAATCCACCACAAACCCGTAGCCGCTGGAGAACATCTCGCCACGAATCACATCCACCTCCCAGCCCGGGATGTAGCTGTGCAAACGGTCCAGAAAAGCAGAGTCGTGAAACTTCTCTGGCAACGGATCAAACAGGTCCGAATGCTTGAGCATGTAGGGCACGGTGTGGTCGGTGTTGCCTACAAACACCATGCTGGCCTCAGCCCCCAGTGTTTCGACACCACGAGAGAACGACTTGTTGGCCATGTAGTTCTTCATGATGTCGACCAAGGCTTTGTCGACCTTCTTTTGCTTGCCAGCAAATTCGTCAAAGGCGACCGTGTCCCAGTACCCCACCAAACCCAGCTTGCCCGAACTGTTGTTCACAAACAGCTTGGGCACCGTCACTTCGCCACCTGAAATCAAGATACCGTGCGGCGAGAACTCCGAATAAATGTGCGACTTGCCAGTGCCCTTCGGCCCAAGTTCGATCAGGTTGTAGTTGCGCTCACAAAACGGAATCAGCCGCACCAGTTGGCTCATTTTGTTGCGCTTGCCAAACATCTGGGGGTTGAAACCCACGCTCTGAATCAGCAGGTCAATCCACTCTTCGGTGCTGAAATGCTTGCGCGCAGCCAGATAGCCATCAAAGTCAAAGTGCGACAGCTGGATCGGCTTGATGGACGACAAGATCCACGGCGTTGCGTTCTTGTCTTCGGTGAACAGGTATTCCAGATCCGCGATGCACCACACCCCGCCCACCAGCAGCTTGGGGTGTGCTTTGACCGTCGCCGAATCGATGATGACCTTTTTGATGCCCAGATTGGCGAACTCGGCCTCATACGCGTCCGACTTGTCGTTCAGCTCCACGCTGATGCGGTCAATGACCTTGTGACGGCCCTTCTCCTTGATGGTGGAGCGCACCAACCCGGCCTCGTTGCGGTGCACGTAGTGCTTGCGCAAGATCTCCTTGACCGTGTCAATGCCGGTCTGAATGGTGGCCTCGTCGTCTGTGGCGCAGTATTGGCCCAGCAAATACTCCAGCACGTAAGAAGGGACGATGGCATTGCCCTTGACCGTCTTGACCAGATCCTTGCGGACCACCAGGCCCGCAAAGTGTTGGTTGATCTTGGCATCGAGTTGGCTCATGGCGTTTCTCGCTTAAAAGTCGAATTCGCTCGTGAACGAGCGGCGCACGGTAAAGCGTGCGGTCTTGTACTTGGTGAAATGGGTGGTGCCATCCACGGGCTCCTCCAGCCGCAATTCCACTTCCTGGTTGTTGTAGTCGTCCGCTTTGCGGCTGAGCACCAGCTGCGCGGTCAGCTCGCGGTCGCGGGCATTGTCAGACGTCATGTCAAACATGAAGTCCTGCTGGTTCGACAACAAGTCGCCCGAAAGGCTGAACAGGCCCACCCGCAGACTGCGGGGTTGCAGCTTCTCGTCCTTGGGCTGCGCCTGGTACAGCTTGATGGCTAGCTGCCCCGTGGTGATGCTGCCACCGGTGGATGAAATGATGTCCACATCCACCCGGCCCACATCGCTATGGCGCTTTTTGTTGATGCGGATGATGGGAATCACCACCTCTTGCAAGGTCGCACCACCATGCACAAATCGACTGCCCGAACCCTGCAAGCGCAGGCGGTTGATCGACTTGGGCACCTGAATCTCTGGCCCATCGGCCAGCCCCAGCTGCTCTGGCACAAAAGTCCGAAAACTCGGATGCGAACGCAAACCACGCCCCAGCACAAAACGGCGATCCTTGTACAGAATCTCTGCGCCATCGGGAGCTGCACTCAAAAAGTCGCTGTCCTGCAAGGGCCTGGCCTGGTAAACAAAGCCATGGTCAGCCGTGACCAGCAAGTTCGTTGCATTGGCGTTGACCAGCTTTTTGATCAGCTTGATCAGCTCGTCCAGGGTTTGTTCGGCCGCGTCAAACACGCGCTCTTCGGTGTCGCGGGTATCGCCGGTTTTGTCGATCAGGTTGTGATAGACGTACACCACATCGTTGTCGCGGAACAAGGCCCGCGACTCATCGCGACCCAACAGCATCAGGTCTTTGGCCAACACCACGCTCGATGCCGGCACGCGAGCCGCCAAAATCCGCGCCCGGTTTTCTGAACCCTTGGCGCTTTGCCCGTCCACCAGCGCATCGCCCGAATCGTTGACCGCAATCGACAGCTGCGTGTTTGGCAGCAAAGCCGCCATGCCCAGCTGGGTGTAGCTGGGCAACATGCTCAAGCCTCCGTGCAGCTCGGCCTCAAACCGGTCTTCTTGCCGGATCAGGCTCGTCAGCTCCTCCCCCACCTCGAAGCGGAAAGCGTCTGAAATGATCACGCAGACCTTATTCTTGCGGTCCAGATAAGGCTGCACAAAGCGGGCAAAAAAGTCTTTTTGCAGCGGGGCGGGCTCGGCCTCCCAGTTCACCGCCGCGTCCACATGCGTTTGCCAGCGGTCATTGAGCTGCACCAAATAGCTGTTGGTGTAGTGGTTTTCAATCAAGGCGCCCAGATCCGCCAGCAAGGACGGCTGCCCAGACTCGCGCAAGTGGTACACAAACTTGCGGTAACGCTGGTCCAGCTTGAACCAGCTTGCGGCGTACTTCTGCACCCCGTCGGCAAACGAGCCCATGTCCATGACCAGCGCGTCGAGCAACTGCAAAAACTGCGCGCCGTGCTCAATGGCCAAGTAAACGTGCTTGAACACTTCAAACCAATGGCCCTGGCGGCGCATGCGCACCCAATGCTCCACCTCTTGCGCAGACGCGGTGCGCGCCACCACCACGCGCACCAGCTCGCTCAGAATCTTGCGGTCGATCAGCTCAAAATGGTCCAGATCCAGCAGCACCCTGAAGTCCGCGCCTTGCAGCAGATCCTGCAAATTCAGCACCTCAGCGGCCAAGGCGGACAGGGTCTCAAAAGCCTCCTGGTGCTTGCGCGAATCCTTCCAGCGCGACAAAAACACCCACGCCTCGTTGCTCAGCGAGGAGGCAGGCGAACTGCCTGAACCCGAGGCGAAACCCTTCTTGAACAGCTCTATTGCAAAGTCTTTCACCCCGGGCCGTTCAGATTGGTAGCCGTACACCTTGCGCACCTGTTCCCACAAAAAGTCGACCAAGCCGCAGCGCTCCAGCAAGCGCGCCTTGCTGTCATCGCCTTTGGCCAGTTCGGCCAGCAGGGCCTCCAGCACCACGTCCAGGTGCGGCTCTGCACCCACACACACTGCCACCAGCTTGCGCTGCAGCACTGTGCCGTTGTCGCCATCCTCCAGCAGTTTTTTCAGCGCCTCGCGCCGTTTGGCCGCTTCAAAAAAGTAGTTGTGTGCCTTGACCAGTGCATAGCACTCCGGCCCCAATTCCAGCTCGGTCAGCCACAGCGCGTTTTGGTCTGTGCGGAATGTCTGGCCGCTGGCCAGCTGCACATCCAGCAGCCAGTTGTCCAGCGGCGCGGGCTCCGCCGCTTCGCGGTACAGCAAAAACTTTTGCTCCGGCTGTTGCCGCAGCACCAGGTGCTTCACCCCAAACTCGTTGTTGGTCAGCTCCACCTTCTGTACGTCCGGCAAGTCCAGGGCCTCGAACTCGCGTCGAAACTCCAGCTGCTCGTCGTACCAAAAGACGATGCGCTGCCCTTTTTCAAACAATTGGGTCAGCGCCTGGCTGATCTTGGATGCTTGGCTCATGCCTTGTTTTTCCCTTCAAGCACCGCCAGGCCTGCTGGCGTCAGGCGGTACTTTTGCAAACGGCTTTGTACCCGCTCGGGCACGGTGTATTCGATGTGCGCCAGCTCCAGCAGTTCTTTGATGGCCCGCTTGAATGCCCCCGTCTTGGACTGCAAGCCCATCTGGCGCTGCAGCTCGTTCGATGACAGTGGCTGCGCTTGAAGCAACTTGAGGATCGTAACCGTCTGGGCCTCCGACTGGGCCCCTGACTGGGCCCCTGGGCCCAGTCGATCCACTGCCCCCAAACGCCTGGACTGCCCCGGCAGCAGCGCCACCGGCTCGGCCAGCCGCACGGTAAAGCGCACGCGCCCGGCCAGTTCCTCAATCACCGGCTCGGGCAAGCCCGCCTCTTGAGCCTGGGCAAACACCCCGGGCACGCCGCTGCCCCACTGCTCCACCAGCTCCAGCTCGCGAAACACCCGGGCGATCACCGGGTTGCGGATCTGCGAGACGCCCAGCTTCATGTCGGCCACCGTCAGGCCCGGCAACAACAGGCCGGGGCTTTCCACCTCAATGCGGTCGTCAAAAAACGCAATGCGCGTGGGCGTGCCCCGGTGCGAATAGTCGGCATGCACCAGCGCGTTGATCACCACCTCGCGCAAGATGTTGAGCGGAATGCTCCACACGTCCTTGCGCCGCACCCCCGAAAAATCCGCCCCACGCATGGCGTGTTTTTTCAGGAAAAGCATGATCGCGTCCACCGCTTGCGGCAGCGGCACCTCGATGTCCTGGTGGTCAAAAATGTCCAGCTTGTCGGTGCCCACAAAGCGCCCGCACTGCACCCAAGCGTCGTCAAAGTATTGCCGCCGGTCGCGCCCGTACAGCAGCACACCGCCCTGGCTGGGCACCAGCCGCCCCTGGTGGCGCACCAGCAGGCGCAGGCTCTGCAGCATGGCCTCGTCCACCGGGCGCTTGCCGGCAAAGTCGCGCTCAATGGCTTGCGTGTCCAGCACCTCGGGCGACAGATCGGGCATGGGCAGCGCGTCAAAGCTCACACCGGCCACGCCGCGCTGTAGCTCGGCCACCAGCTGCGCGTCGGCTTGCCGGTTGGTCGAGCCCAGGCGCACATACACACCGGCCTCCATGCCCTCGGCCTTGATGCAGTGCGGCCGCGTGCCGCTCAAAAAAACCTCCACCAGCATCAGCGTTTTGCCCGCCACCGTCACCAGCTCCACATTGGGCACCAGGCGCGGCGCAATCTGGTCGGCAATCAGGTTGCACAGTCGTTCTTCTTCGGCCAGCGGGTCGTCCACCCCCAACAGCTGCCCATCGTCGGCCACGCCCAGCACCAATTGCCCGCCCGCCGAATTGGCAAACGCCACCAGCGTGCGCAGCACATTGCGGGGCGAAGACAAGTCGCGCTTGAACTCCAGCGTCTTGCCCTCGGGCAGGGTCAACAGGGTCTGAATGGGCAGGCGCATGGGCTCAATCCTCTTCCTTGGCGTCCAGCCCCGGGATCTTCTTGAGCGCAGCGCCCAGCTTCAGGTAGTTCACCTTCACGCCATCGTCCAGGCCAATGGCCACTTGTGCGGTAGCCAGCGGGTACAGGGTGTCGTTTTCGTAGTCCTGCAGCTCGATGATCTGTTTTTTGAGGGTGTCGATCTCTTTGTTGGCTCGGGTCTTTTCGCCCTGGCTGGTGGCGGGGTTGATGAGCACCTGCTCCAGCGTGGACTGACGGGCTGCCAGCTTGGCGCGGAAGTCGCGCAAGTAGCGCAACACCACGCTGGCCGTGTCCGGGCGGTAGCGGTGCAGGTAGATCAGCGCGTTGAATGTGCCCTTGGGGCTGCTGAACAGCCAGTAGATCGGACGCTTTTTGTAGCGCTTGACATGGTCGGCATAAAACTCGCCCAGCATGTAATCGCGCAGGGTGTAGTTGCGCTTGCCCTTGACGTTGAGCGCCTGCTCAATGAAGGCCAGGTTCTCGTCGTAATGCTCGTCGCCAAAGGTCACGCGCAAGAACTGGCGGAAACGCTCGGTCACATCGTCGGCAAACCATTCGCCATCCAGCATCGGGATCACGTTGTCCTCGTCAGCCGGAAAGCTGGGCTGCGGCACCTGGGCCAGGTAGTCCGCCAGCGTCTCGCCCTGGTTGGCCAGGATCAGCCCCGGCTTGTCGAGACTGTAGCGGCCAAACATGCAGCCGACTGCGTAGCTGATCAACTCGCGCATGGTGTCGGCCAGCAGCAGGGCCTCCAGCTCATCTTCGGTCTTGTCAACACCATAGCGGTAGTGGGGGTTGCAGGTAAGCGTGATTTCGTTCAGCGGCACCTCGGGAGTCAGTTCGTTCTGCAGGTCATAGGCGTCGATGAAGATGCGGTTGTTCTCCTCCTCTAGGCGCTGCATTTCCAGCGTCATCTCGCGCCAATGGGCGCGGAGCTTTTGGTAGCTGGCCTTGAGCGCAGTCAGGCGGTGTTCGGGGTGAAGCAGCGGGAGGCCAGAGAAATCCCAAGAAACTTCATATGAGTCCCAATCTCGCTGTGAATAAGCAGTTATTGATTCGATGGACTTTGAGATATCAATTCTTTTGTCTACCAGAGGGATTTTCCCAATATCTCCGGGGTTGGCATTTAAAGTTGGATTTATTGCCTTTCCAAGAATGACATGCGCCTTTGAATTTAGAAGGCCTGCATATAGGCTGGAATCGCCTTCACAGAACATTGCATTCGACGCTGAGCTAAACAGGAATCCCTTGGGAAGCTTCCTTATCGAAAAAGCACCGCTGGTAATTGAAGTCCAGGAAAGACCCGGCTTAAAGATGAAGTCCAAATTTAAGTTGACGGCACGAATTCGCCCACTCTCATGCTCCTCAGTCTGTAGTCGATGGCCGTCATTTTCCCAGTTGACAACATCATCAAAGTTCCCATACCACTTTCTGTATTCACCTCCATTGGCATATGGAAACCATCGAAGGAGGGATTTCTGAGCTTCGATCCTGGATTTATTGAATCCAATCCCTTTCACCGAAACTTCGTGCCACCCGCGAACAAAAACCGCATTAAGTCCAGTTGCCATTCCCTTTCGAGTGACGCAATGATTTGAAATCAAATCCCCTCTCTCAAAGGATTGGACAATCGCGTCTGATAGCCAGTAAGCAAACGGGCTGCCTGGAATTTTTTTAAATTCTGCTGCGGAGGTTCGAAAGAAGTATTTCTCCGTGCCTTGCGCGGCCTGGTTTGGTTGGCTGTTACTCATCGTTGTTCTCCAAATCTTGCTCTTGCGCTAAGGCACTGATCTGCTGCCAGTCGTCTGAAATCGATTTCCAATTCAATAGGCGCTCGACGGTCTGGCCATTGCCGTCATTGCCTGACCAAACCGCCCAAAAGTCGGGGTCATCAGATTTCGGCCGATGCTGCTCGGGCAGTGCATTCATCTGCACCAGTACAGGCAACTCAGACGCCCAGCCAAGCAGGATGGCATGGCGAGAAGGCAGTGAAGGCAGGTCGCGCAGTAGGCCACGCAGGTTGTCGGGTACCAGTTTGTGCACCAGTTCCTGGTCCCGGTCGTTGCTGATGCGGTGGAGCAGGTAGCTGTTGCACTGGGACAGCACTGTGGGGGATAGCTCGCTGGGGCGCTGCGAGGACAGCACGAGGCCTAGCCCAAACTTGCGGCCTTCACGGGCGATCTTTTCGAACACCTGGCAGCAGATGGCGGCCGAGTTCTGGTTCTCCGCATCGTCGTGATAGCGCTTGATGAAGGTATGAGCTTCCTCCATCACCAGCACGGTGGGCAAGGTTTTGCCATGATTCAGCTTGCGATAGCGCTGCAGTGCCTCCAGCGTCATGCGGGAGATCACGGCCGTGATGATGTGCACCACCTCGGCGGGCACCAGCGAGAGGTCAATGACGGTGACCGAGCCGTTGGAGGCTTGGTTATCGCCGATGTAATTGCGCAACCAGTCGTCCAACGTGAGGTCTTGGGCTGTGCCAGAAACGATCTTCATGCGACTGTCCGACAGCAGGGTGCGAATGCGCATCTGCATAGTCTCGACGTACTCGGACACGCCGAGCAGTTCAGCTGTGGCTTCGACGCTGCGGAGTAGCTGGTCACCAGTGAAGGGGCGTGGCACGTCGGCGTCGATGGGCAGGATGTCGGTGTCACTGCCGCCGAAGGTGGCGTGCGCGGACTGGATCAACGACAGCAGTTCGTCAACTTCGCCTCGCGTGAACTCGTAGGTTGGGTATTGACCGAGGCGAACATTGATCAAACCTGTGATCTTGTCTCGGGCAGCACTGAGTACCGTTTTTTCGTCCTCTGAGAAGGAGTCCTGAGCAGCCAAGCCTTCCTGCCACTTCTTCAGCTTTTCAAAGAATCCTTTGGGCTGGGGAAACTTACCCCACGGACTGCCAGCGTTGCGCTCCAGTTGCAGGATGCTAACCAGGGTGCGCAGATAGCGGCGCATCTCATGGCTGGGAGTTACCGTCGCTCCGAACACGTCGTCACGGACTGATCGAAGCGCCTGCACCAAGGTCGGCCGCTGGGTCTTGGCGCTAGCCTGCGTAAATGCCCCCCATTCGGCACTGTTCCAGAACCACAGCGGGATCTGAAGCTGTTCAACGCCTGCGCTAGGCTCGACAGCAAATACCCTTACCTTGCTCATACCGCTGAAAGTTTTGGCGTACTCGCCATTGGGGTCGAGCACGATGAAGCGGGCGTTGGGGTCTGCGCCGTTACGTGTCTTGCGAGCCTCGTCCATCGACCAACGAATCAAGCCAGCGACCGAGCAGGACTTGCCGCTGCCGGTGTTACCCAGAACCGCCAGATGGCGGCCAAACAGACGGTCCGGGTCAATCTTGACCTCGGCATTGGCAGCCAGTGGGCTGGTGCCGATCAATACATGCCGATTGTCTCCCGACTCGACGATGGCGCGCAGCTGATTTTGTGTAGGCAGCAGCACCGCATCGCCGACGGTAGGATAACTTTCGACGCCACGCCGGAAGCGATAAACGTCTTCGCCGTTTGCGGCTTTGCTCTCGTAAGCCAGCACGCCTAGCGGGTTCAGACTCATTTTGCGCAAGGGATAGGGCAAATCCACCAGGCCGAAGTCCTGCATTCCCTTGCGCTTGGGGTATTGCGAACGCTCAATGGTGATCCACTCGACCTGGGCGACCAGATGTCCGTCGTCGCTGGGAATCAGCACATAGCCGTTAATACGCGGAAAAGGACGCGGCGTGCCAGTATTAAGGGCCACGCCATCTGGCGCTTCGATGTCGAGCAGCACCTTGATTTCGTCGGGTGAGACGAAGTCGATGGTGCCGATGCGTAGAGAGTCGGCATAGGCCAGGGGGGACATGCTCATGCGAGGTCGCTCCCGTCAGACGCGCCTACCCCTGTGGCTGCGGCTTTGGCAGGTTGCGGCTCAGTGCCCATACGCTGCTTGAGCAGTTCGCTCATGCGGAAGGTGGTCTTGTCGATGGCCGGCTTAGGCAGGTAGTGCTCGGTCAGAGTGGTTAGGTCTGCCAACGCCGGGCCGATCAACAGACTGATCTGAGAGGGCCGTCCCAGCTCTTTATAGGTCTGCATGATCCGTCCCAATGGGTCGTCATACGAGATCACCACAAGGTGCGTCGAGGGGATGGTGAGCATGTCGCGGATGACGCGATTGATGTGCTCATCGCCAAAGCTGTAGCCGTAGGTCACCAGCGCGCTGTTCGGGCGGCACACCGCTGCCGCGAGGTCGCGGAATAGCTCGACATAGGGGTAGTCCGCCGTTTCCCTGTCCTTAGCCGCGTTGGGGTAGATCATCAGCTCGTGCGCCGAGGCTCGGCTCAGGCCCGGCGCCTGCAGATAGGGTTCAACGCTGGCAGCTCCAAACGGCAAACCGATACGGCGGATGTCCTTGCCTGTCTGCACCCAATCCACCGAGCCATGCAGCTTGGTGTAGCGGGCCACGCCTTCCAGGTAGCGCGGCTCGCCACGGATGCCGGGCGGGTTGTAATGCATGTCCAGATCCAGCCGAGATGACCGGAATATGGGCATCAGCTTGCCCAGGAAGCGATCCAGCAGATGCAGCCCGGCCAACTCCGCCCCTGCCTCAATCAGCCGGTCATAGTTGGTGGTAAAGATGTTCAGCCGGTCACGCACCCCGGTGCGGCTGGCGAAGCTCATCAGGAAGGTGACGAGGATATTGAAGGCCTGTTCGCGCTTGTGCTCAGCAGCACTGGCAATTTCTTCTTCGCTCTTCAGGATCGACTTAGCGAAATATTGCATGCCGGTCTGAAGCTCAGTACGAAGCGCTTCGGCTTCTGTTTTCTGCTGCAGGATCTCCAGACCACGCAGCAGCTCGTTAGCAATGCGTAGCTGGTCCTCTAAATTGCCCTTTTCACGCCCGGCGGCTGCTGCTGCTTTCTCGGCAGCCTGATTGATTTCGGTTTGATGGTGACTTAGCGCCAAGGCGCCCATGCCTGCGGCACCCTTGCCGGCAGCCAAGTAATGCACTGCGTGGGTGAGACCCGAACCAGCGAGCACCGACAGATGCTCTGACTGGAACACTGATGTCAGCCACGGCTCGATACGGCTGCGGAGCTCCTTGCGCCCGAACGTCTTGCCGGTGAGCCACGCGGCTTGCGAGCCATCTTCGAACTTGAACGAGTCACCTTCTGCCGTAAAACTCAGCGGCTGATGGTCATCGCGAATCTTGAGCGTGTTGACAGTCATTTTTCTCTTCCCTGAGATGTCATTTTTTATGCCTGAGCGACGCGAGCTGCGGGCCACCTTGGAAAGCTAGCGTTCCACATATCGATGTTGAACACCTGGCAGTTGACCGCCAGCTTCCGCTTCCAGCGAGGCACAGATTTGCCCATAGGAGGCAGCTTTTTTTCGATTTCGTCGGAGAAACTGGGCAACAGTTCACTGTCTTCGAGCGTGACGAGGCTGATGTAGTGCACCGGCTTGTGCAGACATTCCTCTGCCCAGCGATACAAAAAGGTATCGATGAACTTCGCGGCAAAGGTGTCGCCCAACGTGCCGTCTTGTAGCTCACGGTGGAACTTTGCCAGCCCCTCAGCCTGTGCCTTGGGGTTGCCGGGGTCCTTCACCTCAACAAAGAGAATCGATTCCTCCAGCTCGACGACGAAATCGACGCGATGCATTTGTCCGATGCCGTGGTAGTTCGGTTGATCGATCTTCATCTGGTCAAAGACGATGGCATTGATGGCATCACTGAAGTCGATTTCCAAGTCGCGTTCGCGCAGCTTCATTTGCCAAGACCCCCCATCCTGCGAGCAACTTGTTCTTTGGTCAGCTCATTAAAGGTGTCGGCTATGGCATTCGGCTCAATGGCCCGGTAATCGTCCATGCTGTCTCGGCGTACCTGACCGGTGTCTGAATCACGTGAAAGTACATGAAAGCGAACCTGATCCCCCTTACCCTTGTCCATCAGCAGGTCAAACCACTTCAGCAAAACGTAGTCATGCGTTGCCAGGATGACTTGCTGGCCGTTGCGTGCAAGCTCCAGCAGTGACAGCACTAGATCCCTCATCAGCTTGGGGTTGAGATTGGATTCAGGCTCATCCCACAGCAATGGCCCTGTGGTTCCGGGATTGAGGAAGCCGTTGCTTAGCAAGCGCTGTAACACGCCGATCTTGCGAAAACCTTCGGCGGTCATACCACTGGAAAGATGCTGTTTGCTACTGGGCACAAACTTCCATTCCGTACTGTCCTGGTACATCTGCGCGTGCTTTGCCTTGCTGCGCGTAGCGGCGTCTTTCTCCACGTACTGCCCTGCCTCAAACACGAAGCGACCGTTCTCAAGCAGGTATTGACCACCGATAAGATTGGCTAAGCGGGGCACAATGGCAGAAAAACGAGGATTCAGCTGAACTTTTGAATCCAAGTCATTAACACCCTCATTGACAAGCTGACGAGCCAGATCCAGATAACCATCATCAAAGATGCGCTCGATGGTCGAAAAATCAGGCTGCTCAGCGGTTAAACCGCGTACCAGAGACAGCACCTCTTTTGTTGGTATGAAAATGGCTTTTTCTACGCTTTGACCGCTGTAATTGACGTTGGTTTGAGTGTCCTTGCCATCAAACTTGGCTGTGATCTCTTGCCCCAAAGCGAACGTCGCTTTGAGCTCAGCCCTACCTCCCGTACCCGCCCGACGGAGTTCACCTACCTCTTCGCTGATCGGGTGATAAAGCCTACAAAGCTTGCGTGCAAATTTTTCGCTGGCCTGTTTACTCCATGCTTCTGACCCGCAGAGTGCCAGAATAGCTTTAAGCAACTGTGTTTTGCCGGTGCCATTCTCGCCAATGATGATGTTGATACCTGGCGAAAAATCAATGGAAACGTCAGTGAATGCGGTGAAATTCTTGAGTTGTACCTGGGTGATCATGCTTGAGCCTTACCCTGTGCAATGGCCTTAGCCAGCATGGCCATTTTTTCTTCTTCCGAATTGCCATCTACCAGCCGCATGAAAGCGCCCCGATACTCCGGTTTATGCTCGTTTTCCAACACAAACGCCGTGGTGGACACCACTTCACCGCCAATGCTGTCAAAAGCCCGGGCACCCAAATGCGCCATCGACAAGATGGTGTTCTCGTTCAAGATGCGCCCGCGCAAAGCCTCGTAGCTGGACAGGAACATCCAGCTTTGCATGGTGATCATGGCTACCGCCCCTTTGGGCACAGTCAGGTCAAGGTTGCGCTCGATGAACATGGCAAACAGATCGGACTTGCTCTTGGGGTAGTTGGTTTTGGCCCAGTCGCTTAAGCGTCCGTTCATGCCTTTGCTGCCCATATACGGCGGGTTGGCCACCACCACCGCATAGCGCGGGCTCAAGCATTCGGCCATGTGCAGCACCTGCAGCACATTGGCATGGGTATTGGCCAAAAACAGGTTGCCCGCCATGTCTTTGGCTTGCAGCACCGGCAGCACATTGGCCACGCTGGCCAGCTTTGGGGTGATGAGCGAGCCCAGGTTGTCCACATCGGCAAACTGTTGCAGGGTCTCGCGCAGGTCCAGCGTGAACAGGTCGCGGCCCACCGCGACCATGTATTCGCTCAGCTCGTCGACGTCAAACGTCACCTTCTGCAACACGCAAATGTTGGGCTTGATGCCTTTGTTGAAGAAGCGCCGGCTCTTGGCCCGTGCTTTCATGGTCAAGGCAAATGCGGCCAGCTCGCCTGCGCGCTCGTCAATTTCGATGCCAAACAGGTTGTGGGTCAGGATTTTTTCGGGGATATCGCTCGGGTCGGTGCCCACCTCTTCATAAATGGCGTACAGCAGGTCAAAGGCGTAGGTGAGCATGTGGCCCGATCCGCAGGCCGGGTCGCACACCTTGATGTCTTCGGGCTTGTCGATCTTGAGGAAGTCGGTTTCGGGCTTTTCAGGGGCGATGTAGTAGTCCATCTGCCCCGCTAGCGAGGAGCCGGGGTGGTTGAGCATCCACAGGCGGCCGAGCGAGTTTTCCACCAGGTAGCGCACGATCCAGTGCGGGGTGAATAGCTGGGTGGCGGCAGGGATGTTCTCGGGGGTGATCTTCTGGTTCTTTTTCAAGCCGTCAAAGACCTGGTCTTTTTTCTCGGAGATGTAGAACTGGTAGAGCCAGCCAATGACTTCCACGTCTTGGCAGGCATCGGGCGTCATGGCCTCGCGGGTGTAAGCCAGCACCGAGTTGCCCGAGAGCAGGTCATCGGGCATGAGCAGCTCGGTGTAGTCGGCAATGCGCTCAAACAGGTAAGGCATCGCCTGGTGAAAGGCGTTGCACTCGGCCACCACCAGCAGGCGGTAGGCCTCTTGCTGGGGGTCGTGGCTGGGGGCTTTGCCGCTGAGCAGCGCGTCCACCCGTTGGCGGGTTTTCTCGGGCACACGGTCTTCGTCCATGTGGCCTTGCTTGGCCTCGGCCAGCACTTCGGGCAAGAACTGACTTTCGTCGGCGGGCGAGACCACGCGGATCTTGCTGTAGCCGTTCAGGTCCATGAAGCGCAAGGCGCAAAAGCGGTTGAACCAGGTGTAGGCCACTTTGTCGATGACCTGGGCTTTGCCGGACTGGGCGATTTGCTGTTCCAGCTCTTTGACGGCGCTGGGGTTTTCACGGCGGGTGGCGCTGTCTTGCGCCAGCACCAGGTCGAGCTTGGCCTTGACCTGATCGAGCAGCAGGCGGCGGGCGTGCTGGGCAAAGCGTTTGAGTTTGGAGGTGTCCATTAGTCGTTCTTGCTGTTGGGGAGCTTGCCTGAGGCTTTTTCGAGCTTTTTGGCGTCGGACTTGACGCGGCGCTCCAGTTTCTTGATGTCTTCTTCAGCGGGCAGTTTCTCGGGCTGAATGCCGCGCTGGCCCAGCATGCCACGCACGCTGAGGTTGTTTTGCACATGCTCGTCAGTGATGGCGGTTTCGCCCTGCAGGTTTTCCTGACGCACGTTGTGGTTGGTCATCTCGGTGGCCAGGTTCTTGGCCGCGATGGTCAGCGTCGGCAAGAAGTCCGCCAGCGGGCGGGTGCTGGCTATGCCGTACTTGTTCTTCATCATTTGGGTGGTGTTGCCACCAAACAATGCCGTATCGCCACGCGAGCGGATGCGGCCAAAACCTGCATCGTCCACACCACGCTCGTAGATGTTGGTGGACAGTGTTTTCTCAGACTCGCGCAGACGATCCCGGGCGTCCAGCCGGGCCTGCAGCTTCATCCGCTCTTCGATGATTTCTTGTTTGCGGGTCTGGGTCGCAAAGTAGCTCTGCGCAAAGGCAATCGGCTCCTTGCGCGGGTCCCCGTTCATGGCAACCAGGTAGCAGGCGTACCTTGTCAGCATAAAGTCGTCAATTGGACGTTCTGCGCCGCTGCCTAGTTTGACCATTTTCGTGACGCCACGAAAATGGTCGTCAGCGCTGTAACCTGTTGATTTACATGAATCTATGGCCCGCTGAATAGCGGTCAGAAAGTTCTCCCACCGGGCGTAACCGAGGGGTTCTTGGAGGTCACGGGCAAACCAGAACTCGATGTTCTCATCGGGCACCGATTGGGCAATCGCGTCGAACTGCATTTGCAGAATTTGGATGTTTTGCTGATCCATTTTTATCTCCCTGAAATTCGGTCACCGCTCAGACCTGCACGCGGTTGCTAGCCTCGATTTCCTGCATCAAGGCGGCGCGCAACTTGGCCAGGTATTCGTCCACATCAGCTGGCGTGGCCAACCACGGGCGCGGGAACTCAACCCGCACACTGTTGCGGTGGACCATGCGGGGTTCGCGGGCCGTTGGCGGGGGCACAGGCGTGGTGGGCGGCAAACCACCACCCTCTGGCACAGGGTTTGGCGTTGGCGTGGGCACAGCGATGGGCTGCAACATGCGCGCCAGCCGGTCCAGCAGCTGGGGATATTTTTGGTCTTCAAACACCCGCACTTGGTCGCGCAGCATGGCAATGCGTTGTTGGCGCTGCAAAGCGGCGTGGGCCTGGGTGAAGGGGTTTTCCAGCTCGTCTTTTTGCTCGGGTTTGAGCTGGGCATAGCCCTCTACCCCTTTGAGGCGCTGGCTCAGCTGGCTCAGGGCATCGGCTGCCGCACTGCGCTCGGTAGCGACTTGCTGGTCAATGGCCTGCTGCAGGGCATCCAGTTGGGGCTTGGTTTGTGTCAACCGGTTGCCTTGCCAGGGCTTGGGGTCGGCCAAGAGGGCTTTAACGGCATCAATGGCGGGGCTGTTGATGTAGCCAAAGTTGTCCTCTTGCTCTTGCACCAATTTGCGGGCCTGGTCATAAATGGCCTTTTGGCTGCCTTGCATGAACCGATTGATCGGGTCGATGGTGTTCTCTTTGGTGTCGAGCAGGTCGTCGGCAATGCGGGGCAGGTCCGTCAGGAACCAGTCCAAGGGCTTGGTGGCCATGTCGCGCAGCATGGTCATGGTGCCGTCGAGCGCCGACACAAAGGGGTACTGGGCTTTTTGGCCGGTCAGGTCGGCCAGGCTGCGCTCCAGGTCTTTGATGGCATCCTGGGTTTCACGGGCCAAAGCTTTGGCTTCGTTGGCGGTAGCTGGACGGTCAATGAATTCTGCGAAGAAGTCCTTGAGCTGCCGCACCTGCGAGGCGGTGTATTCCACCTGCGGCGTGAGCAGCATGCTGGCGTGGGCATTAGTGTTGCGCAGGCTGCGGTCGAGTTCATTGCCTTCTAGCACATTGCTGTCTTGCCGTACCTCCACCTTGCCCCGGGCGCAGAGCAAGGCCAGGTTGCACAGGATGGCGGCGTAGTACCAGCCGAAAGGTTTGCGCTCAAAGCGCTCCAGCAAGGCCTTGACGGTGGTGCGCACGCCACCACGGGCATTGCTTTGGATGAAGGCCAACAGCTCTTGCTCGGCCTCGGTCAGGCGGTTAGCGTCGCTGCCCAACAGGCCGTCGTCTTGGCGCAGGTAGCGGCCCACGTCGGTTTCGGCAAACGGGGTGTTGCGCAACATGCGCAGGTTGGGGTAGGTGGTGGCAATGAGCTGGGCAAAGCCTTTGATCACGCGGGTTTGCCCATCAGTTGCGCTGGACTCCACCGGGCTGGCGTTGATGATCATGCTGGACTGGCCCAGCAGCTGTTTGGCGCGTTCTTGCAACTCCACCAGCCGGTCGTTGTTTTGCAGGGCTTTGGTGTCGAGGATGCGCTTGATGTTCTCTTGCGGGGTGCTGCTGTTTTGGCGGATGTACTTTTCGGTGCGCTTGTACATGGCCAGGTCTTGCATGAAGCGGGCATCGGCAGGCAGCACAACGCGCAGCTCGTCTTTGCCCATGCTTTGCATGCTCTGGACTTGCAGGTTCTCGAAGTTGTCGCTCAGCGGGGTGATGATGTGGATGGCCAGCTCGGACTCGCGGCTGAGCGCCTTGTCGTCCATCTTGCGGGTGTAGGCGTAGTCCTGCCCGTTGTCGTAACGGATCTTGCGCTGGCGAATGACGTCGTCAAACAGCAGGCTTTCGAGCAGTTTCATGACGTCGGCGTTGTCGACGTCGGTGTTCTTGATTTCCTGCTCGACGTCTTTTTCTTCGTCGGTCAGAAATTCATACAGGTCGCCGTTGCGCTGGATGTAGGTTTGCTGCTCCAACAGGTTGAGCGCGGCCTGCAGTTTTTGGCGCTGGGTGGCTGCGTCTTCGCCAAAGCGCTCTGTCATGAGTACGCTGAGGTTGCGCAGGCTGGCTTTGAACTCTTTGACGTACTTGACGAGGAAAAGAGCTTTGAGCACGCGCACCGCATAGGGGTCGTTGAGATGGCTCTCGGCGGTGTTGATGGCGCTCTGGATGGCACCTTTGAGGGCCCCCCGAATGCCTTCAAACATGCGGTCGAAGGTGGCCAGCTGCCCCACAGGTTCGTTCTGAATAGCGATGGCCACTTCGCGGAACACGCCGAGCATGGAGCGCTCACCCACAGAATTGGCTTTTCCTTCAAAACCGTTGTGCATGGAAATGCCACGGATGGCTGCCTGAAACAGCGGGAACTGGTAGGGGATGAAGGGGTAGCAGTAGGTGAAGTGGGTTTCGTCCTTGAAGTTGCCGTAGCTGCGGGCGTCATCGGCAAAGTCGAACAGGGTCTTGAAGTTGTTGCTTTGCTCGTCGTAGATGGCCTTGAGCAGGGTTTTTCCATCGGCGTTTTTGCTCAGCAGGCGCTTCTGGATGACCTCGGCCACATCGGTGCTGGTGAGCTTGAGTCGGTTGGAAAAGCGGGCCTGGATCTTGGAAAAGTCGTTGCTCTGCTGCTTGCTCATGTCACCCAGCACGTCGGTCATGTCTTCCTGCGCGGTGACGATGACCCACGCCCTGCCCCGACATTTAGTGGCCAGGCTTTCGGCCACGGTTTGCAGGTTGGTCATGAGCTTGGTGTTGTCGGCAATGTATTGCCCGACTTCATCAACAAAAAAATTCAGACGGAAGTTGGGGGGCTGCTTGTCCAGCCATTCATTGACCTGATTGGCAAAGTCTTCGATCGACAGGTTGAACTGCTTGCTGTACTTGTCGAGGATGCCTTTGGCGTGCTCGGCATCGGTACCACTGGCCTCGGCATAGGCCTTGGCGATGTTGGCCGATTCAAGCAAGGCTTGCTCTCGGCCACGCACCCAGTCTTTTTTGCCAATGCGCTGGTAGGCGTCTTTGAAGGCTTGCAGCTGACCACGGCTGTCCAGCTCGCGTTCAAAATGGGCAATGTGCGGCACCTTGCCAAAGTAGCCACACATTTCATTGAACACTTTGACGAACACCGACAGCAGCGCATCCACCTGAGTCTTGCTGATGATGTCGGCCTTCTGGTCGATATTGAACAGGATGCTCTTGGACGGAATGGCCACAGCCTTCCTGAACTTGGCTTGCAAGAGCGTGTCGTCGGCAGGGATCTTGGGCGCAAAAATGTCGGCAGCGCTGCGGCCGTCAATGCTCCGGTTTTCCAGCACGAGGGCCAGTAGCTTGAGCAAGTGCGACTTGCCGGAACCGAAAAACCCCGACACCCACACCCCGTTGGCGCCAGAGTAGTTGGTGTAGGCATCCAGAAAGATGTCCAGTCGCTTGGCCACCTCATTGGTCAGCACATATTCGTCGAGTTCGACAAACAGACTGGCCTCGTCGTCGGCTTTGATGACGCCTTCTATCGCCCGTGTGACCGGTTCTTTGAATATTTTTTTCAGCTCCATGACAGCTACCTCAAGCTTGAATCTCGAATATGTTGAATGCGCGGTAATACTTGTCGTCGGTCAGCAGGCCAAACAGTTCCAGCGACGCACCGTGCTCCAGTGAATGTTTGTATTCACCAGGGAAGAACATGATGGTGGGTTTGGCTTTGGCGGTGCTTTGCAGGTTGTTGAGCACGTTATGCGAACGGATGTAGGGAAAGACTTCGCCAATGCCTGACAAGAAAAGCACGTCAAAGTCGGCCTGCGCCAGACGCTCAGCAATGGCCGGAATAACGTGCTCACGAATGTCCAGTACGTTTTGCAGCAGCTCTTTGAGGGACTCCTTTTCAGTATCCGGCTCGATCTGCAGGATTTGATCCCAGACGGTCTGCCCCTCTTCGCTGCCTTCACGGCTTTGCAGCAACTCGACACACAGGTCGTACAAGCTGATGTCGAGCACTTTGACACCGCGCCCGCCCAGGCAGTCGACACGTTTGGCCGCTAGGGTCGAAGCCAGTTGCCGGCGCATGCGCTCTATGTCAACGGCTTCCGAGGGCTTGAATTCGCAGATGTAGAAGGGAAGATCATTGTTCAGCCCTTTCATTTCCAGAAAGCGCGAGCTGCTGATTACGTTGACCAGATGCTCAAAGCGAACGGATATGGGCTGATGACTGAGTTTTCGGCTCATTGAAGCCACCTTTGGATGTCGAGATCCGACACAGGATAGATAAGGAGCGCATCAGTACCTTGCTTGGCCAGCAGTTGAGCAAGGGCGGGGGTGAGCAACGCCGGGACGATGGTGTGTTGATCGTTGATGTAGCCTGCCTCACGCATCATGCGGAACAGGTTTTGTCTGAGTTTGCTTTGGGTGGATTGGGCCAATTGGTCCAGTTCTGGGTGCCAAAGCGCTTTTTGGTTGTAGAAGGCATCGAAGTCACTGTGTTGCAGCTGCCTGCGCATCAGTACAAAGTGCTCCCGCAAAACGTCATGAGCAAATTGCTGCACCAAGTTGTAGCGCCGACAAACGGCAGACCACAGCAGATGCGCGCGATCTGCCCCGGAACAGTCAACAAGAAACTCCACCTCTTGTGTGCTCAAGGTTTCCAGCCGAGCGACAACCTCTTTGCTGAGCCGCAGTGCGGCCGCTGCCGTTCTGACTTGCAAAGCGTTTTCGGAACGAACATTGGCCCGGGTGGCTGACCAGCTGCCCGTCTGGAGATACCGGCGAGCGGCGTCCTCGGACTCGCGCAAAAACAAGCCACCTGTGGTGAAGGAAAGCCGGTAGCGTTCAGCCATGGCGTTCATCTGAAGGCATGGAGGACTGGCTCTTGATCCACTGATCAATGTCCGCAAGCGAAAAGCGCCAACTCCCCCCCACCTTGAATGCAGGGATCTGCTTGGCCGCAGCCAATCGGTAAATCGTCCGCTCAGTAACCTTCAGGTAGTCAGCGACCTCCTTGATCGTCATGATTTTTGATGCGTCAGCGGTGCTGTCCATGGAGGATCTGCCAGTGAGAAAAATGGACAGCATAGTGCAAAATTTTCAAAAGAATGTCTTGAATTGCTCATCAATTAAGCAGGTTCCGTACATATTTCTATCAGGATTGCCAGTAGCCCTTGCGGGAATAAATCCCATCCTCCGTCTCCCTAGCGTCATAAAAGTGGCCTGTGGGCTCAGACCCCATCCATGGCCCAGGGTTGTCGAGAAGGCGGTTGAACCCGTTGCGCTCCAAAGCCCATTTGGCCTCTGAGAGGCTGTCAAATGCCAGTGAGTCCACGATGCCGCTTCTTCCTTTGAGCTGCCGCAGTTTGTAATTGGACCGCGAAAGCGTGGTTCCCATGTCGTGGAAGAAGTAGACCGTTGCACGACCGCTTGGGTCTGGCTCGATCAGCGCCCAGTTGTGGGAGCACATGCCCAGCACTTTGACCCACCAGTCGCGGTTGCCAATACGAAAAAGCGGCGGGTCCATGGGCTCGTTTTGCGGCTCTGCCGGAACCTCGGTGCTGTAGCGGCGAGCCTGCCAGGCCCAGCTGAAGTGGATGTCGTCATCGTCCCGACTGGATTCAAAGATGAAGGGCTGGTCATCCCCCCGCTCGATGGCCTGCATGATCTGCTCAGCGCGGGCTGTCTCCTGCTCGTCCACCTCGCAGTTCAAGGCCTGGGCGGCTTCGTCAAAGCGCCCCAGCTCGCGCAGGATTTCGGCGCACAGTAGAGGGATATTTTCATCCCCGCTCCGCATGCGCTGCAGCAAGGCCTGCAGGTTTGCCGCCTCGGGATCGGTCAAGGCAGTACGGCCGGTTTGTAGGCGCTCGTCGTTGATGCGGTGCCAAACGTGCATGCGCAACGGCCATTCGTGGCCTTGCAGGTCCTGCTTCTGCAGGTAGTTCAAGCACTGGACCAGGCTGGGGGCTTCGTAGCCGGGCACCTGACCGTAACGCGCTTGCAGCGCTTCGTGGGCTTGCCTCTCTGCAATCTGCTCGGGTGTGGGTTCTCCAAAAAACCCCCAGCCTGGAAAGTAGTCGCGGTACTCCACTGCGTGCTTCGCACCGATCATGCAAACAGTGTGCTGACAATGTGGGCAAGCCACCAGGGGCGGGGTGCGCGGCAGCATGCGGGCATGCATCCAGCCGTCAGATCGGTACTCGGCGCCCAGGGTGTTGCCAGAGGCCAGCGTTCTACGGGCAAATAAGCCCTGACATGTTGGGCAGCGGTAGATGAGCTTGGGGCCAGGCAGCATGGAGGTCCTCAATTAAGAATTTGGATGCTAGGCAGTTACAAGCTCTAGATTTGAGCCAGCTAGGCTGAGGTTTCATACAGGAACAGACGCTAGGATGATGTGATGTGCGCACACTACGAATCCGTTCACGACAAGGCCCGCCTCAAACAGCACTTCGGCATCGACCTGCCCAGCGAGCTGGCCCGCCGCGATGTCTGGCCGGGCTACCTGAGCACCTTCATCCGCCGCCACCCGCATGCCGACGCGGGTGATGACGCGGTGACCGAACGCGAAGCGCTGGTGGGCAGCTTTGGCCTGATCCCGCACTGGGCCACCGACACCAAGATCGCCCGCCATACCTACAACGCCCGCACCGAAACCGTGGCCGAGAAACCCAGCTACCGGGACGCCTGGCGCAAGGCGCAGCACTGCATCATCCCGGTGGAAAACTTCTTTGAACCCGATTGGCGCACCGGCAAAGCCGTGCCTACCCGCATCGGCAACGCCAGCGGCGAGCCCCTGGGCGTGGCCGGCCTGTGGTCCGCCTGGCGCGACCCGAAAGGTCAGACCCTGCACAGCTTCACGATGCTGACCATCAATGCCGACGAGCACCCGCTGATGAACCAGTTTCACAAGCCCACCGACGAGAAGCGCATGATCGTGATCTTGCCGCCGGAGCGGTATGACGATTGGTTGCGGGCCAACGCCAAAGACAGTGGTGATTTCTTGCGTGCCTGGCCGGCGGCGGCATTACATTCAACAATCACCACAGGCTTGAATCTGTAGCCAAAACAATCCCGTGTATTGCCGCGTAGTAGGCTTTTGCGCAGCCGTACGCCTGTGTGATGTGACGGCGTACATAGACTCGGTTTGCCCCAAAAATCAGTGCCGTGTCGTCAGCATAGTCACAGCCGATAGAGGCTCCATTGATGGATAAGGCACTTGGAACGTATCCACGGACAACATTAAAAACCAGCTTGTTTGACTCCATCAGGTGCTGACCGCTGTTGATGTGACAGGCTGCATTTCTGGCGTTGTTGATGAGGTCTGTAATGTCGTTTGCTTTGCATACGGGATGAATGTCATTGCTCGCACTGAGACGATGGCCCTCGTGGTTCATTTTCTGAAGAAGGTCATTCAGGTTGACCAACAAAAACAACGCCATTGCTTGTTCGACGACCGACGGCCACATCCCAGCCAGAAACCCTGTTTTCAGCACCGAGCTGCAGGCCCCGAGACCGTGCTGAATATCCCCTTCCCGATACCATTCCCAGTTCTGTTTCGACTTCAGCTTTTCCATTTCCACCTCCGTTGACCAACAGCCATAGATCATGAGTCAGTGGCGATCAGCTGCAGCGTAAAAAACGCCCCTCCACCTTTCAGCAGAGGGGCGCAACCATCGAAAAAACAGGGCAACTGCAATCGTCCTGACGGCTGTATGATACTGGATAAATAACCAGTATACGATGGCCATGTTTCCCTCAGTCCTCCCCAACTGGACGCCCGTTTTCATCCCGCCCAACGCCGCCCCCATCTGGGTGAAGGTGGCGCGTGTGAGCGTGCAAGCGGGGTTTCCTTCGCAGGCCGAAGACCATGCGGTAGACCAACTGGAGTTGATGAACCAGCTGGTGCGCCATCCCCAGGCCACCTACCTCATCCGCATTGCAGGCGACTCCATGCGCGAAGTGGGCATCCTCAACCGCTCCGTCGTCCTGGTGGACAAAGCCATTCGGCCCCGCCATGACCAAATCGTCATCGCCGTGGTCGATGGTGAATTCACGTGCAAACGCCTGTACCACCACGGCCACAACGTGCGCCTGAAACCAGAAAACCCCGCCTATCCAGACATCGTTCCCAAAGACTGCCAGTCGCTGGAGGTCTGGGGCGTGGTGGTGGCAGCCATCAACCAGTACCCGACATGATCGCCCTGCTCGACGGCAACAACTTCTACGCGAGCTGTGAGCGCGTCTTCCAACCCCGCCTGGTCGGCCGCCCGGTGGTGGTGCTGTCCAACAACGACGGCTGCGCCATCGCCCGCAGCGACGAAGCCAAAGCCCTGGGCATCAAGATGGGTGCGCCCTTCTTCCAGTTCCGCCACCTGGAGGACGAAGCGGGCCTTGTCGTGCTGTCGGCCAACTTCGCCCTCTATGGCGACATGTCGCATCGCATGATGAGCCTGGCCGCCGGGCTCGGACACCGCCAGGAGGTCTACAGCATCGACGAGTGCTTTGTGGATCTGAGCGGCATCCCCGGCGACCTGGTGCTGCGCGCGCGCAAGATCCGCGCACGCATCCACCAATGGACAGGCCTGCCCACCTGCATCGGCATCGCGCCCACCAAGACCCTGGCCAAGCTGGCCAACCACATCGCCAAAAGCGCCGAACGCAAACCCGGCAGCTACCCCGTCGAATTCGCCCAGGTCTACCACCTCGGCGCCCTGCCCCCACATGAACTGCGCGCCCTGCTGCAAGCCACCGACGTGGGTGACATCTGGGGCGTGGGCCGCCGCCTGTCCGCCCAGTTGAGCGAAGTCGGCATCCGTACCGCCCTCGACCTGGCCCAAGCCGATCCGGTGGCCGTGCAGCGCCGCTGGTCCATCGTGCTGGCCAAGACCGTGCGCGAACTCAACGGCACCGCCTGCCTCACGCTCGACGACATCCCGCCCGACAAACAGCAGATCGCCTGCACCCGATCCTTCGGCCGCCCGGTCACCGAACTCAATGACCTGCTCGAAGCCATCACCGAATTCGCCAGCCGCGCCGCAGAAAAACTGCGCAAGCAAAACGGCCAGGCCGGCCAGATCATGGTCTTCATCCGCACCAGCCCCTGCCGCAAGCAGGACAAACAACACAGCTCGTACCGCACCAGCCCCCTGCCCGCCCCCACCAGCGACAGCGCCCACCTGACGGAACTGGCGTGCGCCATCGTCCGCCACATCTACCGCCCCGGGCACAACTACGCCAAAGCCGGCGTGATGCTCATGGACCTG
>JACCDW011856231.1_pt1 | contig 28119 bp, 28 predicted proteins | sample 7449781 | NCBI WGS metagenome assembly JACCDW01 (sample SAMN15323449, study PRJNA562643) | freshwater metagenome | isolation source: river surface water | place: USA:Blue River Watershed | collected 2017-08-18
AGAACAGTTTAGTTCTCAGGTCGATTGGATTAATTCTAATTACTCTCTAATGCCCAGTATAACTATGAGTTTAGAGCAAGATTTAGTAAGTTACGATGATAATGAGGCTGAGTTTCTAGAATCTGAATTGATAAGCATTTACAACGAATATGTTTTGTTTACAACTAAATATTTTGAAAAATCTTATCAGGAAGTAATGGATTACATTCATAGGAGAGTAATTCATTACTTGAACTCTAATCCAAGTAGGCTCAGTTTATATGAAGACTTTGATCCTATAAATTATCTTTTAATAAATTACGATGTATTATTAGCAGAGATCTTTCCCGAGGAGCATCTTGAAAATAGTCGAGATGAAAATAGGCCAAAAAACTGGAGTGAATTCTACATCAGGCAGAGGTGATTCAGTTTTGGATATAAAAATGTTTATATTTTTAGTATCAATAATTTTTTAATTAACAAACGGAACATTTTATGATCAATAACAATAGAAAAGGAATAGTACTAGCGGGGGGGTCTGGGACAAGGCTTTATCCAGCTACTCTGGCTTTGTCGAAACAATTGCTTCCTATATTTGATAAACCAATGATTTATTACCCTCTAACCACGTTAATGTTAGCTGGAATAAAAGATATATTGATCATTTCAACACCGCAGGACATACCAAGATTTGAACAATTACTTTTGGATGGATCTCAATGGGGAATAAATATTCAATATGCAGTACAGCCATCACCTGATGGACTTGCACAGGCCTTTCTAATAGGTGAAAATTTTTTGAATGGCGCACCAACTACACTTGTGTTGGGCGATAATATTTTTTATGGGCATGAATTTAATCAGCTACTTAAAAATGCGAAAGAAAATATTATTGGTGCTACGGTATTCGCTTATCACGTAAATGATCCAGAACGTTATGGCGTAGTATCGTTTGATGTGAATGGCAAAGCAATAAATCTCGAGGAAAAACCTCAAAATCCAATTTCCAATTACGCGGTAACTGGGCTTTATTTTTATGACTCAGATATTGTGAATGTCGCAAAGAGTATTAAACCTTCTCAGCGTGGCGAGCTAGAAATAACTGATATTAATAAAATTTATCTTAATAAGGGTTTGTTAAATGTGGAGGTTATGGGAAGAGGATATGCATGGCTTGACACAGGTACACATGAGTCGATGTTAGAAGCTAGCCAGTTCATAGAAACTATTGAGAGAAGACAGGGTTTAAAGATTGCTTGCCCAGAAGAAATCGCATTTAGAAAAGGATGGATTGACTCCAAAAGGATTGAAGAGCTTGCTACCCCCATGATTAAAAATGGGTATGGTAAATATTTGATGCGAATTTTAACTGAGCGTGCAATATAATGAACTTTTTGAAATTACAAATTCCAGAAGTAATTCTTTTTACACCCAAAGTATTTGGTGATGACAGAGGCTTCTTTTTTGAAAGTTTTAGTGCCAGTTTTTTTAGAGAGGCTACTGGTCAAGCTTTTAATTTTGTTCAGGATAATCACTCCAAGTCACAAAAGGGTGTCTTAAGAGGCTTGCATTATCAGCTACCCCCTTACCCTCAAGGAAAATTAGTTCGAGTTGTGCATGGTGAAGTGTTCGATGTTGCTGTAGACATTCGAAAGTCATCTCCAACATTTGGTAAATGGGTGGGTGCGAAACTTTCTGCTGAAAATAAGAATCAACTATGGGTTCCACCTGGATTTGCACATGGGTTCATCACCCTAAGTGATACTGCAGAATTTTTGTATAAGACAACAGATTTCTATCATCCAGAGGCTGAGGCATCGATATTGTGGAGCGACTCCGATTTAAATATCGACTGGAATTATTCGGAGCAGCCAATTTTGTCTCAAAAGGATCAGCAGGCCCCAATTTTTAAATTTGCGAAAGTATTTTCATGAAGTCAAATAGCCATATATGGCATCCATTGACGCAATAAAAGCGATTTTTTAATTTGAATAAAAACTTATTTTCAATTAATCCAATTAAACCTAATCGTATATTGATTATAGGCACAAATGGTCAATTAGCATGGGAATTAAAGAGAGTATTACAGACTCTCGGAGATGTTTTTTTATCTGGTATGAAATCAGATTTATCATTAAATTTATTGTCCCCAGAATATTACCAACAAAAAATACTTGAGCTGAAACCAAATTGGATCGTAAATGCTGCAGCGTACACAGCTGTCGATAAGGCTGAGCAAGAGATCGACAGTGCGTATGCAATTAATTCAGAGGCGCCAGGGATCTTGGCAGAGATTGCCAAAAAAATAGATGCAAAACTTGTCCATTATTCGACTGATTATGTTTTTGATGGTCAAGCATCTCACCCTTATCTAGAGTCCGATTCAACCAATCCGCAGGGCGTTTACGGTGCATCTAAACTTGCAGGAGAAAAAGCAATTCAGGATGTTGGTGGAAACTATCTCATATTCAGAACGGCTTGGGTTTACGGCCTAAGAGGCCAAAACTTTATGCGAACGATGCGGCGACTTGCACGTGAGCGAGAAGAGCTGAGAGTCGTTGCTGATCAAAAGGGTGCTCCGACCTGGTCAAGGCATATAGCAGAAGCGACAGCGCAGGTCTTGGCTCAGCTCTCTGATAATGATCTTTGGAAAGATGCTTCAGGTATTTATCACATGACGTCATCTGGTGTTGCTACTTGGTATGACTTTGCTGAAGAAATTATTAATCACCAAAGACTAGATGAGGATATAGCCTGCCAACGTATCATTCCTATTGGTACGTCAGACTATCCAACACCAGCGAAACGTCCATCCTGGTCAGTATTAGATAACTCCAAATTAGAAAATAGATTTGGCGTTAAAATTCCCGATTGGCGTGATGCTTTAGCGCTAGTTCAAGAAGAAATTTCACTATATAAGAGTGTGTAATTATGAGTAAAACTTTATTTGTCACTGGTGGTGCGGGATTCATTGGCTCTGCAGTTATTCGCTATCTGCTTAATGATACCGAGCATAATGTAGTGAACATAGATTGTTTGACCTATGCGGGTAATCTTGATTCTCTAAAAGATGTTTCAGAAAACGCACGCTATAAGTTTGAAAAAGTAGATATCCGAAATGCAGATGAATTAAAACGTCTGTTTGCTCAATATAAACCTGATGGCGTTATGCATTTGGCAGCTGAAAGCCATGTTGATCGTTCAATTGACGGGCCAGCTGAATTCATCCAAACCAATATTATTGGCACCTACAACCTGCTAGAAGCTTCACGACAATATTGGAATAATTTGCAGGATAAAGATAATTTTAAATTCCATCATATTTCAACTGACGAAGTGTATGGAAGTCTTGGACCTACAGGATTGTTTACTGAAGAAACAGCTTATCAGCCGAATTCCCCCTATTCAGCAAGCAAAGCATCCTCCGATCATTTGGTGAGGGCATGGCACCATACTTATGGTTTGCCGGTAGTCACGACCAATTGTTCAAACAATTATGGGCCTTATCATTTCCCTGAAAAACTAATACCATTAATGATATTGAATGCATTAGATGCCAAGCCTTTGCCGGTCTATGGAAATGGTCAGCAGATTCGAGATTGGCTCTATGTTGAGGATCACGCCAGAGCATTAGTAAAGGTATTTTTAGAGGGCAAGGTTGGTGAAACTTACAATATTGGCGGCCATAATGAAAAGAAAAACATTGAGGTCGTCCAATTAATTTGTGACCTATTAGAAGAGTTGTCACCCAATAAGCCGGTAGCTATTAAGCACTATCGAGACTTAATCACTTATGTGGCAGATAGGCCTGGGCATGATGTGCGGTATGCAATTGATGCATCAAAGATAAAGCGTGAGCTGGGGTGGTCGCCAATTGAAACCTTTGAAACCGGAATCCGTAAAACAGTACAATGGTATTTAGATAACGAAGTGTGGTGGAAACGAGTTCGTGATGGTAGCTATCGCGGTGAGCGATTAGGTCTTGGCTAGAAAAACTTAATTTGATTGATTTTCAATACGCATTAGCTGGCGCTTTAACCGGACTCTTCGTTGGTTTGACAGGGGTTGGTGGTGGGGCGCTCATGACACCAATTCTTTTGTTGTTTTTTGGCATTTCTCCTGCAACAGCAATCGCAACCGACCTGTGGTTCGCAGTCATTACCAAAACCATTGGTGCATTCATTCACTATAAAAAAGGCAATGTCGATTGGATTGTTGTCAGAAGACTTTGGATGGGCAGCATTCCCATAGCAGTTGCTATAGTTGGATATCTTGTCGTTAATCAACACATCACAAAGTCGAGCTGGCTTACCCAAGCAATCGGTGGTGTGGTTCTTGTTACCGCAATCGGGTTAATTTTTTCACCAATTCTTTTGGATCGAGCAAGAAAAGAGCGATTAGGGAATCCCGTTACCTTCAAATTATTTCAGCCAGTACTAACTATTTTAGCAGGCGGCCTGTTAGGGCTTTGTGTCGCACTCACTTCTGTCGGGGCTGGGGCATTAGGAAGTGTGCTCATGCTATATCTTTACCCATTAAGACTTACACCACACAGACTTGTTGCAACAGACATTATGCACGCCATTCCTCTCGCATTTGTGGCTGGAATAGGATATCTTTTATCAGGCTTAGTTAATTGGGGGATCTTGATTAGCCTTTTAATAGGGTCGGTCCCTGCAATTATCATCGGCAGTTTAATATCAACAAAATTGCCAGGCCGATATATACAGATATTGTTAGCATTGATGCTTGCATTAGTTTCAATCAAAATGCTTTTTAATTAGAGCTTGGGAATTAAATCTTTCGTTTGAGATAAATATATGAATGTTTTACTTATTGGTGGTGCAGGATATATAGGATCTCATATGGTCAAACGCTTGATGGCACTTGATCATAAAGTAACCGTGATAGATGACTTATCTAATGGATTTAAAGATGCTGTATTAACTCCTCATGTTGTTTGGGCTGATATGGCCGATGAAGTTGAAGTGAGACATGTATTAACCAATAATTCATTTGATGCAGTGATGCATTTTGCATCATTCATTCAGGTAGGTGAGTCAGTGAGTCACCCTATCAAGTATTACGAAAACAATTTTTCTAAAACGATGCAGCTACTCAAGATCATGATTGAGTGTGGTGTTAAACGGTTTATCTTTTCATCTACAGCGGCTGTGTATGGAAATCCTGTCTATACTCCCATTAATGAAGTACATCCTAAGACCCCAATTAATCCTTATGGTCGATCAAAACTGATGGTTGAGGAGGCCTTGGCTGATTTAAATAAATCATCAGGCCTTGAGTATGTGTGTTTGCGATATTTCAATGCCGCTGGAGCCGATCCTGAAGGACAATTAGGAGAACGTCATCAGCCAGAGACACATTTAATACCTCTCGTTCTACAAGTCGCAAATGGTAGATTGCCCTCCATAAAAGTGTTTGGGGATGATTACGATACAGAAGATGGGACATGTGTGCGTGACTATATTCATATCATGGATTTAGCTGATGCACACATCAAAGCTGTGGAGTATTTGATGAATGGAGGCGAGAGTCGATCATTCAATCTAGGAAACGGTAACGGATTTTCTGTAAAAGAAGTCATTCGGACTGTAGAAGAAGTCACAGGTAAAAAGATTGGTGTTGCAATGTCACCAAGGCGTGCTGGGGATCCACCAACTCTAGTTGCCGACAGCCAAGACGCAAAAGCGATTCTTGGTTGGAAGCCTCAATATTCAGACCTTGTTACAATAGTGAAGCATGCATGGTCTTGGGAACAAAAATTCCCTTGGGATAAACAACATTAAGTCCAATATGAAATGACCAAAAAAGTTGCTCTTATTACAGGTATTACCGGACAGGATGGATCCTACCTTGCCGAGCTTTTACTAGAAAAGGATTATGAGGTTCATGGCATCAAACGTCGCTCATCAAGTATTAATACTGACCGAATTGATGCTATCTATGAACCCCCAACTCAAGAAAATAGAAGATTCATTCTTCATTATGGGGATTTGACCGACGCTTCAAATGTGATTCATATTATACAAAAAGTCCAGCCTGATGAAATTTACAATCTAGGCGCCCAGTCGCACGTGGCTGTCAGTTTTGAGTCCCCTGAATTTACAGCGAATGTGGACGCACTTGGTACATTAAGAATATTAGAGGCTATACGTATTTTAGGATTAGAAAAGAAGACTAAATTCTTTCAGGCTTCTACCTCTGAGCTATATGGCCTGGCTCAGGAGAGTCCACAATCCGAAAGCACCCCTTTCTATCCCAGAAGCCCTTACGGAGTATCAAAGCTTTATGCCTATTGGATTACCGTCAATTACCGTGAAGCTTATGGTATTTTTGCTTGTAACGGTATTTTGTTTAACCATGAATCCCCTCGTCGAGGCGAGACCTTTGTAACACGCAAAATAACCCGAGGCCTTGCCAATATTGCTTTTGGTCTTGAGAGTCGTCTTTTAATGGGAAACCTTAATGCCTTACGCGATTGGGGTCATGCTAAAGATTACGTGCGTATGCAGTGGATGATGTTGCAACAAGAGGTCGCCGAAGACTTTGTGATTGCAACAGGCATTCAATATTCGGTCAGACAATTCATTATTTGGGCGGCTCAGCATATCGGGATTCGTTTGCGTTTTCAGGGAACAGGTATTGATGAAGTTGGAATCGTTGAATCAATCGAAGGATCATTTTCATCAAATATAAAGGTGGGCGATGTAATCGTAGAGGTAGATTCTCGCTATTTTAGGCCCACAGAAGTTGACTCACTTTTGGGTGACGCAAGTAAAGCCAAAGAAAAACTTAATTGGCAACCACAAATTTCAGTTCAAGAAATGTGCGCCGAGATGATGACAGAAGATCTAAAAATTGCCGAAAAAAATGCGCTTTTAAAGAGCCATGGCCATGAGATTAGGCTTTTTAATAATGACGACTAATTTTCATCATTCAAAAATATATGTCGCCGGTCATCAAGGCATGGTGGGTAGCGCAATTTATAGACGTCTTACCGCCTTAGGTTTTAAGAACATCATTACCGCCACGAGATCTGAGCTAGATCTGATGAACCAATCTCAGGTGAATCAGTTCTTTCATCAGCATCATTTTGACCAAGTTTACTTGGCTGCAGCAAAGGTTGGGGGTATTTATGCCAACAATACTTACCCCGCTGAATTTATTTACCAAAATCTAATGATTGAATCGAACGTCATCCAAGCTGCCCATGAGAGTAACGTCAATCAACTCCTGTTTTTAGGTTCATCATGCATATATCCTAGAGAGTGTCCGCAGCCAATGCGAGAGGAGTATTTATTGAAAGCTCCTCTTGAGACTACGAATGAACCCTATGCCATCGCTAAAATTGCAGGCATCAAGTTATGCGAGAGCTTTAATCGTCAGTATGGACGTGATTATCGCAGTGTGATGCCGACAAATCTCTATGGGCCCTTTGATAATTTTCATGAGGAAAATGCCCATGTGGTTCCTGCTTTGATGCGTCGTTTCCATGAGGCTAAATTACAAGGATTAAATGAGGTCGTGATTTGGGGCTCAGGTCAAGCAAAACGAGAATTTCTCTTCGTTGAAGATATGGTAGATGCCGCTATTTTTGTGATGAATTTGCCAATTGCAACCTACAACAAAAAAATTGACCCAATGTGCTCACACATCAATATAGGCACAGGGATTGAATGTTCCATTGCTGAATTAGCCTCAGAGATTGCAAATCTTACTGGATTTAAAGGTATTTTGGTTTTTGATGAATCCAAACCTGATGGAGCGCCTAGAAAGCTATTAGACGTGAGCAAAATCAATTCGCTGGGTTGGCAAGCTTCAACAGGCCTGAAAGAGGGTTTGAAACAAACTTACGATTGGTATCTATCCAACATATCACATATTCGAAAATAATCCCTTTTGATGATTTTCCAGACTTAACAAGCCAATCCAGCGCAAATTTCCCCAACTCAATCATCTTTTAATTGCGGGTTTGCATAAATATGCATTTATTGGGAAGACTTAACTCTGTAAAATAGATTTAATTCAATAGCGTGGTATAGCTAAAATGTCTAATATCGTATTTCACCAAGGCCGAGTAAGTCTTATCGACCGACAAGCCATCCTCAAGCAAACCCCAAAAACAATATGGCTGACAGGTTTGAGCGCCTCAGGTAAATCAACCCTTGCTTACTCCCTGGAAGAATCTCTTACTAAACTAGGTCAGCTTTGTTACGTGCTGGATGGAGATAATATTCGTCATGGACTCAATAAAAACTTGAGTTTCTCCCATGAAGACAGGACTGAAAACATTCGCCGTATCGCTGAAGTCGCCAAACTCATGAATGACGCAGGTTTAATTGTCATTACTGCATTCATTTCTCCCTATCGTGAGGATAGAGAGATGGCGAAGTCGATTATTGGGGAGTCCTTTTTTAAAGAAGTTTATGTAAGCACTTCGATTGAAGTGTGCGAGACAAGAGATCCTAAGGGTTTATATAAAAAAGCCCGCTCTGGAGCGATTAAGGACTTTACTGGAGTTGGATCTCCTTATGAGGTACCCCTTAACCCAACTTTGAAGATAGATACCTCATCGAATCCTCTCGAGATATGTACAAAAAGCTTAGTTGATTTAGCTCTAGATAGGCTGTCACTATGATTGTAATCACCTCTGATTTTTTAAGTCAAATTGAGCAAATTGCCATATTGGCAGGTGAGGCCATCATGGAGATTTATCAGAAAGACTATTCAGTAGATTATAAACAAGATGAATCCCCGCTTACCGAGGCTGACACTAGTGCTAACCGAATTATTTTAGACGAGTTACGTAAGATTCATCCTCATACCCATATTTTGTCGGAAGAGTCCTCTGAATACTTTCAGCAAGCACAAACTCCCGAAGAATACTTTTTAGTGGATCCCCTAGATGGAACCAAAGAGTTTATTAAGAAAAACGATGAATTCACTGTCAATATCGCGTTGATACAGAATGGTGTGAGTGTATTGGGTGTGGTGTATGCCCCCGCCCTCAAGGCCCTTTATTCTGCCGCAAAGGGCTTGGGAGCATTTTTAAACAATGATCATGGTCGTAAATCTATTCGCGTGAAGCCGCAAAAAATTCCAGTGAGAATTTTGGTGAGTCGCTCTCATTTAGATCCTAAAACAGGTCAATTCCTGATGCAGTTTGAACATCACACCACCATCCCAATGGGTAGTTCATTAAAAATGTGTCTGATTGCAACGGGGGAGGCTGACATTTATCCTCGGTTTGGCCCAACTTCATTATGGGATACAGGGGCTGCTCAGGCTGTTTTAGAGGAAGCCGGTGGAGTCATGGTGGATTTGTCAGGAAAACCTCTATCCTATGCCAATCCAAAGCAAGTACTAAACGGTGAGTTCATCGCCACCTCTCTTGATTGGAATTTAATTCAAAAAAAATTACAACACATCTAGATTCTCGTTAATCTTTAGCATATTGTTAAGTTATGACACTTACATATGATTGGTGAATCTGATGCTAAAAAATCAAGAGGTGGCGGCCCAAAAACGCTCAAAGGTAAGAAAGTTGTCTCTCAAAATGCCACTAAGTTTGGTGTGTATTCCAGTACTTTTTTTGTAAATAGGGATGCAGAGTTCCAGAATGAATTAAATACATTAGTACTTGAGATGGGTGCTGGCTCATCGGTCGAAATTAGTCTGCTTGAGTCTTACCTAGGCTACTATCATAAAAAGAAAAAGATTGAGGTCATCTTTGAAGATGAGTTGAAAAGAGAACTGGCCAGAGACATCACTCCTGCAGAATTTGAGAGAGAGTTAGGCTATGCGATAAAGTCTGGTACTCTCAAGCATATCAATGCGCATCTGCGCAAATCAGAAGATTCAGAAATTATGTTTAATGGGTTACCGACAAAAAATGATTTTAAGGATCTAAAAACCCCGCAAGAGAGGATTTTGCAGGCCAGTAAGTTTCCAATTTTTCTAAATCTTTTGTTAACCCATAATAATGAATACTTTTCAGAAAGTAGCACGATGGAAGACGTGTTGAATTCATTAGACAATAATATCGAGTTAGATAATGGCGATATTGATAGCATGCTTAACTATGGACTTAATCTAGCTGCTGACATTCGTGAGGACTTAGCAGATTATTTTAATAATCAGGTGACCTATGATCGAGCCTTGGATTCAATTCTAAAATCTCGTCAATTGAGAGTCATTCAAAACATAAATTTTACTAGGGTATTTGATGACTTAGAACGTGCGATGAGTCGAGCACTAAATGAATTTCATCGTCAAAAGAAATATCGCTTGGAATCAAATTTTATGGCAGCTCAGGAAGTACAAATCAAGAAGATTACCTAAGATAATTTTAAATATTTTATGAATATATACATAAAATAATAATGCCTATAAAAGATCAATTACCAAGACCCTCGCTTGGCTTTCTTGATAATAGAGCCCGATAGTGATACTAGAGTATAATGGGGATATCAGTAGTTTAAAGACTTGAAAAAGCAAGTTTTAACACCATTTAGAAATTACTGAGATTCAAACTACTCGGGGCTGACTTGGTTTCGACGTGGGTTGCAAAGCAGTGCAGGGCATACCGAGGCCTAGTTACCTCGTAAATAAACTAGAAAAAGTATAGTCGCAAACGACGAAACTTACGCTCTAGCCGCTTAATCCGGCTGGACGCTGCACCACCTCTCCCGTGGGGTGGATGGCGAAAGCCATCGCAGCGTCATATACACGGGATATGTGGGATGTTGGGTTACTTAACATGTCACGAGATCCAAGGTAACTCGCCTGAGCTATGTTTGCTCGTTGACGCGGTCTCAGGTTAAATTTAACAACACAGCTAAGTATGTAGAACTGTCTGTGGAGGGCTTGCGGACGGGGGTTCGATTCCCCCCAGCTCCACCATTTAAGTATCACAATGTATCAAGAAATAATTTAACTATATTGTTCAAAGCAATTATTGGTGAGAATTAGATCTGTTTTAGGCCCTACTGAATATATCTATAGAGCTATATGGCGAAAAAATCAGTTGAGTGTGTTGTTCTATGTATTTAGGAACTAACTGGTTAGTATTATTTATTTAAAAGGAAAAATATGTTGCGATCAGTAAATTCCTTAATAAATCAATTTTCTGTTATAGATCGCGAATCAACTAAAAACTCATCATATTGTTTATTGGCACGTTCCATATTGATATCTACAACTTTAATATTAGTAACAGGATGTTCAGCGGTAGCGGTCGCTGATGCAGCAGCTTCAACTGTGGCTACAGGGGCAAAAATCACGGTTAAAGCGGTTGGGGCGGTTGCTGATGTTGTTATACCTGATAGCAAGGATAAAAACAGCAAGGATAAGAAAAATTAATTGTATTTGAATCAGTCTTGAAGGCGCATCAAAAAAAAATAGAATCACTTCAGAGGTAAGTCTCTAAAACAGCTATATGGCTATATTGATTGATTCACAGAGATTTTTTGATTCCACCATTTTAAATCATCATAACTTATCACTTAGTTAAGAAGGCTTAATTACATCAAGTGGTTGAGCTTTTTTATTATTCATAATGTGAACTATGGTAACTTTCTAATTTAATATCTTATTTTTTTAAGCTTAGTTGGGTTGATAGTATTTTGTTCGACTAATGTATGATGCTCAGTGTGCATTCAAAAAACTGCTAGATTCTATGTATTCTTACCGGTCATTTTCTGATATCCCTGTTGTTCCATTTTCTAGCGTCCTGGCTGGACCCTTAGGCGGTGCTGAACATCTTGGAGGGCCGATATGGCCTGATTGGGATAGCCGAACTTTTGAACGTCATTGTCGCGACCAAAAGCCCATTGATTGTAGACCTGAACTGAATCAAGAAATGACACCATTCGCTCTAGATCATGCATTCTGGGGTGGACCCATTGCCAGCCATTTTGGACACCAAATCGCTGACTTTTCGATGCGAATTTTTCCCTCGCGTTTCGTTGACCAAAATGCCAAGCTTGTTTTTTGTACTAATTTGCATGAGCCACCTAAATGGTTTCATGAAGTACTTAGATGGGCTGAAATAGAGCCTGAGGATGTGGTTTTTACAAAGCAAGCGCTACAGTTTAATTGTTTATCTGTTTGTGAACAGTCTGAACAGCTATGGGCGGTTGGGCCCTCTAATTATCATTTAGATCGAATGGATGAATTTATTAACAATAAATCCCTTGATTTAGAGGTTATCTACAAACCGATTTATGTATCTAGAGCAGGCTTGGGCTCATCTCAAGCTGGGTTTGCAGGTGAGCGATATCTCGAGCATTGTATTAATGAGGCGGGAGGTTATGTTTTTAGACCAGAAACACATTCCATCCAGGATCAACTGATGGTTTATTTGAGGGCCAGCAAACTTATTTTTGCTGAAGGTTCAGCCGTGCATTTATGCCAATTACTAGGTAGATTAAATTCCAGAATTGATATTCTGATAAGAAGCCAAGGCGTAAATGTCGGAAATCAAATTGTTTCAAGGAGAGTCCTTAGTTATGAGTATGTGGACTTATTGAAAAATGTTATTCATGGTCTTACTTACACTGGGGAAAATAACCTTGGCAATTCAATTAGCCTATTTAACATTCAGCACCTATTCGATTACTTTTTTTCCCAAGGGCTTAATATTTCCAAACATTGGAATATGAATACCTACATTGATGAGGCCATTAAGGATATTTATAAATGGGTACAATCTAACACAGGCAACCGTCAATTCAACACCAAAGAAAGTGACTTGATGGTTATTAGCTGCCTTAGAAATGCAGGTTTTAATTCAATTGCGCGATATGTAGAGGATAAAATTAAATCTGAGTTTTCTGTGTCAGTTAGCATTCCATAGGGCTCTGTTGATATATATTTTGGGTCTGACTAAATTGCCCCTAATTTAATAGGAGGTAATGATCGATATATCCTAATTGATTTTATATCCAATCTGAGATATTAAAATAGTAATTAGGACGGGGATTCGAGGTATAAAATAGCCTGATATTATCTATATTTAACCTGAGTATTGATTTAAATGACAGAAGACACCTGCAATTTGCTCGATTTTTTAACAAGTTTTCCTGATTTCCCAACGCCAGGTACAGTTTTCAGAGATATTTCACCTCTGCTCGCTAACCCAAGAGCATTCCAACAAGCTATTATTCAATTTACAGCTTTGACAGATGATTTAAATTTTTCACACATTTTGGCTATTGAGTCCAGAGGGTTTATATTCGGTTCTGCATTTGCGTTTCATGTTGCCAAGCCATTAGTTCTTGCTAGAAGACCTAATAAATTACCTCTAGCAGCCCATTCTGAATCTTACATGCTGGAGTATGGTCAAGGTACCCTACAAATTCAGGGGGATCGGCTAAATTCAGAGTCAAAAGTATTAATCATTGATGATGTAGTTGCCACGGGAGGTACCCTACTTGCCGGTGCGAACCTTGTCGCTAAAACAGGTGCCCAGTTGGCTGGGGTGGTTACATTGTTAGAAATTAAATTTTTAAATGGGAATGCTAGGTTACGAGAAAAAGACATTATTGCTCGCTCGATTCTTTCCGCCTAAATTTAATCATTAAGCTAATTATCAATGCTGCCTATTTAGCATTTCCGAGAAATATCTTTTATGCTTCAAATCCTCTATCATCTTGTGTCAATATTGAGTGAGTATTTCAACTAATATTATGTTCATAAGCGAAATATTATAGACACAAAAAGTGTCAGGGGACTTTTGTTTAGTATCATTGAATGTATTTCTCTAGATATACTATTTTTTAAATTTTGGAGTGACATTGAAAAATTCTAGCTCAAGTAAGATATCTAAAACTCTTAGTGATGGACAAGAAGAAAAATTACTTTCCGATGCTGAAATTGAAGCAATTTTGGAAGAGGAAGGGCATTTAAAGCCATTAGATAAGCTTGAAATCAAGCCATTTGAGGCCGTTTCTACAGAACCTACCAAGGGGAGGTTTGCGATTGCTGGCACCATACTAATGACATTGATGGCACTTAACTTTCTTTGGCAGGCATTGAGCTCAGTCTTTGAGAACCTATCTAAATAAATATCCTACGCATCAAAATTACCTTAATTACTTTATTTCCTCGCATTACTACTTTTTCCACCAGGCAGTAGGCATAAAAATTTCGTCATGATGCGGGACATTCTTCCTATCTAGCTTGTGCGGTAATGAAACAGGTTCTGGATTAATAAAACTCTCTATTTGATCGTTTCGAATAAAGGTAATTTCCAAAACTGGAGGGACCTCTACACCGTCCGATTTATGTATTCCGCAGCAATTATTTGGATGTACATGGCAGATCGAAAAGTTTTCATATATTTTATTAAATATACTGTTTAATCGTTTTAGAAATTGAGGATCAAAAATTAAATGCCAATGATGAAACTCGATGACCATAACACTAAATCGAGCTAATAACTCTGATGACTCAAACTCCAATACATCATACTCTCCGCCCTCAATGTCCATTTGTAAAATTAAATCACCTTCGTCCCCTTTGAGTGTTGAATTCATCCAGTCACTAAGTGTTATATAGTCGCCGTGCGAATGGTTACCTATAAATTTTTTAATAAAGTAGAAGTGTTCGCTTTCTAAAGGGGGGCCTTGAACACTTGCATCTGCCATAAATGTCCTAATATTATGTGATCTAGCAAGTGATTCTTCAAATGAGGCCATATAATCTACGCCAGGACTAAAGCAATGACTGACTTTGTTTCTGATATCTGGGATTAGGTATCCGCCGTCACTATCTTCTCCCACTCTGATTAGATTGACAGAAACATAATGAGCTAGAAATTGTTTTATAAATATTCTCGGATTAACTTCAATAATAGTTTCTTCATAATTTTTGCTTGAAGAGTTTGGGCTTGTGGAAAGAGCTTTATTAACCTCTATCGCAGTTGTCCAATCGTCAATGCTCTTCCATTCAAATACATCAATAAATCTTTCAAAAGAGTTTTCAGTAAAGTTATCACCAACATAATGAGAGATATAGTGGTTATAACTCTTTATAAAATGACTCCGCTCAAATTGAAGGAGTGTTAATGTGGTTTCACGAACAAACTCTTTAGAAATATTTCGAGCAATGAGTTTATCAACTGCCGCTGCGACAGAATCGGAATTTGGATCAGCAAACTCAGATATCGATGGAACAAGGAACCGATCTTTGCCGCCTTTACCTGAAACTGTAACAACTGGAGTGCCACAAAGCAAATAAGCCATCACCTCATGGCAGGCGCCATCCACTTGAGATAAACTTAAACCAACCTTAGCTTGATTAATGGCTGTATTTAACTCATCTTGATTTAGAAATATATATGAGTTTGGGCCGGTCTTTTCGTTGATAATTTTAGCTTGGGGTAATAAATGTCTAATTGAATCCTCATCATTCGAATTTTTATCGAACCGTTGGTGGATTAAAGCGATATTTTGGATATTGACACAGAGGTGATGATTTTTAAATGGAGTCAGTACTGCATGATAAATGGCGTCATATTTACTATTAAGGTTAATGATTTGGTAATGATTTTCGTTGATAAAAATTTGAGGGTTACCAAGAATACAGTCCACTCCAGCTTGATTAAGTATGAAAGCTTCTTCTTCATCACCGGCGATTACAACGAATCTTGCATTTGGTAACTCTACAACTGCATTTTTTAGAGCTTTAACTAAGTGTTCAATCACATCACCTAGCCACCAACTCAAAGATAGAAAATGAAGCGATGGGGACTGTCTAAAAAGATGAGGAAATGCAGATGCTAGACCTAAGGGATGTTTAGGTGTGTGGATTTTAGAAATAAAAATTCTTTTCTCAAGATTTAAAATTTTTCCGCAAGCATATTCGATTGTCATAATTAGCTAACTTGGCATATCCAGATATTTTTCAAAGTTGCTTCCTTTGAGCCAGTTCGTGACTTCATCAAGATTTATAATATATTGTCGATAGTCCCTTACTATTTTTGTAGTCGTTGGAAGTTGCGTTTCTTTTAAATGTAAGCCCAGTGATTTTTTTATTTCATTTTTAAGATAGCTACTTGGCTTTTCATCAATAAAGCAATCTTCATAATAAAGTTTTGTAACCTGTGGATTTCCCACAAGCCATTCATCAATCATTTCCTCAGTCTTCTCATAATTATAAAGTTTTCTGAATAAGTGTTCTCGCTCAATCAAAATTGCCTTTTCGCTATCAGATATAAGATCATTTTTACCCAATGACCACTTTCCAGTTTTGGTGGCTATCATTAATGAACAATACTGGGCTAATCGATTTCTTCTTGTGACTCTTATAATTGGAACATTGAGTTTTTGAATATGTTCAAGCATTCTTGGCATCTCATTTATTTCGTGAACAGACCAATTAAGAATTCCTAACTGTTCTTCCTTAATATCAATCAATGGTATTAACCCATTTGATAGGTTTTTAATGTATTTGAAATATTCAACAATAATCTCATCAGCAAATTTACCTGAAAATGTCCAATCTGGTTGTAGCCTTATTAGACGTTCAAAGAAACGGGTGAAATCACCCTCAACTTTTCTTTGAAGATCCTGATTGAGTATTTCCCCATAAATTTTCAGGTGATCAAATTGCCCTAAAAGGGATCTGAGAGCATGTGTTCCACTTCGCCCAGATGACAACATAATAATGGAGGAGTATTTTTTTCTAGTAGTGGTAGTTGAGGATTTTTTTACACCCCATTCTGGGATATCTTCCTCAAGAAAATCACTTAATCTTTGATTATATTTTTCAAAAAAATTTGATAGTTTATTCCTAGTCTCGTCGAGCATGGGCGATTCATAGGAACGCTCGTGAGTATTCTCAAAATCTATTTCGTATGGATTCGCACCAATGAAATTTAAAACTTTTTCAAACTCTTGATGTGGATTAGCTCGAAGTCTTTCGCTAATTACAAAATGCATCTGATTGCGACTGTAGTAGTTAAGCAAATGTCGAATGTGATCAATATATCGACCATTAAATAAAAGTCTCTGGTGAACTTCGTTATCTCTCTCAAAAATTGCGGTCTCAAAATCGCTAATCTCCCATCCCCACAATGATGATTTTTGGGGTATTTGATTAAAATGATTCCACGCAGAATACGCTCGATCTATAGGATTTCTTAATAATATGATGAGTTTTGCTTGTGGCACCACCGAGTGCATTCTTGAGTGTGCATCATAGTAAGATAAGTAGTTGGGTGTTTTTTCGCCAATAATTCCCTTATCTGTTTCGAACAAGGATTGATACCAATCTATCCCTCTCTCCCATTTATAGTCAAAAAAATGTGGTTCACCTTCAATACTATTATTGTTTGCCATAAAAACTTCTGGTACTTTTGCAAGATTCCTCGCTAGAGTTGTAGTACCGGCTTTTTGCGACCCTACAATAATAAAATTAGGAAGTTTTTTCATATTGCTATTTTATTTTGTTTAAAGAAAAAGGATGCATGGATTAGATCATTTTGATTTTGGTTTATTTAGTACTTTTCTTAATAATGGTTCAAATTCTTTCAATGACATACTTTTGTAATCGGGATTGAAGCTCATTTGATCATAAAGATGACAGAATTCTATAGTGTCATGATAAAAAGGATGTTCTTTATATTTTTCTCGAATATTCTTGTTTCCGCCAAAAAACTCTGCAAAGTAATACTTCTGGAATGCTGTGTGATGTTCGAGCATCCATCTATTTTTCTCTGAGATGTAAGGCGCCATAATCAAGCTAATGACCTCACCATGATTTTGAGGAGCAAACAATGATCCCAAGTCATGAACCAGGGCACAAACTACATACTCATCCTCACGACCATCTCTAAAAGCTCGCGTGGCTGCTTGTAATGAATGTTCTAGACGATCAATTGCAAACCCATGGCATTCATCGCGAAGTAGATTTAATTGTGCCAAAATCCAATCTGGCAGACCCTTAGTATACTCTTTATCCTTCTCCGCAATGACTTCCCATTGTTCTTTGCTGGCCTCAGTCATCGCATAGAATCTCGACTGGTGGTCTGTAGGGTTTTGGTTTATATCTTCAGGCTTTTTCATTAAACGAATCTTCATTACTATTGTGTTTTTAATTTTACATTTCTATCTATTAAGATGTTTAGCTAATAATTGATCTGCTTGTGTCATACCTTTATGTATACAGGAGTCTGAATTTAAATATTCCCACCCTCCAAAACGACCAATACTAAAAATATTGAGAGGCTTTAAATAATCATTAATTTTTTTAATGATTTTATTTCTATTATGGGTATTTACAGGATATCCTAGCGGGATATCCATCACTTTGCTGGTTTTTACATCTTCATGATGATAAATCAATTTTTGATTTATCAGCCAATCAATCATTTTCGTTATCAGGATTTCATCATTAGGAGCTGGCTTCATATCTGAATAGGAGACTTCACATGTAATTGCATGATACTTTTGGCTAAGTAAGTGCGGTGATGAGGTATGATTAAACGCAACTTTGTGTGCAGGTATATCACTGTCAGCGATATAAATTCTATGAGGAACGTCGTTTTTTTTGAGTTTCACTAACAACATGACTATTTTAAGCGAAACGGCTTTTAATTCATCAGATGCATCGAGAATATCTTTTGGACACCCCTCAATGGATTGCAGTAAGTAAGGGAGAGGCATCGTTGATATGATTTTGTTATAAGCCCAATTTTTTCCAGATGTTGTCTCTACCATTTGATGCTTGATGCTAATATTTATAACCTCTTGATTAAATTGTATTTGGTGACATTCCTTAGCCATTCGGATAAAAATTTCTCCAAATCCTCCATGCATGGGGTAACCAACTTGACTGTCAGAGATCAATGGCGTTCTGGTCTTTGAAGGCGTTTTACGTGGCGAAGTCTCGGTAGCGATTCGCTCTCCTACCCATTCGAAAGCAATTTCTTTGAGATCTGATGCCCATAATTTTCTGTTGTAGGGCAGCATGAAATGATTTGCAATCCCGTCTCCAAATCGATTTTTAATCCATTCTTCAAAATTTGAACTTTTCGCGACTTTCGCTGGATCATGAATGTGTCCAATACAGCCATTCACTATTTGTTTATCTTTTAACTGATTAAAGTGATGCTGAAAAGGGTATGGTATTAGCTCATCACCTACAGCAACCTTAGCATCTCGTTTTTGTTCATACCAATTTTCACCCATTAATGATTTTACTAAATCTTCTACTTCATTATGAGGGGTATGAAAGGAGTGCCCTCCAAGATCAAACACACCATCATCAATAAATACTGATTGACTTAAGCCACCTACCACAGTGCTTTTCTCTAAGATAATACAACCTTTGCCAAAACGCATAGCAAAAGCAAGGCCAGCTGGGCCCGCACCGAGAACAATAATCTGGTTGGAGGCTATAATTGAAGCCTTTCTCTTAATAACTTATCAGAGCTAGAGAGTAACGAACTATCTTCATCTAAATTAATTTTGCTTAGAATACCAAGCCCTTCATTAAAGTCTCTAAAAGTTCTTGCAACTAATAACGTAGGAGAAGGGGATGAAAGATATTTATATGGACCATGTTGGTATGCATGAGGGTATTCCTTTCCCTCTAAAGATAGGTCCTCACTCCTATCAAGCAGCAATATCATTCCCGCAGAAAAGCATGCTAATAAATGAGCTCCACCGCCTTGAACTGCAGCATACCGATGTGATTTTGCTAATATTTCTAGCTTGGTTTGATTGTAATCTTTAACATGTGTGGAGCAATACTTTTCCAAATGGATCACATGGTTATATTGATTAACAATATCTAAATCTGGGTAATCAAGATCTGTATTGTGATCTTTGGTATATCCTTCATTTACAAAAGAACCAGGCCTACTGTAAACAATTGTAAATTGATCAAATGTCGATTCAAAAAAATGCTTTAAGCCTTTTAGAGGCATAAAATTGATTGGCCCCGCACCCCACTCGACATTAAATTTATTTTGCATAAAAATGACAGGCCTATCAAATTTTGGACCACTATTTATATAGTGGGAGCGAAAGTCAGGATAAAAATGATAAGGGCCCTGAATGGCATGGTAGGTGCTATTGTTTGGCCAATACCTTTGATCTATAGGAAGCCAAGATCTTAATTCGGTAGTTTCTTGATACTCTTGATCTTCCAAAAAAAAATAGTATGGTCTCATTCCATGATATGTTTTAATTGAGCACCCTTGGAGATAACCTTCTTTTTTTAACCAAGCTACAAATGGGATAAAGGTGGTAATTTCGGCGCCAAACTCTCCACGATACTCAAGCAAACGATTTTGTTTTAGTCGACTTAAACAATATTGCAAGTGTTTTTCATCTTGATTTATTGCTTGAGACATTTTGTCTATTACCTTTTTTAAATATAATCATCAAACTAGCTAATTGACAGACAGGCAAAAAAAACATCAATTTTCCCTGAATGGTTTTATGCACATCTAAGGTATAGTGATTTTAAAAATTTTATCGAGTTATAAGTAAATAAAACATGGGATATAAAGCAAAAACTTCTATAACAGTATGTATTTTGACCTATAAAAGACCAGAAGGCCTTAAACGGTTACTAAATGCTTTAATCCCTCAAGCAAAATCAAGAAAAAGGCAAATTGCTGTTTTAAATGATGGATCTCATGACGAACTATATCAGAAAGTCATTGATGAGTTCTCTCCTAAAATTAATTACAAAGCTCTCAAAAAAAACGTAGGGATAGCTAAGGCGCGTAACGAAGTTGCTAGAATGGCAAAAAATGAATATCTTGTCTTTATTGATGATGATTGTGTGCCTCCTAGCTATTGGTTGGATTGGATTGTGGCCCAACTTGATTCACATCCTGAGTTAGATTTGGTCGCTGGGATTACAAAACCATTGATTGTCAAAAAGCCCTCTTTTTTTGCTCGTGTCCAAGTTGCACATCGTTTTTATCCAACCCCTCAAAAAAATAAGGATCAACTGACTTTTGTGACAGCTAATTTAGCTGTGCGCCGATCTTTCTTTTTGGAATTAGGGGGATTTACAGATGACAGTGAATTTCCTGGTGCTGGTGAAGATACTGAATTCGCTGCTAGAGTGTCTCGCACAAGTTGCAATCGAAAGCTTGATTATGATTGGTTTGTCTATCACGAGGTAGGGGATGGGATAAAAAATAATATTCGACGCTACTGGCGCTATGGTTTCGGGAATGTTTGGATGCAACAATTTACTACATCGCCTCCCTTTTTAGACAGTACACTCAAATACTTAAGTTTTGATGCAAGAGTTTCTCACTTCAGTCGATCTTTCAAAGATCGCTTCGATGAAGCTAAACATCATTTTTCAAATAAAATTCAGGCGGCGATTTCTGCATTGATTGCCGCTAGTATTGATGCAGCTTATCGTGAAGGCTGCAGAAGTGCGAGAATAAGGATGAGGCAATCAAAGTAATTGTGATAATTTGCTAGAAAGTGCATCAAATCCACTTGGCTGAATTCTTGCACTGATTAGACTGCTCCATTGTTTACATCTCACAAAGAGTTCATGATCTGCCATATAGTCCTCTAGCTGTTTTTTTAACACTTCTGCTGACAGTCCAAGAGGTATCCTTCTAGCGATATTCATGTTCATTAATGTATTCAAATTAAATTCGCTTTCTCCATGGAGCGGAATAATGAAATGGGGCCTACCTGCAGACATCACAGCGTGACAAATATTATTCCCTCCTTGAGAGAGAATATGCGTTGATCGAGTAATAACAGTTGATAATTCAGGCGGGCTCTCATGAACAACATGGCCTCTCATCTCTAGAAAAACTCTCAAGTTTTCTGGGGCTCCTCTAAGATAGCATTCAACCGCACAATCCATCTCTGCAAGACACCTTACAATGTTATCAAACCCCGGGAGCTCGGCACCAAGGTAAACAAAAAGTTTTAATTTTTTAGGAGGGGTGCTTTCGCAAGGCAGGGTATCAAGAGGGGCATATAATTTTTCATTTCTCCAATGCTTATAAAAGTCTAATTCAGGGAAGGAGCAGACAATCCTCTCTTTTGGAAAAATCCCGTCAATTAAACGATCCGGAATAGGTAATGAATAAAATTCCAAGGACTTAACTAGGCTTCGGTAAAGGTTTTTTTCTGGAAGCAAGGGAGAGCGATCGGCGCGATGTGCGGGAAAGAAATCATACTCAATAGGAGGTAATGTAAAACCATTACCTACAGCAATGACTGGAATTTTAAGTGCATTAAGTAATGAAGATAAAGCAGGACTGTGATCTAAAACTACGACATCAGGTTGGATTAACTCGATAAGTGTTTTCCAAGCCCCTAAAATTGACGTAAGTTTATTTAGATCAGCAAATCCAATCTGCGCTAGTACATCAAGATAGGAGGAGTGGCCGTCTTGGTTCCCACCTAAAACATGCCAAGATGGCCATACCGGAGCTTGTACAAAATTAATGCCAGAGTCAGCGAGGGCAATTTTAGCTGCTTCTAAATTGCCAGTAGCAAAGATGGGATGTATACCGTCTAATTTCAGTTGCTTTGCTAGACGAGATAGCGGCATTACATGGCCTAAGTTGGCGCCCAGCTCAGTTGCAAATAGTACCTTTGCAGGAAAACGTTTTCTTCGCTGCATCTATTATCTATTTTTTAAACCGACGACAGGAAGATGTTAACCTGGAATCTCTGTGTAGGATTTTTCTCTACTTTTTTCGTAGGCATATCGCATTGCAAGTGTATGGTCGGTATTAAAGTCAACTTGATCATAGCGGTCACGTTCAAATAATGTACGAGTTTTCTCGCCAAAATAATAAGTTAACCCTAGCATTGCTTGACGTTGGTCATGCTCACCAAATTCAGCGTCAGCAAAGACTGATAAGCCAGGAAGTGCCTCAAGAGCTGGGCGATATTCGATTTTGGTTTTTACACTATTGAAGTTAGGAGTATGTTCAGCTGAAATTTTAGCCAACATATTTGGTGAAACATAAAACTTTACTCCTAGGTTACCCATTGCGCCTTTTCCAGCATCCCCTGTTTGAGCACCTGCTCCTGCACTAAAAGTCACCACGTTATTAAGGTACATTTCAACCCTCGCCGCATATTGATTTAAATCAATGTCTTTATAAGAAGAGCGAGATGCGGAAACGCCTAAAGCAAAGCTATTAGGGTCTCTATAGAACAACATACCGCCAACACCGTTCGCGTTGTTGGAATTAGCATTACCTTGAACTTGTACGCCGATATTATCGAATAAGTTGATTGCACCTTTAAGATTAATACCAGCACCCCCACCAGCACTCGAGGCTGTCGGGCCGAGACTCGTATCGAAGTTGGGTTGTCCTACTGCTTGATCACCCTCAGCATGGCTCGGTGTAGCGAGTGTGATACCTAACGCACCAGCAAGGCCAGCGACACCAAAGGCACGCACAAACTTCGCTTTAATTCGTTCCGCAATACTTTGAACCGCAGACAATCTGTCAATTGGCACAACCCTAGCTAAAGGCGGTATTTCATAGCCGATACGGACTTCTAACTCAAATGCGGACTCCTCTTGAGTCATCCATTGATGACCTTCAATTTCGACCCGTTGCTTGAATGCAAGTAAATCTTCAACATTCATCAAATCTTTTGATGTGTCATCAAGCAAGATGTACACAGTGCGTTTACGCGACTCGAAACATATAGAACTGATGTTAGCTGCAGCGGAGTGACGTAGCTGACGACTTAATTTCACAAGTGCCGTAGATCGCGCAATAATTTTGGTTGAGTCATAAACGACTTCAAAGCCTATAAACTGATCTGCGAAGGCTTCCAAAGAGCTGAGTTTACCGAGTTGGGAACTTGAGTGGACTTTGTTCTTACATTTGGCATTGATGTTGGATTTAGCTAAGTAAACTTCAGCAGCAGCTAAAATTGATTGTTTAATCGGGGTGTCACTATGGAATACATAGTTAACTTGATCTTGTTCTTGTTCAATGTGAACTAAGAAAGTTTTAATCTTATGTTCAAGAATCAGAGATTTGATAACGTTTTGTGCATTCATTTATGGCCACCCTAAAATAGTTCCTGATATATTATAGCAATACCAATAATCGTCAAGTCAAAATATTTATTAAAAATAATAAGTTAATTTTCTGGAAAGACTAGATAAAGCCCTCATTTAATTAATTTTTTGCGATAATTCTTGATATGTATACATCAAGCACTTTTCAAAATATTCCAATTGCTCAATACGATAGTCTTTTGGAGGGATTTTTGGGTCGTTATGATCATTTGGGTGGCCCCATTTGGCCTGATTGGAATGATCGCCGTTTCGAGAGACACATGAGATATGACTCACCTTGTGATACTCAACCTTCTCTAACAGCATGCGAGCGCAAGCGTGATATAAAAAATGCTTTTTGGGCTGGCCCTATTTGTCATCATTATGGGCATCAAATCGCCGACTTTAGTATGAGAATTATTCCAACACTAATAACTAATCCGTCAGCAAATTTACTTTTCGGAACATATCAGGGAATTGTACCCTCATGGTTTGAGGAAATTTATAGATGGTTTGGAGTCAGTAGTGATCGAATTGTGATTCTCGGGGAGGACTGCGTCATACAAAATTTAAGTGTGTGTGAGCAGGCAGAGCAAATAGGGTTTATTGGTCCAACAGATAGTCATTTAATGATCATGGATGAATTTATTCAGTCTAAGAAAAATAATCATGAAAATATTAATCAGCCAATCTATGTCTCCAGAGCGGGGCTCTCCACAGTTCAATCCTGTATCGCAGGAGAAAGATATATCGAACATTGCATTAATCTGGCAGGTGGCCTTGTTTTTAGGCCTGAGATGCATTCATTGGAAAATCAGCTCAGCGTTTACCTCAATGCAACTCAATTAATTTTTGCAGAAGGCTCTGCGCTTCATACATTACAACTATTAGGCCATCTTAAAGCCAGTGTAGACATTATTTGTAGGAGGTCTTCCGAAAGCTGTCTTGGACCAATTTTTATGGCAAACCGAACAGATAACTGTAATGTCATCAACCTAGTCAAGCACGTCATTATGGGCGAAACGCTTACAGGAGAACCTTCTATAGGGTCATCAGCGACGATTATTGATATCGAATTACTGCATGATTACTTCCTGAAAAAGGGACTTAATTTGGCTCCCTACTGGAATATGAGAGCTTATACCGACTGTGCTGGTGATGATGTCCTAAATTGGGTCATATCAAATACTGGAAATCGAGCTTATCACAGTATAGAAAGTGATAAAAAAATTATAAAGAATCTACAGACAGCCGGCCTCGCATCAATTGCAAATATGGTCGCTTTTCATTAATAAAACTCAGGCTTTAATATTTTAAGTAATTGATTTATTAATTTTTTATTCTTAAAAAGATATTGTGCTAGCCGGGAAAAGCCAGACGTATGCCCCGCTTGAGTCTCAACAAATAGAATTTCATCAGAATTTCCGAGAAGGATTAAATCACGAATAGAATTGATCGTAGCAGCCCACTTTTCATGCCTACTGCTGTACTGTTGAAGATGAAGAGGTTTTTGGTTCAGTTGAGGGATTGGAGACAAAGTATATACATCTGAATTTTTAAAAAAGTTTTGAGCGTAATGAATCACATTAGAGTCGTCACTACAAATTAAAATATTTTGGTCTGAAACTTTTTGATAAATTTCATCGAAGAAAGGTTTGAAGTCTGTTTTTAAATCAGTATTTCGAACGTGTATGCCAATATAATGATTTGGAAGATTATCCAAGTCAGATTCGATATCAGCGATTGCGTTGTCACTCAGGCTTACTCGATGCAAAAAATCATTTGCCAACGACCCGCCCCCCCATTGTTCATGAACAATGACATCTTCGTCGAAATCAATTTCAGAATTAAACGATAATTGAACCCCAGAATCGGGATCAATAACGTTATTGATTTCTGTCGAGTAACAAAATTCGTAACTATTCAATCTACCCTGAATTTCATTTGGGTAGCAAGTAAGTGAGTTAAGTTCATCATATAAATCTTTTCGGATTGAAGGGATGATAATTGGACTTTTTTCAATCAGATCAAAATAATCTGAAAAATCTCCCATTAATCCGGATCTTTGAGTATCGATTATTAGGTGTCTGCCAAATTTTGTAGCATATCGCCAGCAATATTCAATTTGACAAAGAGTGTCATTCATCCCGCCATGAGGAATGCAAAGAAGAAATTTATTTGATTTTGAAATTGCCATCATCCTTTAATCTCATAGGCAATAAAGCCAATATGACTCATTGAGCATTCTCTTTACTTTTTCTAGTCTAGCTACAGCGTAATAGGGCGTATTTAATTGCGAAAGGTTTTTTTAAATTGTCTTTTAGATCTCAGCTTCTATCCAAAGTAAATATTTTCCATCCAGACACCTTTTTCCTTTTCAGTTTTTTTAGTCTTTTAAGCAGGATAGTATCAACATTCACAAGCCATGCTAAGTATAACCTTCCGATTAATTTAAAAATTTACTTAGGAGAGTTGATTGGTTTAACAGGGAGTCAATCATATTTCCGACCTATGTTTATATTAACCTATTGATTATGAATAAAATATTTAAATTTTTCAGGTAATTTAATTATTGACTTATAATTTTGAAAATAATGATTAAATTCCCTTGGCTAGAATTCGAATTTTTTAATGTACTTTTTGCGTTTGTTATATTGATTTTATTTGTCTACCTACGTAAAAATCAGATACGAGAGTTATTTAAGCGTAGATCTCAATTTTTGGCTTGGTTTGCTGTTTGGGCTTTGCTGTTTTTCCTTCTACTAGAAGTCGTTGCATTTGTGCTTAATTTACAAAACAAACTTATTCTCAATTAAATCATTAATTATTGTTAAATCTATAACTTAAGATTACGATTCAAGGTCAATTTCACAGGAATTACAGACTAATATGGTAATAAAGTTATTTAAAAATTTAGCTGAAAAAGTATTTTCAGCATCTAGCGAAGTTGGTCCTCAGAATTCAGTTGAAAAGGACGCGCCCTCAGTTAATGAGATAGACAACAGTTCATATCTCAGTGCCCAGGATTTATCAAATCTATCTGCAACAGCTAGTGACGTGGTCGCTGCATATAAGATTTTTTTAAAGCGTTTGCCTGAGTCAATGGATGTAACTAACTCACGTGTAGGTCTAGATACCAATAAGCTGCTTCTAGCATTCTTCTGTTCGGATGAGTTTCTTCATTATGAGAATAATCGAGAGCTTGTTTTAAAACTATCAAAACAGGTCCAAGAAAATAATTTGGCATCCCCTAAGGAGTAATCATGGCAATTGATCAAGCTTCCGCAGATGATTTAGATTTAGCGATGCAATTAAGCAATCAAACCCTTACCTTCCCAGACTTGATGGCTGCTTTTCGTTTGTTTTATGGTAGAAGCTTTTCAGCCGGTGACCAGCTTCCAGATCTGATTGGACAGCCAGTTCAAAATGCACTTGAATACTTTGTTAACTCACCTGAATTTCTTCAAAGGCCACAAAACAATCATATTGTTCTCCTAGCGGCAAGTAAGATTTTGCAAAAACAAAACAACTCCTCAAGTTAACTTACTTTCATTGCTTATGAATGGCTCATGATATAGAATTGCGCCTCATTTCGATTTAGGCGCGTAGCTCAGTTGGTTAGAGCGCTTCCTTGACATGGAAGAGGTCGTTGGTTCGAATCCAATCGTGCCTACCAGTTTTATAACTTTTCAAATCTCTTATGATTCATACCCCCTGCTTTCTCTTGAAATTTCAGGGGTTTTGTGACAAAATCCGTTGACTTATTACTGTTATTGAGCCGTTCAACGGCTCTTTTTTTATTCCTGAATTTTATATGCCCATTATTCATTTACCTGATGGTTCTCAGAGAAATTTTGCACAAGCCGTGACTGTGGCAGAAGTTGCTGCGGATATCGGTGCCGGATTGGCGCGAGCTGCCTTGGCTGGCAAAATAGATGGTAGAGTGGTCGATACCTCTTTTGTGATTGAGCAAGACGCTCAATTGGCGATTATTACCGAGCGCGACGCAGAGGGTTTGGACATTATTCGCCATTCGACTGCCCATTTATTGGCATACGCGGTCAAAGAATTATTCCCAGATGCACA
>JACCDW011252591.1_pt1 | contig 28113 bp, 24 predicted proteins | sample 7449781 | NCBI WGS metagenome assembly JACCDW01 (sample SAMN15323449, study PRJNA562643) | freshwater metagenome | isolation source: river surface water | place: USA:Blue River Watershed | collected 2017-08-18
ATATGGCACCAGCTTTTGCGCCTGATGGAAATAGCATTGCTTGGTTGTCGATGGCACGTGAAGGTTTTGAAGCCGATAAAAATGATATCCGTATTTATGATTTCATGAGTAAGCGTCAATACAATGTTACAGCGACTTGGGATGGTACCGTGAGTAGTTTCAAATATTCTAAAGATGGCTTGAAATGTTACTTTACGGCTTATACTGACGGTACGGAGCAATTATTCAGCGCTGTAGTGCCGATGGGCGAACGTCCAGCAGCTCCGAATGTTACGCAAATAACAAAAGGTATTTTTGATGTGAGTGAAATTGTAGGGGAGAGTGGTGATAAAATGGTGGTGAGTCGTAGCGATATGAATCATGCTGCAGAGTTGTATACGGTAGAATTGAAATCGGGCGTAATGACGCAGTTGACGCATGTGAATGATCAAGTGTATGCAGGTTTAGCGATGCCTAAAGTGGAGAAGCGTTATTATACAACAACGGATGGTAAGAAGATGTTAGTGTGGGTGGTATTGCCGCCTAATTTCGATGCGAAGAAAAAGTATCCTACTTTATTGTATTGTCAAGGTGGACCGCAAAGTGCTTTATCGCAATTTTATTCATTCCGTTGGAATTTCCAATTGATGGCATCGGAAGGATATATTGTGGTTGCACCGAATCGTAGAGGGATGCCTGGTCATGGTGTGAAGTGGAACGAGGCTATTAGCGGAGATTGGGGTGGTCAGCCGATTCGTGATTATCTAACGGCGATTGATTCTGTATCGAAGGAGCCGTATGTAGATGTGAAGCGTAGAGCTGCTGTCGGAGCGAGTTATGGTGGGTATAGCGTGTATATGTTAGCGGGCGTTCATAATGGTCGTTTTAGCTCTTTTATTGCGCACGATGGCGTCTTCGACACACGTAGTTGGTATGGCACGACAGAAGAAATTTGGTTTAGCAGTTGGGATATGAATGGTCCTTATTGGAAAGGCGCAAACAAGTCGTTCACAGCTTTTAATCCAAGTACGATGGTGGAGAAATGGACAGCTCCGATTTTAATTTATCAGGGAGGGAAAGACTACAGAACTCCGATAGAGCAAAGTCTGCAAGCTTTCCAAGCAGCGCAGTTGCGTGGTATCAAATCGAAGTTGGTGTATATGCCTAGTGAGAATCACTGGGTGCTAAGTGCGCAGAATGCGATGGTATGGCAACATGAATTTTATAAGTGGTTGCAAGAGACCTTGAAGTAATCGCTAGTATAGTTTAAAAGAAAAGTCCCTTAGCTAACGCAGCTAAGGGACTTTTTAATTCATATACTATTTCGAAGTGTTCTATTAATGCATAAACATCCCTATGGCTAAATTTCCTTTGAAAGTCACCTAAAGCGCTAAACGCTTTATTGAATGATATAGCCTACAGAAATATTACCGCGCGTTGCGATGCCATTGGACAAGGAGCTTTCGACAGTAAGATTCTGAAGCGAATATCCGTATCGATTATACCTGGTATGTTTAGCTCCAAGACCAGCGAATAGGTCAATTGCGATATCTTTTCTTGGTCCAAGTAAAAACTGATAACCGATTTCCAAGCCAACAACTGAGACTAATGTATTTTGTCTGATACTGCCGTTTGTTGGCGTTTGTACCCCATTTAGATTAAATATTTCATCGTAGAAGGTAGTGCTATATCTGAAGGAAGAAAATATCCCCGTATAAAAGCCTTCAAATTGGTTTTTCCTCGGCGCCCAATAGTATTTTAACGATGGTTCTATTGATAGACCTTTAAAGGAACGTGCATTATTCAGAATTAATAATGAATCAGACAGTTGACCTTTATAAACGAAATTGTTTGCAAGCCCAACGGTAAAAGTAAAATTAGGAGCAGCTGGAATCGCAAATTCTCCACTAATATTTACTACTTGATTTTTTAGAATTACAAAAGGGGTTGTTTTCAATACAAATTGTGCCTGACTTGAAACACCTATTAGTAAAACACTTGACAGCAAAAAGAGCTTCTTCAACATCGGACTAAGATTTTAGTGAACAATAATTAGCGGAGCAGTTTTGAAGGATCCGTCTTGAGTACGTATTAAAATTAAATAATTTCCGTTCGGTATACAAGATATATTGAAAGAGTTGTTATTTGATTTGAATAATTTAACCCGATCGTTGGTAATGATTTGAATCGTTTCTACTTTTTCCTCTAAACCTTGTAAGTGAATAATATCGCTTGCAGGATTTGGGTAGCAGGTAAAAATCTGTTTCGCAAGCACAGCTGATTTAATGCCATTGATGGCAGTGCTACTATTGTTAAAACGCGCCATATGACCGAAAGCACCATTATTATTCGCTCCTACCATTAACAGTTTTCCATCACTTTGTAAACACATTGCGGTGCCGTAGTCGTTATTCGCCGACCAGTTGATGCTATTACTGCCAAAACTATTCCAATTATTATCAGGAGCGCCATTTGCTTTTAACTTCGCTACAAAACTTTCGTAGGAGCCACCAATATAGTTGTTACCACATAAAAGGAAATCACCATTCACATCAATCCGAAAGCTATTGAAAATCTCTGTACCGCCGAGGTCGAAACTTACCCTACCATTTGTACCGAAGCTGTTGTTAGGACTCCCATCATTTTTTACGCTGAGAATCATCGCATCCGTAGCACCTAAACCGGCTAAGTAATAATTTTGATCGAGTGGATTGTATTGCATATCCGCGCAAGAGCTTTGTCCTGCACTTTCTACAAACTCAGCCAGACCATTCGTACCGAAGCTGGCATGCTTACTGCCGTCATGGTTTAATTTAGCGATTACTATTCTACTATTTCCTAGAACCAAGCAGGAGCCTGCAAAGACTAAACTACCATCATTCATTTGTAGACAAGAAGAGAAATAAGCAGCACCGGTAAACTGACAAAGTACATGTCCGCTTGTTCCGAAGCTATTATCAAGACTGCCATCTGCATTCAAACGTACGGCGAGTGCAGACCCGACAGAGGCGGTGCTACTTAATCCGCCGATGATAATCTTTCCATCGTTCTGCATTTTGATGCTACGCGCTTCGTCACTTTCTCCCTGCACGTCCACTAATACCTTTCCATTCGTTCCAAAACTAGCATCTAATGAGCCATTGGCATTGAGTCGTGCTACGGCTACATCGTAATAGACATTGCTAGTGCTTCTACCTGTTACTAAGATTTTACCATCTGCTTGTATACACATGGAAGAAACTGCATCGTAATTAGCAGAAAAGTCGATGGTCGTTTTTCCATTCGTGCCGAAGCTTAAATCAGGACTACCATCGCTATTGAATTGCGCGACGAAGAAATCATACGAACTGAAGGAGCTACTACTAGCAAGGGATCCTGCGACAATAATTTTGCTAGCACTTGTTGTTTGTACGGCAGATAGGGAAGCGTTATAGGCTCCGAAATTGCTAATGACTTTTCCGGTAGAATTAAAGCTTAAATCCAGTTGCCCATCTTGTGCATATAATTTCGAAACGCTTAGTAGGAGCGTCATTACAAAAAATACTTTTTTCATACTTTTTATTTTGAACACAAAAAAGGCAAGCTCAAGGCTTGCCTTTTTTGTAGAATATTAATAGAATTAGTTCTTAACGAAGCGGCTACGAACAACACCTTTGTTCGTGTTGAATTCGATCATATAAAGACCAGCATTCAAATTAGCGATATCCAAACGTGTATTCGTTGGAATGCTATGCTGCATCAACATACCATTTACAGAGTAGATATTAATGCTGTTCACTTGTGCATTGCTGATCGTCCAGTTCAATACATCGCTAGCAGGATTAGGAGCGATATTGATATTGATTTGGTTCGCAGCAGGAATACCAGTTGTAGCATTCAAGATAGTCACTGTATGCATGCCAGCGCCACTTGCACCACGATAGATATAGTATGGGATACACATTGAGTCGATACAATTGTTCGAACCATACACTGTTAAACAGATAGTATAGAATCCTGCGCTGCTATAAGTATGCGTTGGGTAAGCACCTGTTGAAGTGGAGCCATCTCCCCAATTCCAAACGTATTGCAAATTATTTCCAGTAGAGATATTATAACCCCAGTAGTTGTGTAAAGAAGTAGTGTCTGGGAACAAGTAGAATAGCGCGTTACAAGAAGAAGAGCTTGGATTATTATTCAAGCCAACTGGTGTATAACCTGTACTTGCTACGCAACCGGTTGAATCAGTTACCCATAAAGTAACCATCGCATATGTAGTGCTAGGGATTACTACGCTAGGATTTACTGCATTACCTGCATATAACATTACATTATTAATCGTATCGAAAATACGCCAGTAGTACGTGAAAGGAGCCACTGCGTTAGAAGATACTGGCGTGAAAGTATATAATGAATCTTGGTTACCTACTGCATAAGAAGCCATACAAGGGTTTCCAGGATTACCTCCAGGATTACCACCTACGCTATCACACCATGCGTTGTTGTTCGGCGTACAGAAACCTGCAGAGTCCATAATGGAGATACATGCAATAGGAACACCAGGTACATTGTACGTATGTGTTACGGTTGGCACATAAGTTGTTTGCGTTGTACCGTCACCGAAGCTCCAAATATAAGCCAATACGCTACCGACAGTGCCAGGCGCAACGATATTCGTTGCATTGAAGGTGCCGACGCCATTGTTTAATGAAGAGGTAAAGGTCGCTCCGCATTGATTTTGAGCGAAAGCAAAACTAGTACTGATAACAAGTGCTAGGCTGAGGAATAGTTTTTTCATAAGTAAATAATAAAAGGTTGCTCAAATATACCAAATTTCTTCCATTTTGCTTAGTGAAATATCGAAAATTAGGAAGCCTGAAAATCAGTGAAATAGGCAAATCTGTCGGTAAATCGGCTGAATATTACAAATAAATTATGTTCATTTGTGTTCGTAAAAAATATGTAATGAAAAAAGTTTATCTCTCTTTATTATCTGTCCTTTTAGGATTAGGCGTTTGTTTATTTTCAACCGCTAAGGACAATGGTATCGCTGGTCGGACCGGTGGTGCTGGTGAAACGTCTTGCACTGCTTGTCATGGCACTTCCGCTGCTGGCGGTTCGATTGCTTTAACTAGTGATATCCCTGCTGCGGGATATACTCCTGGCACAACCTACCACATGACGGCTACCGTCACGTATGCAGGACGCTCTTGTTTTGGCATCGATGTAATTGGTTTAAATAGCTCAAATACCTCTGCCGGAACCCTTACGATTACAGATGCTACTTATACAAAGTTATTAAGCGCAGGAGGCCGTTCTAACCTGGTACATAAGGCTGTTAAGCCTACAGGAACCTTTACGTTCGATTGGACCGCTCCTTCAGCGGGCACAGGTAATGTCACTTTCTACTTTGCTGGATTGGCAGGAAACAATAATGGTACAGATGATACTGGCGATTATACCTATACAGGCAACCAAGTGTATGCTGAAAACGTAGGTGGAACAAGTGGTATTGACGCAATTCAAGCAAATGCGTCTGTTTTCCCTAATCCTGCTACAGCGCAATTGACGGTGAAAAGCAATATCCAAGCTTCTGCTTTGATCAGCGTAATAGATATGAATGGTCGTTTGATGAACCAAACTTCAGTTGAAAATGCAGCTCAATTCAATTTGAATATCGCTGATCTAAACAGCGGCGTTTATTTTGTACAAGTGCAAGGCGCTAACAAAACTGCTTTAGTACGTTTTTATCACCAATAGTTATTTCATAATTATTACTTTTTGTAAGGGGTGTCCTTCAATTTGTAAGATTTGAACAGGGTAGTTCGTATCTAAATCTAGTGTACAATCACCATCCTTTATATTTCCGGTTTTTAATAATTGGCCATAAATACTGTGCACTGTGTAGTTTAGAGAGGGTTTATGAAAATTGACTCCAGTTATATGAACGAAGCCGTCGTAGGAAGGGTTGGGTTGAACCTTAAATGAATTTGATTCAGTCTTTCTATTAATATGGTTTAGAACACTGCAAGGAGCGGCGTTACCAGGGAATTGAGAATAGTCGAAAGTCAGGTTCGAAGTGACTATATGATGTTGAATACTGTTTTTACCAGTATCAATTAATATTGCATTAGCCTCCTCTAATAATGTATCAATGGAACTTCCAAGCTTACGATTCCAATCTAATTCACTACCAGCCTTCATAAAAATTTTAGCTACCAAATAAAAATTGAATGTATCATCAACAATTACTTTGGCATTGTTTTCTAAAAATATCCTACAAATATGAGTGCTAAATCCTGTCAGGTTCAATGTTTTGCCTGCACAGACATAAATAGGTGTTTGATATCCGCCAGGTTGAGGCAGGCTGAAAGTCGTATCATTTGAAATTATTTTACTATTTGCAGGAATTAGTCTCGTCTCATTGAGTGTTGATTGAGAAAACCCTCTTAGTATTGAAAAAAGAAAAATCGTGGAGAAGATGATTTTATTCATTTTTTTTTCTTAAATCTAATAAAAATAGATTTTTCATGCAAATTCAGTTTACTAATTAGTGCAGAATTTAGTATTCTTGCAATACTAAAAATAGCTTACAATGACCGTCGACGTATTCATTCCATGTTTTGTGGATCAGCTTTATCCTGATACTGCTTTTAATATGATTAAAGTATTAGAAAAAGCTGGCTGTAAGGTGAATTATAACGACAAACAAACTTGTTGCGGTCAGCCTGCCTTTAATTCTGGATTTTGGGAAGAAGCACGTAGCGTAGGTACGAAATTTATCAAAGACTTTGAAGGGAACAATCCTATTGTTACCCCAAGTGCTTCTTGTTGTGGTTATGTTAGAAACTATTATGGTAAGCTGTTTGAGAACTCTGCCATGCACAATACTTCACGTAATGTGGGGAAGAATATTTATGAGTTTTCAGAGTTTATGGTGAATATTTTGAAGGTGACAGATGTTGGTGCGGTATTAAATGGAAAGGCTACTTTCCACGATAGCTGCGCGGGCTTACGTGAGTGTAAAATCAAGGCTGAACCTCGTCAATTGCTAAGCCATGTACAAGGTTTGGAGCTCGTTGAAATGGCCGAAACAGACACCTGTTGTGGCTTTGGAGGTACTTTCACCGTAAAGTTCCCAGACATTTCTAATGGAATGGCGACTCAGAAGGTTGAAAACGCCCTTGCTACCGAAGCGGAATACATTATCAGCACAGATATGAGCTGTTTGATGCATTTGCAAGGAAAGATCAATAAGGATAATTTACCGATTAAGACGATGCACTTGGCTGACGTCTTGGCAATGGGCTGGTAGTCGGCAAATGCCCTTCCTGACGGAGAGTGTATAGTTGCTTAAACAATGCGCATTCCCCTGCTAATTAGTTTTTTATATAGGCCAAAGGCTTCCCCTAAATTGCTGAGGCAATTAGCGACCTATGACCGCCACTACACCTGAAGAATCACCTAAGCCTTTTAAGCCTTTTTGGCTCGCATTATTTGTTTTTATACTTTGTTTAGCGTTAAGTTTTTTACCGCGTAACTTTCATTTTTTAGGAGTGGAATGGAAACAAATCAATATCATTTCTGATTTCCAAAAAGACGCTATTGCTAAAGATAGCATGCCTGTTAATTTAGATTCATTAGCAGAGGTGATTGCTAAAGCATCGGATACCATTCAGTTTGACGGAACACCACTACTCAACTTCGGTAAGGGGAAAGACTTAAAAGATATTAGCCATTTCGTTAATGCATTACATCATTCGAAAAAGAAGAAAGGGAAAACACGCATAGCCTGGTTCGGCGATTCGATGGTGGAAGGCGATTTATTTGTAGAAGAATGGCGTAAGCGCATGCAAGATACTTTCGGTGGACATGGAGTGGGTTGGGTGCCGATTGTATCAGTAGTTGAGAACTTCCGCCTCACGATACGTACACAGCATTCTGAGGATTGGCAGCATCATACTATACTCAACAAAGAGAATAGCCATCTTGCCTTGGGTGTAGGAGGTGAAGCTTTCATTCCTGCTGAAGGTAGCTGGGTGAAGTATACTGCCGTAAATCGCCCGCATCTAGATTATTTCGAAGAAGCGTATGTCTTAGTCTATGCGCCTAAAGGAGGATTCAGTTTAGAAGTGAGTGTGGGAGATTCCATTTTGAATATACCGGTAGAAGCGAAGAGCACTTTACAAAAAGTAAAATTATTTAGCGGAGCGCATTGCAAGCAAACAAAAATCGTGGTACAGCATTTGACTGCTGAAACGTTGATTTATGGGGTTTCTTTTGAGTCGCAAAACGGCGTATTTATCGATAATATGGGACTACGTGGTTCGACAGGTTTATTCTTGGCAAATATCAATCCAATTAGTTTGAATACGGATTGGGTAACGGAGCATCCGTATGATCTCATCGTCTTGGAATATGGACTCAATGTGATGAAGAAAGAAGCTAAGAATTATACTTGGTTCTTAAAGAGTTTCGACAAAACCATTCAACGCATACAAGCCGTATATCCAGAGGCCACGATTGTATTGTTAGGAGTAGGTGATAGAAGCGAAAAGGTAGATGGGAACTACGTCACCATGCCTATGCTGACCCAGTTTATTCAGTATCAACAGCAGATGGCTGTAGCACATCAACTCTTCTTCTGGAGTATTTATGATGCTATGGGTGGTGATGGAAGTATGCAGAAATGGGCGTTTCAAAAGCCAAGCTTAGCGAATAAAGACTTTACGCATATCAATGCGCGAGGAGGGCAGGTATTAGGAGATAAATTGTTTGACGCTTGTTTGTTCGAATTCAACCGCCAACGTAAACGTATTCCAAATGAATAAGATCTTTCTCTCTCGCTGCACACTTGCAGTAGTGCTCATTTTATTGACAGTAAACTATTCTCTTTTTGCACAAGCGAAGGCAAGCACAAAAAAGAAAGTAAACACACATCATAAAACCACTGTGAAGAAAAAGTCAGTGGTGCATGCTGCAACAAAGATAAAACCTGTGGTGAGTCAAGCATTGTATGACGAACAACTTAATACGATAGAGAATGATTTTGCGTTAAGACATTTTTATGCGCAATTAAAAAAATTAGCATCTGGCGAAGTAAAGCAAGTTAGTATTGTTCACATCGGCGATTCTCATATACAAGCTGATTTCTTCACCGGTACTGTACGTGATTCATTCCAAGCACATTTTGGTAATGCCGGTCGCGGACTTTATTTTCCTTATCGCACTGCTGGCACCAATGGTCCTGACGCTGTGAAGGATAAAGGCAGTACTGCAGCTTGGAAAATGAAACGTTGTGCCTTTCCGATGCAGCCGATGCCAATAGGATTGATGGGAATTACTTTGGAGGTGGCGCAAGATGCTTTTATTGATATTTATGTTCGGGCAGAGGATAGTGCTAATTTTTTCAATGAATTGCGCGTATTTGCAGATAATAGTACAGGAGAGTCTATTTCAATAAGTTCTGTTGATGGCTCGCAAACGTATGCGTCGAGTGAAACCCCTTTCTATAGTCAGTCCCAACTAACGACATTTAAGTTAGGCAAGCCACAGTCTGCCGTGAGATTAGGTTTACATCCATCTGTTAAAGATACGAGCACCCCTTTGCATTTGTATGGATTACAATTAAATCGGACGGATGCAGTAGGTGTACAGTACAATATGATTGGGGTGAATGGTGCGAAGTTTTCAGATTATAATGCGTCACGATATTTCTTTTCGCAAATTAGTAAGGTACCCGCAGATTTGTTTGTCATCTCTTTAGGTACTAACGAAGCACTGAGCTTAACCTATTCCGCTGATTCTATGTACATGGCATTGGATCAGTTTTATAATCGTCTTCGTCAGGTACAGCCCGAAGCCTCTATTTTATTCACGGCTCCGCCAGATACGTATTATCAGCATTTAAAACCTAATCCACATACCGCTGAAATTGTCGATATAGAACGTCGCTATTCTATGGCGCATGATTGCGCCTTCTGGGATTTTTATATGATAATGGGTGGCTTAGGAAGCGTAAGTAATTGGTTTCATCAAGGGTTGGGCAACAAAGATCTTGTCCATTTTCTTCGCGCCGGTTATCAGAAGCAAGGGCAGTTATTATATCGCGCTTTGATGAAGGCGTATTTGGAGAATTTAAATGAAAAAAAATAAAATATAATGTGGGCGCAGTTAGTTGAGTATTTAAAATTTGATCCTAAACAACCGTTAATATTTAACACGGGTTTGTTTATGTATCTGTTTTTGATATTGTTGTTTTTCTATCAATTCGTTTATAAGCAAAAGAAGGCGAGGGTATTGTATTTGACGATATTTTCCTTGTTCTTCTATTATAAAAGTGGGGGCTGGTATTTCCTTTTATTGGTGGGTTCTACCATCACGGATTATGTATTGGCGAATCTTATTTACAAATCGAAAGCACAGGGGCGCAAGACTTTGTTCTTAATGATTAGCTTGATCGTCAACCTAGGATTGCTCGCTTATTTCAAGTACACTAATTTCCTAGTATCGGTGGTCAATGATGCACTAGATTCGAAGTTACATTTTATTGATGTCTTATTACCGGTAGGGATTAGCTTTTATACCTTCCAAGTACTCAGCTATACGATTGATATATATCGCGGTCAGTTGAAGCCTGCAAAAAGCATTTGGGACTTTGGATTTTACATTACCTTCTTTCCGCATTTAGTGGCGGGTCCGATTGTGCGTGCGAAAGATTTCCTGCCGCAGATTGGTTTAGATATTAAGCTGTCCAAGCGCGATATGGGACAAGCTTTGTTTTTGATAATGACTGGCTTGTTTAAGAAGGCGATCATTAGTGACTATATCAGCATTAATTTCGTAGATCGTATTTTTGACAATCCGACGCTTTATTCTGGAACGGAGAATTTGTTAGGTGTTTACGGTTATGCGATGCAGATTTATTGCGACTTCTCGGGATATAGTGATATGGCGATAGGCGTCGCTTTGTTGATGGGATATCGATTAGGTATCAACTTTGATTCACCGTATCAATCGACTAGTATAACGGAGTTTTGGCGCAGATGGCATATCAGTTTAAGTAGTTGGTTGAGGGATTATCTGTATATCCCCTTAGGAGGCAATCGTAAAGGGAAATTCAGACAGTACTTCAATTTGATGATGACAATGGTCTTAGGGGGGCTTTGGCATGGCGCTTCATGGAATTTCATTTTATGGGGAACGATGCATGGAGTTATGTTAGCCATCGATAAGTTGCGTATGGAATATCTTCCCGCCATGAAAGGTAAAATAGGGTCGATATTGGGATGGGTATTTACCTTTCACTTTGTAAGTTTTTGTTGGATCTTTTTCAGAGCTCAGGACTTTACTACTTCTTGGCAGGTGATACATCAGATTGAAAGTGGGATACAATGGAACTTGTTGGCACAATGGTTTAATGCCTATACTTTCTTGGCGTTCTTATTGGTGCTTGCCTATGCGACACATGCTTTACCTAATCGATTTAATGAATGGGTAACGGAGCGCTTAGGAAGAACGAGTGTGTTTGTACAAGCCTTGCTATTAGTAGGATTAATTTTCTTAGTGATGCAAGTGAAGACGAGTGATATACAGCCGTTTATTTATTTTCAGTTTTAATTATACTAAATCTCGAATATTTTGCGTTTTACCAAAGTGCACGAGTTAATTCGTGCACTTTGGTATGCGTTAGAAATTCTATTTATCTGATATTTTTTTTAAGAGAATGAAATTTATTATTCACTGCGAGCGTTTATTAAATGTCAGTCACTCAATATGCAGGAATTAACTCCTGCATATTGATATCACGACAATTTGTTAATCTTTTAAAATTAATTAAATGCCTCGTTCGAAGAACAACCTCTGGCTCGAAGTTTCATGGTTTACTAAGGACAAAAAACCTCTTATCAGAAAACACTATAAACAAGTACTGATACGTTGTTGCAAGAATGAATTTGTTTCTTCTGAATGTAAGGTGAAGACAATTATTGTGTGCCCAACAAAAGTTTCCGTAACCTTTAAACCCAATCTTGCAGTTTCACTTGCTGCCACAATACAACAAGTGAAAGGGACCTCCTCTTTTTATGTAAATAACCAGCGGTTTTTAAAAACTAAATTTGAGTGGGAAAAAGGATATGCTATTGCTAATGCCAAAACTAATCCCCTTAAAAGAAAAACCCCACTCCGTTAGAAGCAGCGGCTTTTACTAATTAACCACCTATTATAAAGTTCCTCGTCTTGCCTGCTCCGCCTCGATACTTTCAAATAAAGCTTGGAAATTGCCTTTACCAAACGACTTCGCACCCTTACGTTGTATGATCTCAAAGAATATAGTCGGTCGGTCTTCTATCGGCTTTGTGAAAATCTGCAATAGATATCCCTCCTCATCGCGATCAACCATAATACCCCATTTCTTCAACTCTTCTAAATCTTCAGCAATATCTCCAACACGATCTTTTACCGTATCGTAATAACTTCCAGGGACATATAAAAACTCTACCCCACGCTTACGCATCTCTGAAATGGTAAACACAATATCATCCGTCGCAACAGCGATATGTTGGCAGCCCGGGCCATAATAGAAATCCAAATATTCTTCCACCTGCGATTTCTTTTTCCCCGGTGCAGGCTCATTGATTGGAAACTTCACATAACCATTTCCATTCGTCATCACCTTGCTCATCAAGGCTGTATATTCTGTAGAAATGTCTTTATCATCGAAGGTGATCAAATTGAAGAAGCCCATGGTCTCCGCATAAAACTTACTCCAAATATTCATTTCCCCTAAACTCACGTTACCAACCATATGATCGATATACTTCAATCCCGTCCATCCTGGATTATATTCTGTTTTCCATTCGACATAACCCGGCATGAATAAGCCAGAATAGTTCTTACGCTCTACAAATACGTGAACAGTATCGCCATAGGTATGAATGCCTGACATTCTGATTACGCCATTCTCATCTTTTATTTCCTTCGGTTGCATAAAAGCTTTTGCCCCACGCTTCGTCGTCTGTTCAAACGCATCGTACGCATCATTAACCGTTAATGCAATCACCTTCACTCCGTCACCATGCATACGTATATGATGAGAAATCTCACTGTCTGGATCAAAAGGACTTGTAAGGACAATACGGATTTTACCTTGCTGTAAAACATAAGAAGTTCTGTCTCGAGAACCTGTCTCTAAACCTGCATAAGCCAACTCTTGAAACCCGAGTGCCGTTTTATAAAAGTGTGCCGCTTGTTTAGCATTTCCTACATATAATTCCACGTGGTCAGTGCCAAGCAAAGGGAGGAAATCCTGCGCATCCTTGAAAATTTTTGTCGCTTCGTTGTAGTTGAAATTTTCAACTTGTGTTAAATCTGACATGCGTATGTTTATTTATTATTGAAAAATTATTTACCACCAATCCAGCTTTCGTAATATTCAGGAACCTCCAATCCCAAAGCGTCCTTGGTGATTTTAACAGGGTTGAACGGATCAATCATGACTGCCAACTCATTGGTTGCTTTCTGACCAATGCTTCTTTCTATTGCACCAGGATGCGGTCCGTGAGGAATACCACCAGGATGAAGAGTGATTTGACCTTTCTGAATATTATTCCGACTCATGAAATCGCCATCGACATAATACAATAATTCATCACTGTCAATATTACTATGATGATAGGGCGCTGGAACTGCTTCAGGATGGTAATCATATAAGCGAGGAACGAATGAGCAAACGACGAAGTTCTTGCCTTGGAAGGTTTGATGAATTGGAGGCGGCATGTGAATGCGACCCGTAATTGGTTCGAAGTTGAATATGGAAAACGCATAAGGATAACAACATCCATCATAACCAACTACGTCGAAGGGATGATATTCATAAACGTAGGGATAAATCAATCCACGCTTTTTAATCTTAATGACGAAATCGCCCTTTTGATCGATGGTTTGAAGGTTTTCTGGTAATCGTAAATCTCTTTCGCAGAATGGCGCGTGTTCTAAAAACTGACCATAGGCATTACGATAACGAGCGGGTGTTTCAATAGGGCCAAAAGATTCAACGACCAATAAGCGATTCTTTTCTGTCGCAAACTCAATCTGGTAAATCGTTCCGCGTGGTACAATCAGGTAATCGCCATAGGCGAATTTTAATTCGCCGTAAGGACTACGTAAAACACCACTTCCTTCATGGACAAAAATCATTTCGTCTGCGTCCGCATTTTTAAAGAAATAATCGGTCATGGATTTCTTTGGCGTTGCAATACCGATACTTAAATCATTGTTCACTAGCATGATCTTACGACTTTCCAAAAAGTCGTCGACAGCTGGTGCATTGAACGTTAAGTAGCTTCGCGCTTGTAAATTATCTTCAATAACAACTTCCGGACGAACAGAGTACGGTTCTCCTTTTTGCTTAACTACCGTTGGAGGATGTAAGTGATATACTAGCGAAGAAAGGCCTGAAAAGCCTTCTGTACCGAATAATTCTTCGTGATATAAATTTCCATTTTCTTGACGAAAGACGATATGTCGCTTAGATGGAATATGGCCAACCTGACGATAAATAGGCATAGTAAAACAATTTCAGCAAAGATGAATTGAAACTTGCCTTTCGATAATGAGTAGCGTCAATTCCAAAACTGATTTCCATCATATCTTTCAGCATTATACCAAACTAGTTTTGTTACATGCAAAAAAACACTGTCCAAACTGAGTGTTATCATTGCCATGAAAAGTGTGACGAAACGATTCATATTGAGGAAAAATCGTTTTGCTGTGAAGGTTGTAAGCAAGTCTATCTTTTGTTAAGTGAGAACAACATGTGTTCTTACTACGACTTCGATAGTCAAGCCGGTATCAGTGCGAAAGGGCGTTTTATTGATAAACGCTTTGCCTATTTAGATACAGAAGAAGCCATTCAAAAGCTAGTTACCTTTCGGAGCGATACTCTCATTAATATTACTTTCTACTTACCACAAATGCATTGTGCATCTTGTGTTTATTTGTTAGAGAACCTGCATCGCATTAATGCCGGCGTGATAAAGTCGCAGACGAACTTTCAACGGAAGGAAATATTTATCTCTTTCAATCCAACTAAAGTAAGTCTTCGAAAGATAGTAGAGTTGCTAGCCTTTGTCGGCTATGAGCCTCAGATCAGCTTAGATAATACGTCGCAAAGTAAAAAACCTACTGCTAGTAGTAAACAGATGCTCTATAAAATTGGTGTAGCAGGTTTTGCGTTCGGTAATATAATGATGTTGAGTTTCCCAGATTATTTTTCTGGCGGAAACATTGATCAACATACACTCAAATTGGTGTTTTCTTATTTGAGCCTTGCACTTTCCATCCCTGTCTTATTTTGGTCGGCGTCAGAATTTTTTATTTCCGCTTGGAAAGGCCTCCGACAAGGTATTGTAAATATTGATGCACCCATTGCACTAGCGTCACTGATTACGTTTTCGCGGTCTTATTATGAGATTGTTTCTGGGGTAGGTAATGGCTATCTAGACTCGGGAACTGGTATCATTTTCTTCATGTTGATTGGCCGTTGGTTTCAGCAGAAGACCTATGATTCATTCTCTTTTGAACGGGATTATAAAGCGTATTTCCCTTTAGGAATCACTCGAATTTTGACTAATGGGGAGGAAGAGCAAAGTATCATTTCGAATTTAAAAGTGGGTGATCATATTCGCATTCGTAACGGAGAATTGATACCTGCAGACGCTACCTTGTTATCGGAGAAGGCGCATATCGATTATAGCTTTATTAGTGGGGAAGAGCTCCCGGTAAGTGTGCTTGCGCAACAAACGGTTTATGCTGGCGGTAAGCAAGTAGGAGCTGCGATAGATTTAGAAATTACGCATGAAGTGTCTCAGAGTTATATCACCCAGCTTTGGAATAATGTAGCTTTTCGAGAAGATAAAAATAAGGAGCAATCCTTCATTCATCCATGGAGTCGATATTTCACGCTGGTATTATTTAGCATCGCGGCTGTCGCAAGTTGCTATTGGTATTTTCACGACCAAAAAGAAATGTGGCATGTATTAAGCTCCGTATTAATTGTTGCTTGTCCTTGTACTTTACTATTAGCAGCTACATTTACTTTCGGCAACATGGTACGTCATTTCGGTAGAAGTAATTTGTATCTTAAAAACAATGCAGTTATCGAAGCCATGTCAAAAGTTGATACGATTGTTTTTGATAAAACAGGCACGCTTACCTCTCATGAAAATGCGTTGGTGGAGTTTATAGGACCAACACTTTCACCTGCACAATGGATTGCTATTAAGTCATTGGTGGCACATAGCTCTCATCCATTAAGTCGCATGATTTTTAAAAGTATTGAAGCCGATGATAGTTGTGCTGTAAGCCGTTTTGAAGAAATCAAAGGTCAAGGTATTCGTGCTTCGATAAATTATGTGGAATGGCGAATGGGTGCAGCGAATTTTGTATTGGAACGAGAGTGGAAGGAGGAAGTAAATACAAGTGTCGTGCATGTTATGGCAGGTTCTGAGCATCTGGGTTATTTCGCCTTCAAGAATCGATATAGAGAGCATTTGACCAAAATGGTGCAAGGTTTGAAAATGAAGAATTATCACTTGCATATTTTGTCGGGTGATAATGCTAGTGAACGCGAAGTTTTACAAGCCATGTTTGGCAAAGAAGCCACTATATTATTTAATCAAACGCCGCAAGATAAGCTAGACTATATCGCACATTTGCAGCGAGATCATAAACGTAGGGTTATGATGTTAGGTGATGGCTTAAACGACGCAGGCGCGCTCCGCCAAGCGAATGTAGGCATTGCAGTAACAGATCAAACTGGTTTGTTTACGCCGGCCTGTGACGCTATTTTGGAAGGTAGTCAGGTTTGGAAATTAGCCTTGCTTATGCGTTATGCACGGGACGAAAAGTATATTGTCGGAGCTAGCTTCGTTCTCTCTATCCTTTATAATATCGTAGGTGAATCGTATGCAGTGACTGCTAATTTAAGCCCAATTGTGGCTGCGGTATTAATGCCAATCAGTAGCATAACGGTTATTGCGTTTGTTACTGTTTTATCTTCTTTCCGCGCAAAACGAATTGGCTTAGCAAATACCTGACCTATGTCAGTTTTCGCTTTGATGGCTGTCATCAAAATCTTATAAAAGGCAAGGTAGTTTTGCTTTGGATAAAATACCAATCAAATGAGTGTAATGTTATTATTAATCGGAGCAAGTATTCTCGTTGCAGTAGGCTTTCTAATGGCCTTTTTATGGAGCGTGAAGAATGGCCAATATGATGATGATTATACGCCTTCGATTCGGATGTTATTCGACAATGAAAATTCAACTAATAATCATAATTAATTCACTATGTCACAAGCAGGCAATTTAGAAGTGGAAAAGTTCAACTACGATAATAAGATCGTTCGGAACTTTGCATTCGCCTCCATCTTATGGGGCGCAGTCGGTATGCTGGCGGGTTTGTATGTAGCCCTACAGCTGGTGTTTCCCTCATTAAACATCACACAGTTTGGTTCTTTTGGTCGATTGCGTCCCCTACATACGAACGCAGTAATCTTCGCCTTTGTAGGTAATGGCTTGTTTATGGGCGTTTATTATTCCTTACAGCGTTTACTTAAAACGCGTATGTGGAACGATACTTTGAGTCGTATTCACTTTTGGGGCTGGCAGTTAATTATCGTAGCTGCAGCTATCACTCTACCTTTGGGTTTCACCTCTGGAAAAGAATATGCAGAATTAGAATGGCCTATTGATATTGCTATCGCTTTGATTTGGGTAGTATTTGGTATCAATATGTTCGGTACAATTTTAACACGTCGTGAAAAACACCTCTATGTAGCTATCTGGTTTTATATCGCCACATTTGTTACCGTAGCTGTATTGCATATTGTTAACTCAATGGAGTTACCAATTGGTTTGTTCAAATCGTACTCTTTATACGCAGGTGTGCAAGATGCCTTAGTACAATGGTGGTACGGACATAATGCCGTTGCCTTCTTCTTGACAACACCTTATTTAGGAATCATGTATTTCTTCATTCCTAAAGCAGCAAATCGTCCTGTTTATTCTTATCGCTTATCGATCATTCACTTCTGGGCCCTTATTTTCTTGTATATCTGGGCTGGTCCACACCATTTGTTATATACTGCGCTTCCTAACTGGGCACAGTCCTTAGGTGTTGTGTTCAGCTTCATGTTAATCTTCCCTTCATGGGGAGGTATGATTAATGGTCTATTGACACTACGTGGTGCATGGGATCGCGTACGTGAAGACGTTATCTTGAAATTCTTTGTCGTAGCGGTTACTTGTTATGGTATGTCTACATTCGAAGGACCAATGTTAAGTTTAAAGAATATCAATGCGATTGCGCACTTCACCGACTGGATTATTGCGCACGTACATATCGGAGCTTTGGGATGGAATGGTTTCTTAACGTTTGGTGTATTGTATTGGATGTTACCACGTATTTATGGAACTACTTTATATTCTAAAAAAGCTGCAAATTTCCACTTCTGGATTGGCACTTTAGGAATCATGTTCTACGCGATTCCAATGTATTGGGCAGGATTCACTCAAAGTGAAATGTGGAAACAGTTTACACCAGGTGGACAATTACAATATTCGTTCTTGGAAACAGTGAATCATTTACGTCCATTCTTTATGATGCGTTCTTTAGGAGGTACTTTATATATGATCGGTGTTTTAGTAATGGTTTGGAATCTTTACAAAACAGTTAAATCAGGTAAGCTAATTGCAGACGAAGCTGCGTCCGCTGCTCCAATGGTGAAAGACTATCAGCCGCATGCAAGTGAATATTGGCATCGAGTTATTGAGCGTCGTCCGATTCAATTATTGTTATTGAGCTTGGTGGTGATTTTGATTGGCGGATTGGTAGAACTAATTCCTACTTTCATGATTAAATCGAACATCCCTACAATCTCGAGTGTAAAGCCTTATACGCCGCTTGAGTTGGAAGGTCGTGATATTTACATCCGTGAAGGTTGTTATGTTTGTCATTCTCAAATGGTACGTCCATTCCGTAGTGAGACAGAGCGTTATGGTGAATATTCTAAAGCGGGAGAGTTCGTATATGATCATCCATTCCAATGGGGTAGTAAACGTACTGGTCCGGACTTAGCGCGCGAAGGTGTTGGGAATAATAAGAAGTCCGACGGTTGGCACTTCCGTCACTTACGGGAGCCGTCATCGATGTCTGAAGGTTCTGTAATGCCCGCATATGCTTTCATGATAGAAAAGGCTTTGGATACGCGTAAATTGGAATCAAAGATAAGTGCGATGCGCACCTTGGGAGTTCCTTACGCAGAAGGCTATGAGAAAGTGGCTTTGAGTGATCTTGAAAAGCAAGCGCAACAAATAGCAAACAACTTAAAAGCAGATAATATCGAAGTTAAGAGCGATCGTGAGGTGATTGCTTTGATCGCCTACCTACAGCGCTTAGGAGTAGATATTACTAAAGAAAATAAAACTGCTGAGGCAACTTCAAAATAAATTTTATGTTCAAGTTTATCAGGCAATATGCAGAAACAATGACCAATGCGGCAGTTTATCCATTGGTATCGCTCATGATCTTTTTTGGATTCTTTGTTCTATTACTAGTAATGGTTAAAAAGATGCGCAAAGGCCATATTGATCATATGTCTCAAATTCCTTTAGATTAATTAAACTTCTTTTGATTATGTTTAAAAATAATATAAAATTGTGGATGTTAATCGGAGTCCTAGTCTCTGGTTCTTTCATTGCTCAAGCTCAAAACGCGGCTCCGGTAGCAACTCCTGCAGCCGCAAGTCCAAGTAACGACTTAATGCAGTTTTTCCTGCTTGCCATTATCACCGTATTCGGAATTGTTATTTTTCGTATGGCACAAGTTGTTGCCTTATTGTCCAAACAATTGATTGAAAAAGATAAGGCTAAGAGCACTAGTAAATTGGCAAGCATTCTATTGTTGTTAGGAGCATGCACCTTATTATCTAACGGAGCATTTGCACAAGAAGCTACTACAGCTGCAGAATCTACTATTTCTTTTGCAGGAGTTTCTGGTGTAAATATGTATGTATTAGTAGCTGCGTTGGTAGTTGAAATATTCGCTATTTTTTATCTCGGTTCGCTCATTAACTCTTTGCACAAACGTGTCTTCGATATCAAAGTTTTGGAAACCAAAGTAGTGAAGAAATCTTTATTGCCGTCTTGGTGGCACGATTTAGACAAAAAGGTTTTAACGCAAGCCGTTCCAGTTGAACGTGAAGCAGATGTATTGTTGGATCATGATTATGATGGAATCAAAGAATTAGATAACGCCTTACCACCTTGGTGGAAGTATGGATTCTATATTACTATCGTAGTTGCGTTTATTTATATCATCGCTTATCACGTAACTGGTACAGGATTGAATCCTACCCAAGAATACGCGGCACAAATGGAAGATGCACGTATTGCAAAAGAAAAATATGATGCAGAGAATAAAGATAAAGTAGACGAAACTAAGGTTCCAATGGCCGATGCTGAAGGTATTGAAAAGGGGCGAGCTATCTACAAAGATAATTGCGTGGCTTGTCACGGACAGTTAGGAGAAGGAGGTGCTGGACCTAATTTAACAGATGATTATTGGATTCATAAAGGCAGCTTGAATGATGTGTATGCATCTATTAAGAATGGGTATCCTGATAAAGGAATGCAGTCTTGGATTATTAAATTCAATCCGAAAGAAATAAGCCAAATCGCTTCTTTTATTAAGACCTTAAAAGGTAGTAATCCTCCAGGGGCCAAGGCTCCGCAAGGCGATTTATTTGTAGAAGGCGCTTCTGCAGATTCAAGTGCTACTGCTGTACAGCTTGATTCAAACATAGTAGCCAAGCCTCAATAATCTCTCGAGCAATTTATATTCTAGAAAAAGTATTTAGTGTCCGCTGAACAAACGTAGATTCTTCGATTATGTCAACTCCTACTTCGCAATTTGGTGCAAATCCCGATCCTAAGGGAACCTTTAGGGATGCTGTCGCAACAATAGATAAGGACGGCTCGCGTCATTATATCCATCCAAAGAAGCCAAAGGGGAAATTATATAATCGAAGAACTATGTTCAGCGTATTCTACTTGACGCTGTTTCTTCTGCTTCCTTTTATTAAGTGGCAAGGCGAACCCTTGTTGATGTTAAACGTCCTAGAGCGTAAGTTTATCATCTTTGGAATGATATTCTGGCCACAGGACTTTTTCATTTTTGGAATCGCCATGCTCACCTTCGTGGTTTTTATCACCTTGTTCACGGTTGCCTTTGGTCGTGTCTTTTGTGGCTGGGCCTGTCCACAAACGATATTCATGGAGATGGTATTTCGTAAAATTGAATATCTAATTGATGGCGATTCAAGTAAGCAACAACAACTCCGTAAAATGCCTTGGAATGGGGAGAAAATTCGCAAACGTACACTAAAATTTGTTGTGTTTTGGTTGCTGTCATTTGTCATTGCCAACTACTTCACCGCATACCTGACAGGCATGGACAATGTGCTTTCCTATTACAAATTACCTGCAGAACATTTTAAGAATTTTATCACACTCGCCATTTTTACAACGGTCTTCTTCTTTGTATATTACTGGTTTCGCGAGCAAGCATGTATCGTTGTTTGTCCTTATGGTCGTTTGCAAGGTGTTCTGTTAGATAAGAATACCATTATCGTTGCTTATGATAAAGTACGCGGAGAACCGCGTGGTAAAGGGCCCTTAGCGGAAGGTCAATCACATGGAGATTGTATAGATTGTAAAGCATGTGTACGTGTTTGTCCAACTGGAATTGATATTCGCAATGGGACACAAATGGAATGTGTGAATTGCACCGCTTGTATAGATGCTTGTAACGAAATTATGCATAGTGTCGATAAGCCAGAAGGATTGATTCGTTATGCTTCTGAAAATTCCATTACCAAAGGAAAGCCACTTACCTATAATGCCCGTCTGAAAGGATATACCGCCGTTTTAACAGTATTACTAGCCTTGTTAATGACTTTGCTATTTACGCGTTCTTCGGTAGATGTTACACTGCTTCGTGTTTCCGGATTAAGCTATCAGAAGAATGCAGATAGTACCTATAGCAATTTGTATAATTTGAAGCTTGCGAATAAAACACATCATGATATCAAAATAGAAGTGCTATGTGAAGATGTGGAAGGTACAATTGTTCCGGTCGGTAGCAGTAATTGGATTGTGAAGAAAGGGAACTATGCGGTCATGGAATTCTTTTTAAAATTGAAACCAAACCAACTGAAGGGTTGGAAAACTATAGTGCATTTACGAGTAAATGGGGACGGCCAAAAGCTGAAAATCGTAAAGGCAAAGTTTATCGGCCCGGATGTATATAATTAATACATACACTTATGAATTGGGGAGCTAAAATCGCAATTGTTTATTGCACTTTCGCTGCCGGCATTGGCTATATGGCTTTTAGAGCTGCTAACCAAAATTTTGATCTGGTAACGCCAGATTATTATGCCGAGGAACTAAAACATCAATCACGCATTGATGCGGTTGATAACGCGAATGCTTTGTCGAGCAGTCTTCGTTATCAAATCTCGTCTAATGAAATTCTTCTAACTTTCCCGAAGGAATGTATTAGTAAAGATTTACATGGTGTCGTTAAATTATATTGCGCCTCCGATGCAAAGAAAGATATTCAGCGCTCATTTACTGTATCCGATAGCCTCTACGCCTTTAAGTTGCCAAGTGATGCAAAAGGTTCGCGAGAGATTCAAGTGACTTGGTATGCAAATGGCAAGGAGTTTTATTATTCGAAAAAGGTAAATCTCTAAAGATGTCTTGGCTGACGCTTTCTCCGGCATTACTCATCGGCTTGTTGGGGAGTTTGCATTGTGTTGGGATGTGTGGACCTTTGGTTTTATTATTACCCATACAACATCAAAACCCTTATAAGAGAGCCTTTGGCGCATTGCTGTACACAGTAGGTAAAGCACTTACCTATGCAGCATTTGGTATTTTATTTGGTTTGATAGGTCAGAGTTTTGTTGCATTCGGATGGCAACAAGGTCTATCCATTGCTATCGGAGCCCTAATGTTAATCGCAGCAGTTTTGAGTCTCTTGCAGTTGAAGTGGATTGCCTTAGAAAATACGCTTTCATCTTCACTAACCTTTATCCGACAAGCGCTCTCTAAATGGATGCAATCAGAAAATACAGCGTCCTTATTTATTTTTGGCTTACTTAATGGTTTGCTACCCTGTGGCCTCGTCTATACCGCAGCTGCAGCTTCCATTGAAACAGGTTCAATCACTAACGGAGCACTGTTCATGTTCTTATTCGGCATAGGCACTTTACCGATGATGTGGAGTATCATTTTCTTCGGCGCCTCTATTCAAATCCGATTTAGAAATCAATTGAAACGTATCATACCAATCACTTTACTATTAATGGGTGCATTACTGCTGATGCGAGGTTTAGGTTTAGGAATCCCTTATTTAAGTCCAAAAGTCAATGTAGAAAAGAAGCATATGGATTGTTGTCATCGGGATGAATGAAATATGTATCTTGTCATTAAGTAATAAATTATGGACGCTACAGAAGCACTCTTTCAATACGCCACAGAAGGCATTTTGGTTGTTAACCGACAAGGGAAAATCGTACGTGCAAATCCTAGTGCAGAACGAATGTTTGGTTATCCCAAAGGAGAGTTATTACATCTAACAATCGAACATTTGATTCCTGAAGCCGTTCGAGCACAACATCAAAAACACCGCGAAGGCTTTAATGATAATCCGCATCCTCGTTCCATGGGAATGAATATGCAACTAAGTGCCTTGCGAAAAGACAATATTACTTTTCCGGTTGAAGTAAGTTTATCACCGTACAATACAGCTGAAGGACCAATGGTCATAGCTTTTCTAATAGATATTTCGATTCGAAAAATTGCGGAAGATCAATTGAAAAACTATAATGTTGAATTGGAAAAGCAAGTAAAAAAGCGAACGCTTATTTTACGCGAAGCAATTGATCAGTTAGAAAATACAAAGCTTGAATTAAACAATGCTTTAGAGAAAGAACGGGAATTAAATGAGATGAAATCACGCTTCGTTAGTATGGCTTCCCACGAGTTTAGAACACCCTTAGCAACGATACTTTCCTCTCTCTCCTTAGTTACAAAGTATGGTGAAATTAATGAGAAGGAAAAGCAGTCTGTTCATATCAATAAGATTAAATCCTCCGTTAATAATCTAACAGATATTCTAAACGATGTCCTCTCCGTTAGTAAATTGGATGAAGGCAAAGTAAGCTTCCACCTCGAACAATTTGATTTGTTTTCTTTCATTGAAGATTGCGTTTCAGATCTTCAACCTATCGCTAAAGAAGGCCAGCAAATTCAATTTACAAAAGCAGGAACAAGTGAAATCAACTTCGATAAAAAATTGTTGAAGCATATCTTGTTTAACCTTGTTTCTAACGCCATCAAATTTTCACCCGAAGGAAAACCTATTGAGGTAAAAGTTAAAGTAAATAAGAAGAGTTGGTCATTGAGTGTAAAAGACCATGGAATAGGAATTCCGAAGTCTGATCAGAAGCACTTGTTTGAACGTTTCCATCGTGGTAAGAATGTAACCAATATTCAAGGGACAGGGCTTGGACTTAATATCGTCGCACGTATCACCGAACTTTTAAAAGGTACGATTACTTACGATACAAAAGAAAATGCAGGCACTATATTCACATTATCATTTCCAATAGTATGAAGAAAATTGTTTTAATCGAAGACAATAAAGACATGCGCGAGAACATCGCAGAAATCTTGGAACTATCCAACTACAAAGTTTTCCCTGCCCCAAACGGAAAGAAGGGAGTAGAGCTGGTTCAAAAGGAAAAACCGGATTTGATTATCTGTGATATTATGATGCCAGTGCTCGATGGATACGGCGTTTTACATATTCTCTCAAAGAGTGAAGAGACCGCCTCTATTCCGTTTATTTTCTTAACTGCAAAAGCTGAACGCAGCGAATTGCGTAAAGGAATGGAAATGGGCGCCGATGATTATGTAACAAAACCTTTTGATGATATCGAATTATTGAACGCTATCGAAAGCCGTCTCCGTAAGGCAGAAGCGATGAAGAAAACTGCCGCAGCTACCATTGATAGCTTAATGCAAAACTTCAGTGGTGCCGACGCGATGAAACAATTGACAGATAGTGATGAGCAACTGCAGATAAAAAAGAAAGAAGCGATCTATAAAGAAGGAGCTTATCCTCGTGGTGTATACTTTGTAAAAGAAGGAAAAATAAAGACATTCAAGAAACACGAAATAGGTAAAGAATTTATCACCGGCCTGCATAGTGCTGGTGAGTTTTTTGGATATGCGTCTTTACTAGAAGGAGTAAAATATACCGACACCGCCGAGGCTCTAGAAAATTCTGTCATCACCTTCGTCCCGCAAGACGTTTTTTTTGATTTAGTATATAAAAACGCTGACGTAGCAAAGAGCTTTATTCAATTGCTTTCTGGCAATCTAACCGAACAAGAAGAACGTCTAATGAATTTGGCCTATTCCTCTGTTCGTAAACGCCTATCTGATACGCTGGTTAATCTGTATGAAAAACATTCTGCAGACAAAAATCACACGCTTACCTTCTCGCGCGAAGACCTCGCAAACATTGCTGGTACAGCTATTGAAACTACTATCCGTACCTTAAGTGATTTTAAATCGGAAGGATTAATTGAAATTAAAGGAACCGCCATTCAGGTAATGAAATTGGATAAGTTAAAGGCTATGAGAAACTGATGAGTATCAGTTTTTAACTTGACTTATGTCTGCAATACACTTTGTGCTGTCAGCTACCTTTGTTATCGTAGAAGAGTATTGTATGTTATCCAAATCTGGAAAAGTATTATTGTTGGAGGAATCCATGACATTGACTGAAATTCAAAAGGAGTTCAGTTGTCTTTTCCCATTCTTAAAGTTGGAGTTCTATTCGATCCGCAATTCCCTGAAAAGCACGTTCAATGCCAATTTGCTTTCCAAACGATTAGTAGATTTTCGTAAGCGCTCTACAATGGACGATTTAAATATCTCTCCTGATATGAGTGTAAATGCCTTGGAAAATATTTTCGAAGCGATGTTTGATTTGGACGTGCACGTGTATCGGAAATCAGGTAGATCTTGGCTTGAAACTAGCGCTACAGGAGAGTGGACCTTATCCGAACAAAATGCTGAAGGAGAAGCGCTCGGCGAATAGTTTATTTCTTTTTCTTAGCAGCTTTCGCTGCCTGCTTCTTCTCAATTTCTCCTAATCTGAATTTTACAATATCCTTAATTAACTGCTTAGGCAAGGCTTTGTCTAAAGGTAATTGAATCGCTCCTTTACTATATTTATATCCTTCCAAACGTGCTTCAAAGGCTTTCACACCTGCACCAGTAGGGTAGAGGCCAAGGTGATTTTTATAGGCAGCAAACCAAACCACCACTTCACTCGTTTTAAAGGCTGGCATCGCATAATTAATACAAAACTCCGCTTGCGGTAGCAACTTCTTTAGATAGTCATGCATCTCTGTTAAAATGGCCGCTGCTACTCCGTCTTGCGTTTTTAAATACTCCTTAAAAGTCATGGTCAAAATTACCTAATATTTTTTATCCGAAGAATTCACCTACACGCTTTCTTATTCTTTACCGTCTTAACAAAAATTATAATTTCCTTTTCTTATCTTTCATTTATGCTTCGTCGTTTCTATTTCTCATTTTTAATATTGACTTTGTTCGCTATCCATAACAAAGTAAAGGCACAACAAGTGGCTATTGGTGAGTGGCGTATTCATGCAGCTTTACAAGATGCGATCTCCGTAGTAGATGCTGGTGATAGAATTTACTGCGCAACAAAACGTGGCTTATATGCAATCTATAAAGATGATAATTCTTTAATGCGTTTTTCTAAAGCGAATGGATTAAGTGACGTTGCCATTTCATCCATCGATTATAATCCGCAATATAAAGTTTTAGTGATCGCTTATCAGAGTAGTAATATCGATCTTCTATACGCTAATGGTAACGTGATCAATATTCCTGATATCAAACGCAAAAATATTCCTGGCGACAAATCAATCTATCATGTAAACGCCAAAAACAGAAACGTCTTATTGTCTTGCGGCTTCGGTATTGTAGTCATTGATTTAAATAGAAAAGAAACTAAAGACACCTATATTATCGGACCAACAGGCAAGAATAGTAAAGTGCTGCAAACTTGCGATAACGGAAAATATACACTCGCACTCACAGAAGACAATATCGCCACTATTGCTTATTCTAATCCTAATCCTGCCAATTACGCTTCTTGGAAATATTGGCCTATTAATACAAACGGATTCGGTAGTGCTGCAGTTAATACCGTTTTTTCTTGGCGTAAAAAGCTGTACGCATTAGCCGGCGACTCTATTTTTCTTATTGATCCAAAAACAAATACAGCAAGCCTGGCTTATCAATCCACGCAGCAATGGCACCTTCGCCTAGTTAAGTCTACCGATAATCTATTACTCTTAAAAGAGCAACGCGATACAAGTAGCAACTTTCGTTTGTCTGCTTTAGATTCTAATTTTCAGGCTTTAGAAGTATTTGCAAATGACCTGCGATACAAGGATGTAGTAGACGCTTTTTCAATCAACAGCAAAGATCATTGGTTGGCCAACACAACTTATGGTCTAATGCATCTTAATAACGCTGCAATCGATATCATCACACCTAATGCGCCTATTTATAACGACGCCTTCGATATCGAAACAGTCGGCAATACAATGTGGTTTGCTCCTGGAAGTGTAGATAAAGATTACGCAGTCTATCTATATAATGCCTCGGGTTATTATACGTTTCAAGATGAATATTGGAACTCCGTGAATCAATACACCACAAATACGATGGACGGCGTTCTAGATTTAATTGCTGTGGCCCCCAAAGATAATAACCACGCTTATTTTGCCTCTTTCGGTAAAGGCTTGATCACAGCCTCTCCAGATGGTGTTACGAAACAAACAACCGAAGTAGGTTTACTTCAAATGCCGGGCGATCCAGGTTCCTATCGTGTGAGTGATTTGTGTTTGGATAATGATAATTTATGGATGGTAAACTATGGTGTCGAAACACCGATTGTTTTATTGGATAAGACAGG